>WNFC01005379.1_pt1 | contig 14044 bp, 14 predicted proteins | sample 5400541 | NCBI WGS metagenome assembly WNFC01 (sample SAMN13153342, study PRJNA577476) | soil metagenome | isolation source: 120 cm saprolite under Douglas fir tree site 2 hole 2 replicate 1 | place: USA:California | collected 2015-04-18
GGGGAGCCTCGCGAGCGTTGGTCATACCCAACTGAAGGGTAGTGTCGCTTACATTATCCACGTGACTGCGAACAGCACGCACTTGCTCGCTGCCGGTGCTTGGCTTGGAGGGCTGTTGCCGCTCTTTTAACTCGTCGCCTCAGCGGTTCGTGAGCCTGCATAGATGTCTACTTGGCATCCCGCAACGCTGCCGGTTCGGTTTCCGGTATGGGCTATGTGGCGGTGGCCACGTTGATCGGATCGGGTCTTGTCAATGGCTGATATTTGGTGGGTTCTTTTGCCAGTTCGACCGCGACCGTTTATGAGGCGCCGTTACTCGTAAAGCTGAGTCTGTTTGGCAGCATGCTGCTCCTTGCCGGATTGAACCGGTTCTGGATTGTTCGAACTTTGTTGGCGGAACGTGAGTTCGGTGATCCCGTCCGCGCACTGCACTCTACGACTTCGACGTCCCATTGTGGGCGAGCAGTGCGCCAATCGTCAAGCTAACTCACTTCATATACTGGAAAGAAACGTGTGCCAGAAATGGCAGCTCCTGGCCCGACTCTGCCGACTTGGGCGTTGCAGCAAGTCGGCAGCTATCAGAGGTAAACCAGTCGTCACGCGAACGTAGTCGCAACAGCAGCCCTTGACCCGAAGCCGACGAACTTACGGCACACAAAACCGCCGTATTTATCCACCTGTTGGCCGCTGAGAGTGCCTCCAAACGTTGACCAAACCAGTATGAGCATGCTCTGACGGCAACCAAGCGACTCCTCTGCGCTGTCGGCGAAAGCGGCTGGGCGCAATGGGTCCAGGACAGCATAGACCGATGGCGTGACACCCACGATACCTCGCACCATCTTTCTGGTTATGCCGGAATGGGATCGTTTACCGACGTATATATTTGCCGCGGAAATGGACACACCGTTACGGAATTACAGGAGCCATGGGTGAATGCTCTTCTCCTATGGCTCCAAGCTATTTGCTTTTTCCTTGCCAAGCAACCTGACAGGTCTTTTGCGGCCGAAGTTCTATTCAATTCAGTCGGACGATTTGATGCGCCTCTCTCGGCCTTTGTTGGGGGCGACAAGGCAGACCCTTCAACCAGGGGCTTGGCAGAAGAGCCAGTGCTCTCAGGGTGGCGTTGTCTGCATTGTGGCCACGCCCAGGTATCACGTCGAAACCTGGACGCCTTCATCGCGGACGATATTCTCCCTGGCATAGTCTTTCATGCTTGCGAAACGTTCACGTTAAACCAGTTAGTTGATCAGGTCCTTGCGGGTGATCTGGCGGACATCACGGACAGACGCGAACAGATGACTGAAGCCCTGAGACGCAGTAACATATCGTTGAGCGATTCCGAGGAGTGGATGCGCCCCTGTCCGAGCTGTGGAAGCGATAACACCGCGGTCTATCGCTGGAAACGCTCCGCATTGCGGGAAGCTCAATTTGAACCCACAGACGATAATTTACCACTTGCGGTCTTGCGGTAGCCAATACAGGTCTTCTGTTGGCGAGATAGTCGCAGATTTCCGTTATTGGCCCGTAGCTGCCGACCTGCGCCGCTGCAGCAAGTCGGCAGCTATCTGGGGTACACCAGCTGTGTCGGCGGCCTCCTCGGCGAAGCGGCATGGGCATTGCTCGTTCCGCATCGTCGCCGACTCGCTCTAAGGACACTTGATCTCGACCGTAGCCCCCGCCTTTTCAAGGGCAGCCTTGATCTTCTCGGCCTCGTTCCTCGCTACGCCCTCAATGACGTTCCTCGGTGCGCCCTCGACGAGATCCTTCGCTTCCTTCAGCCCGAGGCCCGTGAGGGCTCGGACTTCCCTGATGACTTCGAGCTTCATCGCGCCGGCGTTCTGGAGAACGACCGTGAACTCGCCCTTTTCCTTCGGCTGAGTGATCTCAGGCGAGGGTTCAGCGACAGTATTATCGTGCCATTGTAAAAATGGGGCGCGACGGCCTTCATGCTCAACAAAATATTCCAGGGCGCGCATGATGTCCGACTGAGTCACCGCCCAACTTGCCGGAAATTCTTCGTCCACCCCATTGCTCCAATAATAGGTGACGACACGAACGTGCTCTCCTTCATACAGGCCATCGAAGGCAAGACCGCCTAACGTACTGTCGGTCTCGTCGTACATCGGGTTGCGTGTAGTAAAGCCGGTGTCGCCCTCGTCGTGCCTGAAATACGTCAGCACGCCAACGTTTGTGTTTATCAATCCGCCTAGGCTTGGCCCGCCTTCATCCATGCTAACCCAGATTTCCCGAAACTGCTGCGAAGCGAACGGCGCCAAGTTCCGCCTAAGGTCGGCCACAGAGGCGATCCGGCTGCGGTGATCATTTACGTTAAGTTCCATCGGCATCGTCCCCTCCGGCTGCTCCGCGGCACCGAACGATTATACTTGCTGCACTGCATGAGTCAGCAAATGGCCCATAGCTGAAACGGCGGCCACCGGCCGGCGGGTCCGGTTACTGGGGTACTGCTGCCACCAAAGGGACATGCGCCGTCGCGATCTTCGCATGGTACGCTGCTGCTACTATGAAACGAAGCGTCTATCCGATCCTCCCGATGACGCTTGGCAACATGCGCCGGCATGGGGTGCGATCGCTGGCCGTCGCGTGCTCGATCTGTCACCACGAGGCGATCATCAGCGTCGAGCCGTGGCCGGACAGCGTCCCGGTGCCCACGTTCGGGCCGCGCATGGTGTGCGCAACCATTGGCGCGGGTGATGCCGATCAATGCTGAGCATTGGTCCGAGTGCGGATTCCGATTTATTCCGACGCGAAGCCGGCCAGATCCCGATTTGAAGCCAGCCAGCGTTCCGAGATGAAGCCGACCGCCTTGCGGCGGTTGGCGGCGTTTTTCCTGCGGGTCAGCGACCAGACATCAGGCCCCCTCGATCATCGACGAGGGCTTCATGCCGGCCAGAAGAGAGCTGACCATGTGGCGATTGCGGTAGATGTTGCGACTGCGCCACGACGGCGTAAGCGCGCGGGAGATCGGGCGTACGCCGGGGGTGGCGCGCAGCGCGATCCAGGACAATCTTGGGCAGGCGCGGGCGGCCGGGATAGGGCGATCGTGCGGCACCGCGCGCAGCTTGAGAGCGCGGCGCCGGACGTGGCCCCATGTACGGACCGGAGGTCGGGACCGATTGCATCGATGGTTGCGGCTGATCCGTCCGCGTATAGAAGCTCGCAAGGCTGCTGTGATGCGACAACGAAGGTTTCCGATCTGATGGAAAACTCAGTGCCGGCACGACCAGTCTATGTGCCGCGGGGGAAGACCCATATCGGCATCTGTGTCGCATTAGGCAAGGAGTGCGCGGGTGCCGCCCCCAATCCTCGCTATGATCCCGTCGGCCCCATTCGTTCGCCGATGACCGCAGCACCCTAGTAACCGGACCGGTTCCGGTCCGGGCGGGTGTAGTCGGCCATGGGCCAATTCCGGACGCCCGCGTTGCAAAAACAAACGCCGGGAAGAGCCTACTTTGGTGCCTCCTTATTTCGGGCTCGGAGATGTTGATGGCGCGGCCGCGCCACCGTTGATTGGCAGGGCCGGTTGACGCCTGCTTGGCCAAATCACCAAGCAGGCACTCGTGCCTCGGCTAGCGCGCCGCGATTCCTTGAGCACCGGCGGGAAGACCGGTCCAGGAACCAACCAGCGTGAGGCTTCCATCCGGCGCGATCTTGAAGCCACTGACCGCGCTGTTTCCCTCGCGGGCATACAGGAATTTGCTGTTCCCGGTGATGGCGAGGTCGAGCGGAGCCGCCAGGGTGCCGGCCACGGGATTGAGCAGGCTCAGCACGCCGTCAGGGGCGATGCCAAGGCTGCTGATCGTCCCGCTGCCCGCGTTCGCGGTGTAGGCGTAGCGGCCATCCCGCGTCGTCACCAGCCAGCATGGTGCGTTCTGGCCAAGCGCTACCGAGCCGCTCACCAGTTCCAGGTCGGCAATATGGTCGATTTCATAGGAAGAGGCCGCACCCGAACCCGCTTCGGAAACGATCGCGTAGCCGCGGTTCGTGACGGAGAAGCCGAATGGAGTCACGCCGCTGGAGGCGTGCGATATCGGCCCTGAGGCGTATCCCCGGAAATCAACCCGATAGGTGTCGATGAGTTTCGTTCCCTTTTCGGTGACGAGCAGAACGCTGCCGTCCGCGTTGAAGCTGATATCCCCCGGCATGGCAAGCGTGCCCCCCGCAAGCGGACGTTGCGAGCTGGGAAGGGGAATCAGATGACCGCCGATGGGATCAATAATGAAACCGCTGATGTTCGGTGTGCCGCCAGCGTTCACCACGTAGACGTGAATCCCGTTGACGGCAACGCTCACCGGCATCTGGCCGCCGGAGGGCTTCCTGTCCAGCAAGACCAGATCGGTGCCCCTGACCGCAAACATCGAGACATCGCTGCTGCCGGCATTGACGGCGAAAAGGAGCCCTGATCCAAGTGTGAGCGAACCCTGTGAACCTAGGGGATCACCACCGGTTCCTGCGCCGGTGCCGCCGGTCGGGACGCTGCTCGAGTAGCTCAGGTTTCCGTGCGAGTCTCGTTTGTAAACCAGTACGGAATTTGCGGTCGCCTGGTTCGAGAGGACATAAACCGCCCCGGATGAGTGTTGCCCCGGGTCCTCCGCGGAGGCGGCGCCGGCGAGCGAGAGCGATGTGATACCTGCGGATAAGGCGATAACGATGCGTGAACGAGACATTGCTGGACTCTCCCTGAGGACGTTTGAACGATGGTGATGTTCATCCCATCGCTCCCAGTTCGAGCAAGCCAGCGAGCGCGTTACGTCGCTGCGTAAAAATTTGTGGAGAGCAGGCGGCCGCTGAGTGCGCTGTTTCCGGCGATGACTAGGCTCACCGCTAACACGTGCACCGCGAGGTCGGTCGCCGCCGCGTCGAAGGGGTGGAAAAAGTTGAGCAGCGTCGCGGCCGCGGCGGCTGCCGCGAACCCGGCGGTCGCGGCGGTCAATCCCGGCTGCAGCGGGCAGCCGCGCCGCAGCATGATCACGAGCAACGCCGACAGCGGCACTGACAATCCGATGATGAAGATAAGACAATCGCGCGCCTCGCTCAGATCGGCCGCATGGGTCCCGGGCACGAACCATACGCGCAGGCAGCCGAAGCCGCTCGCGACGATCCACAACAGCGTCGCCGGCACTGGCAGCAGAGCCCACGCGCGGCGAGCATCCGGCAGGCTAAGTTGGAACGCAGCAAAGGCGGCTAGGATCGCGGTTAATGCCGAACCGGTCACCGCGAGCCACACGTCTGGCGCAGCGGCGAGACGATGTCCGAGCGCCGAGAGGTCGGCGATCATGGCGAGGATGACGGCGGTCGCTGCCACGATCACAAGCCATGAGAACGTCCGCACGCTGGGCGGCCGCAGTCGCCGCACCGGCGTCAGATCGGCGGAAAGGTCGCGGATCAGAAGTTCGTGCGCGGAGTCGGCATTCGAGGGTGCATTCATGGCATTATTCCCTGAATTCCATTTTAATGCGAAGGGCCTTCAGCGCGCGATGCAGATTGACTTTGAGCGAGCCCCTGGTGCGCCGGGTCAGCGCGGAGGTGTCGGCAAGCGAGCGCTCCTCGAGTACGAAAAGCTGCACTGCTTCGCGTTGGCGCGCCGGCAAGGTGGCGAGCGCGCGGGCGACGGTGCTGGTCGCGTCGGCTTGAGCGAGCCCCCGTGACGGATCGGCCGCTTCATCATCGGCATGGCTTTCAAACGCAAGCGGCGCGTGTACTTCGCGCATGTCCACCCGACGGGTACGGCGGAGCAGATCGATCGATCGCCGCTCGGCGATGACGCACAGCCACGCCGTAAACGATCGGCTAGGGTCGTAGGTATGCCGCGCGCGATGAATGGTTAACAGCACGTCCTGCACCACATCGTCGATACGGTCGGCATCCACCCTGCGCCGTCGTGCGACGCCCTTGATGACCGGTATGCAGTCACGCAGCAGCATTTGGTAGGCGGCGCTGTCGCCCGCTTGAGCGGCGGCCATCAAAGCCGACCGGCGATGGTCTGCTCCGGCGATGGCAACGTCAGGAACAGCCTTCGTCATCGCGCGTTTGGCAATTTCCGTGTCGGTAATCGAGCCTGATGGAGACCGGCGACCATGCCAATAGGCCGGATCGAAGCGGAATATGCCATCTTTCAATGGGAAGTCGACAGGAATCGTTGTCACGATCCGCTGAACCAGTAGCAGCCCTGGTCCTCCCTGTAGCTGTCTGGATGGTTGTATATGACGAAGATCACCATGATAATATTAGAATTCTTCAAATTCATCTCCACCATGTTCCGATCCACGACGGTATGTCATCCGGCCAGCTACGGGAAACCCTGTTGAAGAAGCCTCTGTTGTAAATTCGATGGGTCGCAGGAGATGGTTACGTCCGAGGCTTGAGATTAATCGGTCACATCGACGTGATCGTCTTGAAGAATCCACTCGCGACGACCCGGTGCGCTGGTAGGAAATCCGAGATGGCAGATTGGAACGGACCGGGTAATTTTAGCAACAGGCAGCCGCGCTCCTCAAATCGAAATCCGCTCCACCTCATCGGGGCTCACCTAGTCACGCCCCCGCATGCTGCGACGCTGCACGGCTTCCGCAACGGGTAGCAGCCGGACCAACAAACATGTCAGCAGTTCCGGCAGCTTTAGTCGAAAGCAGCCACGGCGCCCCTTCCGTTGCGCCGAAGCCGTGGCCAAAGGTCCGGGAATTGCTTAAAGGAGTCGGGTAACATGGTTCGAGTGCTATTTCGGTTCTTATTCGATCACTGACGAGGCGCGCCGTGACAATTAAGCTGTTTGATCTGGCCGGCGCCGAGCCGGATCGCCGGTTCAGCCCCTATTGCTGGCGCACCAAGCTGGCGCTCGCACACAAGGGGCTCACCGTCGAGACGATACCATGGCGGTTCAGCGAGACGCATGCCATCGAGATCTCCGGCCAGCGGCGGGTTCCAGTCCTGCTGGACGGCGACAAAGTCGTGTCCGACTCCTGGACGATCGCTGAGTACCTGGAAGACACCTATCAGCATCGGCCTTTCTTGTTCGGTAGTGCGGAAGCGCGCGCCCCAACACGCTTCATCAATTCCTGGGCCGACACGGTCGTCAACGGTGCTCTCGTCCGCCTGTTGTTGACTGATATTTACGCGCATCTTCACGAGAAAGACCGGCGCTATTTCCGCGAAAGTCGGGAGAAGCGATTTGGCATGCCGCTGGAAGAGGTATCGGCCGATCGCGACACCAGGGTCGTTGGGTTCCGTCAAAGTCTGGAACCGGCTAGAATCATCCTCGCGGCTCAGCCCTACCTTGCGGGAGGCCGGCCGCTCTATGCCGACTACATCCTATTCGGATGCTTCATGTGGGCTCGCAGCATCAGCAGCTTCCGCGTACTGACTTCGGACGATCCGATTTATTCATGGCGGGAGCGGATGCTTGATAACTTGAGTGCGTTGGCTCGAAAAGCGCCGGGTTATAGTGAATAATCCAGGAAACCGATACACTTTCAGGTCAGGTCATTTGATTTCGTTACGTGCTTGTGGGCTTGAGCCGGTGATGAGCCGCGTCGAGGCGCGGTACGTTACATAGGACCAAATCCAATTCAACACGACCGCCGCGCGGTTGCGGGATCCGACAAGGAACAGCACGTGGACGATGCCCCAGAGCCACCAGGCCATGGCCCCACGCAACCGGACGAAACCAAAATCGGCCAGCGCTGATTTCCGCCCTATCGTCGCCAGGCTGCCCATATGTCGGTAAGAGAAGGCGTACGAGACGGGCTCGCCACGGAGCTTTGCGCGAATGACCTTGGCGACGAAGGCCCCACCCTGCTTGGCAGCCTGTGCCAGTCCCGGTACAGGCTGGCCCTGCCAACAATTGGCAAGAGCGGTGTCGCCGATTACGTAGACGTCGCGCAGGTGAGGGACGGAGAGATCGGGTTGAACCTTGACGCGGCCCGCCTTGTCGGCTTCCGCGTTGAGCCATTTCGCGGCGGGTGATGCGGCGACGCCCGCAGCCCACAATACCGTTCTTGAATAGATGCGCCTGTCGTTTACCGAGACGCCGTCGGCATCAATCAGACGAACCTTGCTGTTGAGGAACACCTTGACGCCGATGTTGGCGAGCGAGCGACGCGCGACCTCCGATAGCGACTCGGGAAACGCTGGCAGCAGCCGCGGACCTGCTTGCACCAGAATGATTTCTGCCGTGGCTGGATCGAAATTGCGAAAATCCTTCGCCATCCCGACGCGGGCAAGCTCGGCAATGGCGCCTGCAAGCTCGACTCCGGTCGGACCGCCACCGACAATGACGAATCTGAGAAGCCGCCGCCGCTCCCCCTCGTTCGCGGCCACCTCAGCACGTTCGAATGCCTCTAGCACCCGACCGCGGACAAGTGTTGCGTCATCCACGCGCTTCAGGCCTGGCGCAAACGGCGCCCAGGCATCGTGACCGAAGTAGCTGTGCGTCGCGCCGGTCGCGACGACAAGGTAGTCATAGGGTAGGTTGAGCCCATCCGCCAACACCTCGCGCCGCTCAGTATCGAGGCCGGTGACGGTCGCCAGCATCACCTTGGCATTGAACTGGTCACGGAAAATCGCCCTTATGGGAACGGCGATGTCATCCGGTGACAGCGCGGCGGTCGCAACCTGGTAGAGCAGTGGCTGAAACAGGTGGTAGTTCTGCTGGTCGATGAGCGTGATGCTTGCCGGGGTGTGCCGCAACGCTCTGGCGCAAGCGATGCCACCGAATCCTGCTCCGACGATGACGACACGGGGCAGGCTCTCGAAGTTAGAAGGCGGCCTGCCCGATAGCTCTGGCAAACTCCGCCGCAACCCTGCGAGTACGGCGCCGTCGAGCGAGAACGGTCCAGGACCCTTGGCGACCAAGAGCAACAGGAGCATCGTCCAATAGAACGGCAAGCTCATGTCACCGCCCATCATCTTATGGTAGCCGATCATCACGACGGCAAGAAGGGCGGTTGCGCGCGTCGCGAGCCCGCTACCGATGAGTAGTGCCAACGCGACGCCCTCGTTTCCGAAAAGTCGCGTCGCCGAGCCCACGGGCAGCCACGCGTGGGTCTCCGCCGTCGTCATGATGGCCGTCGGCATATGGCCGCCCGCCAGCAGCAGCGTCAACGTAAGCGCAACGCGTAGGGCGAGTAGATAGATGCCGGTAAGCGCGGGCCGCGTCGCGTCGAGGAGTGTGATCAGCGCGCCGGCCTGCGGCAGCGGACTGTTCTTCAATCCCTGTGACAAAAGCCGGTCAAGCGACAGGCGATCGGCGCCGAGCAGGACGTAGTAAGCGAGCAACGCCATCCAGAACAGGTTCAGGTCAAGCGCTGCCACGCGGGTGTGGCTTGCGACGGTAAGCGCCAACAACACTGCGGCACCAACTCGAGTCGCCAGTCCAAGGATCAACGAGACGGCGGCGAGCCAATACACCTGGCTCAGAAGCGCTGTGGACCCGAGGCTGAGGTCCGGGATCGGATAGGAGCCCTCCGCCATGCGGACGACCGTCGTCCAGTCAGTCGAGATCAGCACGCTCAAGACCAGCGCCGATTTACCGATCCAGATCCGGATCAGAAGATCGACGAGCGGCCAAGCCGTCCGGCTGAGGAATGCGATCGCATCACCTAGCCAGACAAGCGCAGTCGAAAGACGCCGGTGGAGAGCATCGGCAAAATAGGTGACCCGCGCGCCGATTGCCATATGTCACCACGAGCACATAGATCTGAATGATCTCAGCAGTTGGCCGTATGCGCGGTACGAACGGATTTGCCGACAACCACACATGCCATACTAAAGTTCCCAGCCGCGACAAGGTTTCACCTCGCTTGGACGGTGGGTCTACTTACTGTTCACATCATATGCGGGTCCTGCGTGTCATGGTTTGCCGCGTTTGATTTCTTTGATTTTTTCTGAGCCTTTCGAGCCGACCCGTTCACGAAATCGTGTAATCACGGAAATGCAACCTATCGCCCTCTTGGGCGAATTAATTTAGGTGCGCCGAGGAACAGCGCATTTTCAACCCGACAGGAGAAAAGCAATATGTCTAAATCCACCGTAGGCGCGGCGGTTCTCGCCGGCGCCGTTGCGACTGCGCTTGCGTCTTTGGCGACCGCCGCGCCATTGACCAAAGCCGAAGCAGACGCGGCCACAGCCGCAGGCAAGCAGAAATGCTACGGCGTCGCTCTAAAAGGCCAGAACGACTGCGCTGCCGGGCCGGGCACGACCTGTCAGGGCACGTCAACTGTCGATTTCCAGGGAAACGCCTGGAAGTTTGTGCAGGGCGGCACCTGCACCTCGATCGTGGTGCCCGGCGGTCGCCACGGTTCGCCGCAACCAATCTGAATCGCGACCTTCAATCATAAGCCGAGTGGCGGGCCGGAAAGGGGAGATGCTATGAAAAGACTGGCGATGCGCTCAGCTGGGCAAGCGCCGGCAGCATTCCGCTTTCCGGCTCATTCCATTAGGGGCCGTGTTGGCACGAGTTTCAAGCACGAACATGTGCAGGCGATCCTGGCCGACGAGAAGCGAGATGGCTTCTTTGAAGTCCATGCCGAGAACTACATGGGCGCCGGCGGTGCGCCCCATGCCGCACTGAGCCAAATCCGCCAAGACTACCCTGTTTCGCTCCACGGTGTTTGCATGTCGATCGGCGGCCCGCAGCCGCTCGACGAGGCGCATGTTGGGCGGTTCAAGGCGCTTGTCGAGCGCTACGAGCCGGCGTTGGTTTCCGAGCATCTCGCCTGGTCGACCCACGACACCACCTATTTCAACGATTTGCTGCCGCTCCCCTACACAGCGGCGACGCTCGCTCGTGTCGCCGATCATATAGATCAGGTACAAGAGGCGCTCGGCCGCCAGCTCCTGCTTGAGAACCCGTCGACCTATCTCATTTTCCCTGAATCAACGATGAGCGAAACATTGTTCGTCGCGGAGCTGGTTCGGCGCACCGGGTGCGGTTTATTGCTCGACATTAATAACGTATTTGTTTCGGCCACCAACCATGGCTTTGCGGCGCTCGCCTATCTCGCTGATTTTCCGGTTGAACACGTGGGTGAGATTCATCTCGCCGGCCATGCCGAACAGGCAGATGACGAGGGCGAGCTTCTGCTCATCGACAGCCACGACCGTCCGGTTGCCGACGCGGTGTGGAAACTCTTCGACGTCATCATTAGTCAATGCGGACCCATTCCGACACTCGTTGAATGGGACAGCGACCTGCCGGATTGGCCTTTGCTCAAAGCGGAGGCTAGCGCCGCAAAAGCGATCATGGACCGCCATGCGCAAGATTTCATGCCTGGAAAAGCCTATGCCGCCCGTTGAATGTCGCGAGGGGTTCGGGGGCGAGCCTTCTTACGCAGCCGTCTTTGCCCGCGCGCTGCTCGATCCCGATCTTGCCACACCAGCCGTGGTCGCCGGGCCGAAATCCAAGGCGGCAGACAAGCGGTACAACGTCTATCGCAACAACGTCACCGTCAGTCTCATCAACGCGCTGGCGGTGGCATTTCCAGCGACGCAGCGTATCACCGGAGTGGATTTCTTCCGGGCGATGGCGCGCTTCTATGTGCGGGCCGCGCCGCCGCTCTCACCGCTGTTGTTCGAGTATGGACGCGACTTTCCTGACTTCATCGAACGGTACGAATACGCGCAATCAGTGCCATGGCTGGCGGATGTGGCGCGGGTCGAGCGGGCTTGGCTCGACGCCTATCACGCCGCCGATGTTGAACCGCTCACGCCGCGCGCCTTAGCTTCGATCCCGCCGGAGCGGCTGGCCGATACCGTTTTGAAACCCCATCCCGCGACGCGGGTCGTCCGGTCACGTTGCCCGGCGGTCACTATATTCACTGCTAATCGCAGCGACGGCCCGGCCACGCGTGTCGAGGTCGTCGAGCCGGAGGACGCCCTATTGACGAGGCCCGCGCTGGAGGTGGAAGCCCGACGGCTGCCGCCCGGCGGCGCAATTTTTCTCACGCGCCTCATTGCCGGCGAATCACTCGGCGTCGCGGCAGCGGCAGCGCTCTCGGACAGCGCGTCATTCGATCTCGCCGCCAACATTGGTGGATTGCTTGAGGCGGGCGTGTTCACGACAGCTCTTTGGGAAGAAAGCTGATGGGATGGCAAACGATCAGTCGGCTCGTTAGACGGGTGAACGCCAGTATTGCCCTGATCGCGCCGCCGTCTCTCACCCAACTTGTCCTGCGCATCGGGCTCGCGACTCCATTCTGGCGATCCGGCATCAACAAATGGGACGGTTTCCTGCAACTGAACGACACTGCGATTTTCCTTTTCAGCACAGAGTTCAAGTTGCATTTGCCGGGCGGCCCGTACTCGTTTCCAGCGCCTGAGGCGACGGCGTTCCTTGTCGGTTCCGCCGAAATTCTCTTTCCCATCCTCCTCGTTCTCGGGCTGGCGACACGACTGGCTGCGTGCGCGCTCTTGGTGATGACTCTCGTAGTCGAGCTCACGGTGCCAGACGGCTGGCCAGTGCACCTAACCTGGGCAGCCATGGCGCTTGGCATAATGGCGTGGGGCCCGGGACGGTTGTCGCTCGATCATTGGATTGAGCGGCGCAATGGATGAGCTTTATCGAACCTCTCCAGGCGCGACCAAATGTGCGAATCGGACCGGTGCTCCGCCAGCGATTGCAGGCGCGTGGCTAGGTTCGGTTCGGCGTTTCACCGACAACAACCGCTTCGCCGGAGGCGCTCGCTCAGATCTGCTCCTCGGTCGTCGAAGGCTTAACTGCGGCCATCCTGACCTGACAGGGCTCGATCCAGGTAATATGCCGCGCTGATGAGAGAGAGATGCGTGAAGGCTTGCGGGAAGTTCCCCAGGTGTTCGCAGGACCGAGCTCCTCCGAAAAGCGCCCGACATGGTTCGCGTACCTGCCTAGACTGTCGGAATGGTGCCACCATCGATGACGTATTCCGTGCCGGTGATTGCGGCGGCACGCGGCGAAGCAAGAAAAGCGATGAGCTCCGCTACCTCGGTTGGCTTCGCTGGCCGCCCTAACGGGATGCCGCCAAGCGAATCCATCAAGCCTTGGCGCGCCGCCTCCTCGCCAGTTCCGGCTTCGAGGGCCAATCTTTTGACGAGATTCACTGCTGCTTCCGTCTCGACCCAGCCCGGCGATACCCGGACGACACGAACGCCCTTCGGGCTGACTTCCTTGGACAGTCCCTTGCTGTAGTTCGCGAGCGCCGCTTTGGCAGCCGCGTAAGCGATGGTGGCTTCGGCTAGTGGCAATTGCCGCTGAATCGAGGTGACGTGAATAATCACCCCGGCGCCCTGCTTCAGCATCGCTGGCAAGAGCGCGCGATCCAGACGGACGGCCGGGAAGAGATTAAGGTCGAGCGCCCGCTGCCACTCCCGATCATCGAGCACCGCAAAACCACCCGCAGGCGCAGAGGAACCGCCGACGACGTGCACGACGATGTCGATACCGCCGAACTGTTTCATCACGGCGTCGGCTACTGCGGCGCAGCCCTCGGCAGTCGCAACATTCGCCGTCACGAACAGCTCTTCCGCGGAGAGGTCGGCGGGTCGGGCCCGCGCCGTGCCGAGGACTGCCGCGCCGGCTTCACGCAGTCGCGCTGCGACGGCGTGGCCGACGCCTTTGGTCGCGCCGGTGACAAGCGCACGGCGGCCGGCGAGTTCAAGAATATTGCTCATAGGATTCTCCCAAGGTGAATTTGTTGCATTCGCGTCACGCCGCGACCGTCGCACCGCTACCGGAAATCAGCACGTCCGGGACATAGCCGTGGCGCTTGGCGCCAACGGTCGCGCCGCCGTGCAGCATTCCCTGCACTTCGTCGCCGAAGAGTGTGTAGGGGAAGCTACGCTTAGGTGCGCTCACGGCATCGAGACGATCCTGAAGCTCAGAAGGAATCTCGAACGACAGCGCCGCGATGTTCTGCTCAAGCTGCGTGAGCTTCGTGGCTCCTACGATGACCGACGCCACCCCCGGCCGGTTCGCAACCCAATTCAGTGCGACCTCGGCCATGCTGCGGCTGAGCTGCTTCGCAACGGCTTCAAGCTCGGCCACGATGGCGAGATT
>WNFC01007800.1_pt1 | contig 14044 bp, 16 predicted proteins | sample 5400541 | NCBI WGS metagenome assembly WNFC01 (sample SAMN13153342, study PRJNA577476) | soil metagenome | isolation source: 120 cm saprolite under Douglas fir tree site 2 hole 2 replicate 1 | place: USA:California | collected 2015-04-18
AATAAACCCCGAACTCTAGTTAGTGATGAAACGGAGCACGCGTCTAGCTGCCCACCGCCGGACCGTTCAGTCTGGGCAAGAAATATTCGCGCCAGTTCTCGGGCAGAGTGGCCGTGGCAACCGCTTTCTGCAACAGTTCGCGATCGTATTTCTCTCGGAAGAAGAGCCGATTCATTTCGGCGATGGTAATGCCGTCGTGATTCCGGGAGATGAGGTCGAAGGAGTCCCCCACCCCGACTTCGCCTTCGTGTTCCACGGAAAAATAAAACCCGCTGCGCCCGCTACGCAAGAATCGTTCAATGATATCCTCCCGCTGAAACTTGGCGGCCAGCTTGTAACAGGGCATTCGCGGCTGACGGACCATCAGGATTGCCGACCCAATTCGGAAACGGTCGCCAACGTGAACGTTCTCGCCAAGACCCTCCGTCGTAAAATTTTCGCCGAACATCCCCCAGGGCAAATCCGTCCCGGGCAATTCTGCTCGCCAATATTCGTAATGCTCGGAAGGATAAGCGTACACCGCTTTGTAAGGACCGCCATGCACAGCAAGGTCTGCTTGGCGGTCGCCGTCCAGGTTGAGCGTGCGTAGCGCTACCCTACCCGATACCGGCTTCTTGAAGATGCCAGTATTAATGCTTGCGCCTTTGTAAAGCGCAAGACGCGGCCGCGCGATATTCAGCGATATCAATTTCACAAATTGCCCTTCACCGCGTTCAGATCACTCATTTGATTCTGCTCCCGGTTCAGACCTTAGATGTCGTGCCCCTTGAAAAGACGCGGAGGTAGTGGCTGAGTTTGCCGGAGGCCAGGAAGAACCCCGTCGAGCTTCGCTCGATGGACAGCCGGTGGCGGCTGTCCCCACATGAATATCTGTCAAACTAAGCCCGTACCGACGCGGAGGTTTGTTTGCTCAAATCCGCCGGCCTTCTATAAAATTAAAGGTTTGCTGCCCTGAGTCGATAGCCGCAAGCAGGTTCCTTCCGATTCTTAGCTGACGAACGATTATGAAAATCCATGAGTATCAGGGAAAAGGGATTCTCAAGAAATATGGCGTGACCGTGCCGCGCGGGACGATGGCCACATCGCGCGAAGAAGCCGACTCTGCGGCCAAAGAATTGTTCAGCGCCGGGGCGACCGGAGTGGTAGTGAAGGCCCAAATCCATGCGGGAGGGCGCGGCAAGGGCGGAGGCGTGAAGATTGCCAAGTCTGCCGATGAGGCGGGAGACATCGCCGAGAAGATGCTGGGCATGAAGCTGATCACGCATCAGACGGGTCCCGAAGGCCGCATTGTGCGGCGGCTGCTGATCGAAGAAACTCTTCCTATCGAAAAAGAGTTGTATCTGGGGATTTTGGTCGACCGCGCGGAAGGCAAGCCGGTGTTCATGGCGTCGGCTGCCGGGGGCACGGACATCGAGCAGGTGGCCGCGGAGAATCCCGATGCCATTCTGAAGCAGCATATCGATCCGGGGATGGGCCTGGAGGCGTTTCAGGCACGCAAGATGGCGTTCGCGCTTGGACTCGGCGCCAAGCAGATCAATCCCGCGGTGCAATTTCTTTCCAACCTTTACAAGGCGTTTCTCGATACCGACGCTTCGCTGCTCGAGATCAACCCTTTCATCACTACCACTGATGGTCGGCTCTTCGCGCTCGACGCAAAGCTGACCTTCGACGACAACGCGCTGTTCCGTCATCCCGATATTCGCGAACTGCGTGACATCACTGAAGAGGATCCGCTCGAAGTCGAGGCCTCGAAGTACAGCCTGAACTACATCAAGCTCGAGGGCAGCGTCGGATGCATGGTCAACGGCGCCGGGCTGGCGATGGCCACCATGGATATCATCAAGTACGCGGGCGGCATGCCAGCGAATTTCCTCGACGTGGGTGGCGGCGCGAATGCCGAGCAGGTTGCGCACGCGTTTGAAATCCTGCTCAGCGATAAGAGCGTGAAGGCGGTGCTGATTAACATTTTTGGCGGAATTCTGCGCGTGGATACGCTGGCCACGGGCGTGGTGGAAGCCGCGAAGAAAACTAACATCAAACTTCCCGTTGTGCTGCGCCTCGAAGGAACAAACGTGGATGAGGGCAAGAAGATCCTGATGGAATCAGGATTCAATTTCATGGTCGCTGACACGATGAAAGATGCGGCTGACAAAGTGGTGGCTGCGGCGCAGGGAGTTTAGCCGGCAACACACGGTCATCCCGAGCGCAGCGAGGGACCTTGGTGTTGCGCGCGGCTGCGATTCCGATAGTGCAGGCAAGAACCAAGGTCCCTCGCTACGCTCGGGATGACAAGAGTTTGACTGATGCTAGCCGCATTGAGGAATTATTTATATGGCAATTCTGGTTAACGAAAAAACGCGCTTGATCGTGCAGGGGCTGACGGGACGCGAGGGTACCTTCCATGCGAAGGCGTGCGCGGCTTACGGAACGCAAGTTGTAGGCGGAGTGACGCCTGGCAAAGGCGGCACCCGCGACGGTAATTTTTGTTCCGCCGCCGTTCGCGGCCGACGCGATCATGGAGGCAGCCGACGCAGAACTTGACCTCATCGTCTGCATCACCGAAGGCATTCCCACGCTCGACATGGTCAAGGCCTGGGAGTTTCTGCAGAACCGGCGCTCGCGGCTGATCGGACCAAACTGTCCCGGAATTATTTCCCCCGGCAAGTGCAAGATCGGAATCATGCCGGGATCGATTCACAAAGAAGGCTCGATCGGAATCGTATCGCGCTCGGGGACGCTCACTTATGAGGCGGTGCATCAACTCACGCAGCGTGGCATTGGACAGTCCACCGCCATAGGCATCGGCGGCGATCCGATTATCGGAACCAATTTCCTGGATGCGCTCGACCTGTTCAATCGTGATCCGGAGACCGAAGCCGTGATCATGATTGGTGAGATCGGCGGCGACGCAGAAGAAACAGCGGCCGAATTCGTGAAAACCAAGATGAAGAAGCCGGTGGTGGGTTTCATCGCGGGGCAAACAGCGCCTCCGGGGCGACGCATGGGCCATGCCGGAGCGATCATCTCGGGCGGCAAGGGAACGGCTGCGGAGAAGATCAGGGCCATGGAAGCGGCGGGAATCCGCGTGGCAAAATCTCCGGCGGCCATCGGGGAAACCCTCGTAGCGGCGCTGGGAGTGAAAGTTTAGTACTAAGTACCAACTACCGAGCAAAAGACGAAAGAGCCAACGACTAGGACGAACGACTCACGACCAACTATGAAAACTCTGCAACGCACTCTTACCATCGTGAAACCCGACGCCGTCGCCAAGAATGGCGTCGGCGACATCATTGAACAATTCGAGAAGAATGGATTCCGCATTCTTGCCATGAAGATGCTGGAAATCTCCAAGCATCAGGCCCAGCAGTTTTATGCCGTGCATGCCAGCCGCCCGTTCTATAACTCGCTCACCGATTTCATGTCGAGCGGGCCGATTGTCGCACTGGCGCTCGAAAAAGAAAACGCCATCGCCGACCTGCGCCAGCTGATGGGCGCCACTAATCCGGCCAATGCCGAGGAAGGCACGATCCGCAAGAAGTGGGCTTCGAGCATTGAGCACAACGCGATTCACGGCTCGGATGCCGAGGACACGGCGCGTTTTGAGTTGAGTTTCTTCTTTGCGGGGTATGAACTGGCGCAGTAGAGTTCTCGGGAACTGACCCGGACTGCGTGGAGGGCCGGCGAGCGCGGGCAGGAGTGCCCGCGCCACACGAACTATCCCAGCGCTTCGTACAGGTGGCCTTCCACTCGGTCGGCGACCTTGGGCAAATCCTTGCGCGCGTACTGCAAGAAGTGCGGCGCCGTGCGGTGGGCTTCAAGCGCGGCGTCATCTTTATACTGCTCGTAGATGAAGAATCGCCGCGGTTCGGTCTTGTGCCGGTGAACTTGATACATAAGGCAACCGGGTTCCTTGCGGGATTCTTCGGTGAGTTTCGCGAAGATTGGGGCGACATCTGCGTCGTGCCCCGCTTTCGCCATCCACGTCACTGCCAACACCACCATCGTGCGCTCCTTACGTAGTCTTTGGGCCAGGATAAAGGAAGTCGATTCTAGACTTTCCGGGATGAGGACGTCTTTAACTCAGACGCAAACTCATCCTTGAAAATAATCTGATTGCGGTCGGGCCCGGTTGAAACCATGCCGACCTTCGCGCCTGTTTCTTTCTCCACGAACGCGAGGTAATCGCGCGCCGCTTTCGGCAATTCCTCAAGCTTAGTCGCGCCCTGGGTGGAGGTCCGCCATCCGGGCATCTTCTGGTAAACGCACTCCAGCTTGTCATATCCGCTGGCTTGCGCGGGAATCTCTATCGTCTTTTGTCCGTTTACCAAGTAGCCCACGCACACGGGAATCTCAGCCAGTTCGTCGAGCACATCCAGTTTGGTCACCACCAGCCACGAGATGCCGTTAATCATGCCAGCGTAGCGCAGCAGAGGCAAGTCGAGCCAGCCGGTGCGCCGCGGACGTCCGGTAACCGCGCCGAACTCGTTGCCCCGCTTGCGCAACTGCTCGCCTGCGTCGCCTTTATCCTCGCTGGGGAACGGACCTTCGCCCACCCGCGTGCAATATGCCTTGGTGAGTCCGATCACCGAGTCGATGGCATTGGGAGCGACGCCCGTGCCAATGGCCGCGCCTCCCGAGGTCGCGCTCGAAGAAGTCACAAAGGGATAAGTACCGTGGTCGATATCGAGCATGGTGCCCTGCGCGCCTTCAAACAAAATCGCCTCGCCCGCGGCCAGAGCCTGATTCAACAAAACCGCCGTGTCGCATACAAATGGCGCGATCTTCTCCGCCGCCGCAGCATATTCCGCATACATTTTGTCGGCATCGAGCGGCTCGGAATTAAACAGGGCGTGCGCAATCATGTTTTTCTCGTGCACCGCGTTCGCGATGTGTTTCTTCAGAAGCTGCAGATCGAGCAGATCGGCGACGCGCAGGCCGCGGCGGCCCATCTTGTCTTCGTACGCCGGACCGATTCCGCGCGAGGTAGTTCCAATCTTCACCCGGCCGGGAGCGTTCTCCGCCGCCAGTTCGATCATGCGATGGTAGGGTAGAATCACCTGGGCGCGATTGGAGACGAACAAATTTCCGTCCACCTTCACACCCGCCTCGCGCAGCGCTCCTACTTCCTTCAGAAAGGCCATAGGGTCGAGCACCACGCCGTTACCGATCACGCTGCGGCAAGCCGCACGCAGCACCCCGCAGGGAACAAGCTGGAGCACGAACTTCTTGCCTTTGATGATGACGGTGTGGCCGGCATTATGGCCGCCGGCATAGCGCGCGACGACGGAGAAGCTCTCCGACAGCACGTCGACGATTTTTCCCTTGCCCTCGTCGCCCCACTGGGCGCCGACGATTACCGCGGTCTTGCCTCGTTTCAATGCCAACTCCGTTACAGGGATTCGCAAGCGCAAAGTCGCGCCGCGCGCATCTATGAACACCAGGGGTCGCACACGCCTTGCCGCGGATACTCGAAAGGCTAACTGGGATGAAGGCGGAGAAGATGTGTACTGACTATCTTATCGTGACCGCGCGGCGGATAGCAACGCGGGGGTGCGTAAGAGTAGTGGCTCAGTTTGCCGGCCGTAACAAAGAAACCGTCGAGCTTCGCTCGACGGACAGCCGAGGGCGGCTGTCCCCACATGAGCGTCTTTGAAGCAAGTCCTTTCAAGTACACTAGGGAACGTCATGACCGCCAAAGCCGGCTACTCGACTCCGATGCTGCACGTGGCGGAAATCGAAAACTCGATTCGCTTCTACGAGCTCCTGGGCTTCACCACCATCGACACCGATGGCTGCAACCCGCCGGGATGGGCGCGCCTGCAATGCGAAGACGGCTCCGCGGTAATGTTGCTGCGGGCCGAACGTCCTATCGATTGCTCCGCCCAGGCATTTATGCTGTACCTCTACACTCCGAATCTTTCCGAGCTGCGCGAACACCTGCTAGTCAACGGCGTCAAAGTGTCGCCGATCAAGTATCAGGAATATATGCCCAGCGGCGAAATCAACCTTGGCGATCCCGACGGCTACAAAATCGAGATCGGGCACTGGGGAAAATCGGAGCAGGAAGCGTGGGAGAAAAGAATCCACTCCAAGGCGGGAAGCGCATCGTGAAAAAGGTTTTCCATTTCGAAAGTTCGCGCGAGCGGTATCAGTGCGATGCGGCCATCCTCTGGTGCTTCGACAACCGCTTTGACCTGGGGTTCCGCAAATTCCTCAAGCGCATCGGCGTAACGAATTCCGACCCCATCAAGATTGCCGGCGGCGCCAAGAGCCTGGCCTCACCGGAACTCGAGACTGACCGTGAATTTGTCCTGGAACAGATTCGCAAATCGATGAACCTGCATGGTACCAAGCACGTGATCCTGATGGTGCACTCCGATTGCGGCGCTTATGGAGGCCTCGCTGGCGGCTTCGGCGGTGATGCGCAAGCTGAATCCCGGCACCATCAGCAGGAACTCGCTCGCGCCGCCGCAGTTTTGCTGGAGGCGATTCCGGGAATCGAAGTGCGGGGATACTTCGTCGATTTCGACGGCATCTGGGATGCCGAGATCGCGACGTCGAAAATCCTGCAAAACGAGTCCGTAGCGTGATGCGGAAGAGCAGTGTTCAGTGATTAGTGGTCGGTGGCCAGTAAAAACAAGAGGGGTCCACCACGACGAGGGTTTTGACTGGCCACTGATCACCGATAATCACCGATCACTGGCCACTGCTTCTATGGTAGGCGCGGCAGGAATCGAACCTGCAACCACCGGATTAGAAATCCGGTGCTCTATCCATTTGAGCTACGCGCCCGCCTAGCAAAATTTATCATAAGCTCGGGGTGGAGTATCATGCGGTGTCGCATTGACCTCAGAGGCTCCATCTCGCCTTGCTTACATTGATTGGATGCGCGGCTTGGCCTGCGTTCTGATGTTCCAGACCCATTGCTATGACTCGTGGCTCAGTCCTGGCGCCCGCCAGAGCAAGTTCTTCATGTATTCGCAACTGGGAGGAACGTTTCCCGCTCCTCTGTTTTTATTTCTGGCAGGCATTTCGTTCGCCCTGGTAACCGACAAGTTGCGGCAGAAGAATCTTGCGCCGGCGCAAATCGCCCGAGCAACGATCCGCCGCGGCGGAGAAATCTTTGCCTTCGGCCTGCTCTTTCGCCTGCAGGAATATCTCATTGCCTGGGGCTGGGCGCCGTTCAGCGACCTGCTGCGCGTGGATGTGCTCAACACCATCGGCCTCTCCATGATGCTGATGGGCGTGCTGTGCTGGCTGGTGCTGTCACTTCAGCGCGGGGCGCAGAGGAGAGTTGCACTCGTACTTTCATCCGCAGGAACGGCTTTGCTGATTTCTCTGCTCACACCGCCGCTGTGGACGAACTGGCAGCCGCACTGGCTGCCGTGGCCGCTGGAATCCTATATTAACGGCGTCCACAACCTGGGCACGCCACAGCCCTGGCTCTTCCCTGTTTTTCCCTGGACGGCATTCGCCTTCGCCGGTCTCGCCGCCGGATTCATTTTGCAAAGCGAGTGGGCTCGCAAGCGTGAAGCGCTGATCTTCTTTTTGGCAGGAGTGGCTGGCCTGGTGTTGATTGCCGCCGCCCGTTGGCTCGATGCCCAGCCGCATCAACTGTACGCGGCCTACGACTACTGGCATACTAGCCCAACTTTTCTTTGGCTTCGTGTCGGTATGCTGCTTGTGATTTTGACCGCGAGCTATGCCTGGTGCCGCTGGGGCGCCGCGCAGTGGGGATTTAGTCCGCTGATTCAGTTGGGCCAGGCTTCCCTGCTGGTCTACTGGGTTCATCTCGAATTCGTTTACGGACGGGCGTCCATCCTGCCTAAACACGGTGTCGATGTCCGGAACGCGTCACTGGGATTATTAACCATTTTCCTCGCCATGCTTACCCTCGCGTTCCTGCGGACGAGGCTGAAGGGACGCGGCGCTGAGGTTCTGCATCGGTTTCCGGCGTCAACAGGCGCGCATGGATCTTCGCCACGCCCGGGCGCGATCCGGCCCCAGCCGCCAGCGCCAATCCGTTAGTGCCGCGTCCCCGGTCGCTTTTCTCGGGATCGCTCTTTCTCGTCCACTCCCGCACCGCCGCGGACTTCGCCGGCTCAGCGTCAGAGCTTGCGCGTTTTGACCGGAACCGGTTCACCAGCTTCTGCAACTCCGCGGCAAGCCCCACAAGCTCCGCCACGGCGCTGGCGGACCGTTGCGCGCCCTCTGCCGATTCGCTCGTGATCTTCGAAATCTGTTCCAGGCTGGCGGCGACCTGGTCATGGGAACCGGTTTGCTGGCTCGCCGCCGCCGCGATATGCGTCACGATGCCGCCCAGTTCCTGCGAGGCGACAATCACATTGCGCAAGAACACGCCTGCCTGACGAGTCGTCTCCATTCCGCTTTCGGCCAGGCTGGTTCCCTCGCTCATCGCCGCTACCGCGTCTCTGGTTTCAGCCTGCGTCTTGCCGATGGTTAACGCAATCTCTTTGGTAGCTTTCGTCGTCCGTTCCGCCAGTTTGGTCACTTCCGCCGCCACCACCGCAAATCCGCGACCGTGTTCGCCTGCGCGCGCAGCCTCGATGGCTGCATTCAAAGCGAGCAGGTGAGTCTGGTCGGCAATGTCGTCGATTACGGAAATCACCTGCCCGATTTGCTCGCTTGATTTTCCCAGTTCCTGAATTCGCCTGGAGGTTCGGCCTACCGAATGGGCGATGGCTTTGATCTGGGTGAGCATGGCTTCCACGGTAGCTCCGCCTTTGCCCGCCGTCTCCGCGGCCTGGCGTGCGGTTTCCGCGGCCCGGCACGATTGATCGGAAATCTGTTTCGCCGCCATCGTCATCTGTTGCATCGCAGTCGCTACCTGCCGCGCCTGCTGGTGCTGCGCACCAGCGCCCTGCGCCTGCTGTCTGGTAGCCAGGGAGATCGTATCGCTGGCCGATGCCACGCGCTGCGCGCAGTCCGCCACTGCCTGAATCATCTCGCGCAGACTGGTTTGCATCTCATCCACATGCCGTGCCAGTTCGCCCACTTCGTCGCTGCTGTTGACTGCCGCCGCCTCCCCGGTCAAATCGCCGGCGGTAATTCTGCACGCGACTGCGATCAACCGGTGGATCGGCCCCACAATGATTCGCCCAATCACCAGCGCCAGGAACAAGCCGACGATACTGCTGAGCACGATGCCCATCCCAACCATTCTTCGAGTGGACTCATAAAGTTCAGTGCTCGCGCGGTTGGCGGTCTCCGCCAGCCGGAGATTCAAGGCCACCGCCGATTGCAGAGCCGAGACCGTTTTGCCGAGCGCGTTTTTCTCCGGCCCAAACAGCAGGTCCGCCTCCAGCCGCTCCGGCTTCGATCGTCTTCTGGTTCGGGCTGTGTGATTTGTAGCGCGCGCCAGATTCATCGCTTCTTTGCTTTCCGTCAGATACTCAGCAAGATCGCTCTTGATCTCTTCAAAAATTCGGCGCTCGTCGCGATCCGAAATAAGCGAGCCATATTTTTCCTGCGCGGACTGGATACCCTCAGAAGCGTCGCCCAAGTGGGTCTGGGATTCCTGGCGCTGCCCTTCCGTGCGGGCCACCAGATATTCAAATTGCGCGCGCCGATGGGCGTTCACGCTGGAACGCAAGTCGGTAAGAGCTCGTAAGGATGGAATCTGGCGCAGCGCCAGGTCGTGTTCCGCTCCGTGCACTTCTGAAAATTTCTTCAGGCAGAACAGTCCCAGGGCGGTGTTGAATGCCAGCATCACCGCGAAGCCCACAAAAAGCTTGCTGGCCATTTTCCGATTGCTGAACCACGTCAATTCCACGCGAACCTCTCAAGCTGCGATTTGAAGCGGGCGCAGCCCGTTTGGCGCATGCAATTGAGCCGCCTTCGCAGTGGTGAGGAGCGCCACCACGGCCCTTCGTGCCGAACTGGCATCCGTTCAAACCTAGCCCTCGCTCCATGCACACCAAAGAAAAGATCGGACTCGCCTCCTACACAGATTGCAACAGGTCATCACCGGGGGGATCTACCGAAACTGCTTCGCGAACGCCACGACTTCGCGCTCGGCCCAGCGGCCATCGTAGGACATGTCGCCCTCGCGCTCTCCGAAAAACGCGCAGTGGCCCCCGTCCTCGGCTTCCACATATGTAATGTTTGGATTAAAGGCCATCTTCTCGCGCGCTTCGGGCAACAGTCGAATGAAGGGGTCGTTGGCTGCGTGGATCACCAGCGCTGGCCGCGTGATGCGGTCGATCACATTGGTGGCTGCGGCCCGGGCATAGTAATCGTCGGCGCCGCTGAAGCCGCAGTAGGGGGCAGTGATACGCTCGTCGAATTCTCGCAAGGTCTTCACTCCGCGAAGAAGCGAAGCGTCGAAGCTTTCAGGAAACAGCCGTGCCTTGCGGCGATACCTGCGGAACAATTGCAGCAGAAAATAACATTCGTAAATCCGATTCGCGGGCTCATGCAGCGCGTCGGCCGATGCTGCCAGGTTCACCGCCGGGCACACCGCCGCCACTCCCCGAAACTCGCCCGGTCCACCGCTACCCCACTCTCCCGCCAGTTTCAGAACCAGATTGCCGCCCATGGAAAAACCAATGGGCACAAAACCGGAAATCCTATCCCGCTCCACCAGATTCCGCGCCACCGCGGCCACATCCGACGAACGGCTCGAGTTGTAAAGCGTGGGCGCGCAATGGTCCATGCCGCCGCAATTGCGTTGATTCATCCGCACCACGTTCATGCCGGCGGCCAATCCACTCCGCGCGATTCCCATCATGTATTGAGATTCGCTCGATCCCTCGAGGCCATGCACCACGATGAGCGTCAACGCTTTCCGGTCGTTCTGCCAGTGACAGTGGCAGAGCACGGGAATGCCCGGTTCCACTTCGATGAGACGATGTTCGGCAGCAGGCAGGTGAATTCGCCGCGAAAGAAAGAAAGCCGCCAGAGTCTGCACATGCCCTCCCCGCAGCCATCTTTGCGGCCTGAACACGGAGGGCGCGAACCCTGGGAATTTCGGCGCAGCGGCCCTTACAAGGTTCGGTCGAGAATCGGCTGTCGAACCCGGAGGTTCGGATGGAAGCGCTCCCATTTGCGAAGTTCCCACAAATTCATTCTAATATGAAGAGCAGTCCGCTCGACGGGAGTCATCCATGCCGATTTTTGAATACATCTGCCAGGAATGTCAGCACGAGTTTGAAGCTCTGGTCTTCGGCCGCGACAAGGCCAGGTGCCCAAAGTGTGAAAGTAAGAAGTTGAGCCCGCAGCTCAGCGTATTCGCCATGTCTGGCAAGAGCTCGGCGGGAGCATTTGCTCCCGCAGGCGCCTGTGGCTCCTGCGGCGATCCTCGCGGTCCCGGAGCCTGCTCGCTTGGAGACCTCGACTAAAGCCTCGGCCTGTCGCCTCTCACCGGTTCCGCGGAAAACTTTCGGCACACTCCGTCTGTGACTGTGGTTACCTTTGTTTCCCCGCACGCGCCCCCTACCATGCGTTGAACCTGGCCCGACCCCCGTGGCCTGAAATCGTGATCGAAAGCCAAGGAGCCTCGCATGGACCGGCGCCGTCAGTCGCGGGTTTTCGTTGACCTCCCCGTCCAAATCTGGGGGATGGATACGTATTCCCGTCCCTTCACTCAGCCGGCCAGCCTTCGCTCCATCAGCGGCCGCGGGGCCACCCTGCAGTGCGTCGACGCGCAACTGAAGCCCGGCGACGTGATCGATATTCTGTATCAGGGAACCAAAGCGCAATTCCGCATCGTGTGGTGCGGCAGGCCCGGAACCGAAATGGCCGGAGAAGTCGGACTCGAAAATCTTTCTGCTGACGTCAGCCTCTGGGATGTCGATCCGCTGCGCTGCGCCGCCGCGGTGGGGCAAGGATAGGTGCACTTCCGGTGCTGGCTCTCGCTTTTATTCTTAGCTGGATTTGCCAACCGCCACCAGAGAAACATGGGGAGGGCGGGGGGAAGGCTGAAACCCGCATGGCGCGGGCCCTTTTGCAGTATGCAGCGGCCAGGTCTTCGGACGCAAGCACAAAGCGGAAATGAAATCACAATTCTCGCTCGAGTTGCAGAATTCTTCACACTGGCTCGCGTAAATTCGTGAAAAGCATGCAAGTTCTGGCATTGCTCCTACAAAATTCCTATGGATTTCCTTCGTGTACCTTCGTGTCCTTCGTGGTTAATCTAAGTTCTCGCGAAATCACCTCCTCCATCAACCTCAGGCTGTAAACTCGCAGAGATGAAAGTAAAGATTCTCGGTTCCGCGGCTGGAGGCGCGTTTCCGCAATGGAATTGCGCGTGCGCAAATTGCAGCGCGGTGCGAGCCCGCGCCTTCCAAGGCAAGCCGCGCACGCAGACGCAAGTCGCGATCACGCAAGACGGCCGATCCTGGTTTCTTCTAGGCGCGTCTCCGGACCTGCGAGCGCAAATCGAAGCCACGCCCGAATTGCATCCCAACGAAGGTGTGCGCCAGTCGCCAATCGCAGGAGCAGTATTGGCCAATGCCGACGTCGATCACATCCTCGGTCTTCTTCTGCTCCGCGAACTGCAGCCGCTGCGCATCCACGCCACCGCTTCCGTCCGCCGCATTCTCCTCGAAGATAATTCCATGTTCGGAATGCTGCAGCGAATCCCCAATCAAACCGCATGGACCGACTTCGGAGCCGGGAAACAATTTCATCTACGCAATGCCCAGGGCGAAGACTCCGGCATCCGCTGCCAGGCATGGTCATTGAGCGCGCATTATCCAGCCTACGTCACGACAGACCGCCAATCACAACTCGCGCCCGGCGAGGCTTCACTGGGATTTATTCTCGAGTCGCCGTCTGGCTCGCGATTCGCCTATATGCCAGCGGTTCCCCAAGTGGGCGATGCCCTCCTCGAACAACTCGACTCCTGCGAAGTCCTGCTCTTCGACGGCACATTCTGGAGCGACGACGAACTGATCCGCGTCCAGGGCGGCGGTCAAACCGCCCGGCACATGGGCCACCTCCCGGTCGAAAATATTCTGACCAGGTTGGCGGGAGTGCGCCGCCCGCGTAAAATATTCCTGCACATCAACAACACCAATCCCATGCTGGATGAGGCGAGTCCTCAATATCGCCAGGTGCGGGGCGCGGGCTGGGAAGTTGCGGAGGATGGATGGCAGTTCGATCTGTAGGCGCCGAAACCAAATTGCAAGCCGCCCCTTTGCTTTCGCTGGAAGACTTGCGCGCCCAGTTTCAGGCCACCGGCGAGGAGCGTTACCACCACAAGCACCCGTTCCATTTATTGATGCACGAAGGCAAGCTCAGCCGCGGACAGCTGCAAGCCTGGGCGCTGAACCGTTACTACTATCAGAGCGTCATCCCGATCAAAGATTCGATCATCCTTTCGCGCGGGCCCGATCCGGTTTTCCGCCGCGCGTGGCGCAAGCGAGTCGTTGATCACGACGGCGACGCTACCAGCGAAGGCGGCATCAAGCGCTGGATCAAATTGGCCGAAGCCACCGGCCTCGACTCCGCTGAGGTTCGCGCCGGCAAAGGCATTCTTCCCGCAACCCGCTTTGCCGTGAACGAATATCTGAACATCGTCCGCAGCCGCTCGCTGCTGGAAGCGGTGGCTTCTTCGCTCACAGAGTTGTTTTCCACCAAGCTCATCACCCTGCGTGTGGAAAAATTGCGCCAGCATTATCCCTGGCTCGCGGGTGGTCTGGATTATTTCGAAGCCCGACTCTATCAGGCGCCGGAAGATTCGCAGTTCGCGGTGAATTATGTATACGACAACGCGAAGACGCGCGCCGAGCAGGAGTTGGCGATTCAGGCCCTGCGCGACAAATGCGACATTCTATGGGCGCAGCTCGACGCGCTCTACTTCGCCTATGTTGAACCTGGTTGGCCGCCGCCCGGCGCGTTCCAAATCGAGGTCCGCTAGCATGGCGCCTCCGGACGATTCCAGCCAGCCGCGCTTGGCGGCCGGTTGCCGCTGGGGCGGCTCCGAGCAAGACCGCGTGATCCTGTTCCCGGAAGGCGCAATCAAGCTGCAAGGCACAGGCCGCCAGGTCTTAGAACGCTGCGACGGTCAACGCACCTTCGC
>WNFC01005380.1_pt1 | contig 14042 bp, 10 predicted proteins | sample 5400541 | NCBI WGS metagenome assembly WNFC01 (sample SAMN13153342, study PRJNA577476) | soil metagenome | isolation source: 120 cm saprolite under Douglas fir tree site 2 hole 2 replicate 1 | place: USA:California | collected 2015-04-18
GCTTCTTGCCGGTGGCTGGCGGCAGCGTCGACGTCGTGCTCTGCACGCAGGTCATCGAACACATCCCCGAGCCGGTTGCTGTGTTGCAGGAGATCTTTCGTGTGTTGCGTCCAGGCGGCACGCTGATCTTAAGCGTCCCAGCAATTTTTCCCCAGCACGGATCGCCGGGAGATTACTGGCGCTACATGCCGCAGGGGCTATCTTGGCTACTAAGAGATTTTCGGAAGGTCGAAACTCAAGGGGAGGTTGGCACCGTGGGCAGCTTATTTCTGGTCCTGAATATGTATTTGTTCGTTTTTACCGGCCCATGGCCACGGATCAGACGATTGACCAGCCTTTGCATTTGTCCGATCACGAATTTGCTGGGACGGGCTGCCGCTGCCATTTATCGCGGCGACCAATTTGCCAGCAACTACTTTGTCGTGGCGACGCGTTAATGAAAACTTCGAAGCTCGATGGCGAACGGAGCCCATTGCGCCATCTAGCTGGAATCGAGTACTCCTACCGGGAGCCCGTTGCTTGACCGCTAAGCTGGTGATCATTACGGAGATCATTGCGCCTTATCGGATTCCTGTGTTCAATGCCCTGGCGCTGAGACGTGAAATCGGTCTGCATGTAATTTTTCTGTCTGAGAATGATCCCACCCTGCGGCAGTGGCAAGTGTACAAAGATGAAATCAAATTTCAGTACGAGGTGCTTCCATCCTGGCGTCGGCGCTTGGGAAAATATAACGTCTTGATCAATCGCGGAATGCTTTCGGCCCTAAACCGGATCCTGCCTGACGCGGTGTTGTGCGGAGGATATAACTACCTGGCCTCCTGGGAGGCCGCTTACTGGGCGAGGGCGCACCGGATACCGTTGCTGCTTTGGTCAGAAAGCACGGCTTTGGACCGACGGCGAGGTCACCTGCTTGTGGAATTCACGAAGGCCCGTTTTCTCGGGCTCTGTAGGGCGTTCGTCGTGCCTGGGAAGTCCTCATTGCGGTACCTGACGGATCTTGGGATAGCTAAGGAGCGTGTCTTCACAGCACCAAATGCGGTGGACACCGATCTCTTTTCCTCCCTGGCGGAAGAAGCGAGACGCTGCGATACCCAGGTGCGTGTACGTCACTCTCTGCCGTTACGATACTTCCTTTACGTTGGACGACTAGTGCGCATTAAGGGAGTCTTCGAACTTATGGAAGCGTATGCACAGCTACGCGCTAAGGTCCGTTCCGAAGTGGGTTTAGTATTTGTAGGGGACGGGGTCGACCGCGCGGAACTGATGGAATACGCTTCGCGAGTCGCACCGGGAACGATTCAATTCCCTGGTTTTGTACATCGTGAGCGCTTGCCGGAGTTTTATGCTTTGGCGGATGCATTCATTTTCCCCACGCTCAGCGATCCTTGGGGGCTGGTGGTGAACGAGGCAATGTCGTGCGGTTTACCGGTGATCCTGACGAATGTTGCAGGTTGCATGCCGGATTTGGTGCAAGATCGCTGGAACGGCTATGTGGTAAAGCCTGCGGACCCGTCTCAACTCGCCGCCGCCATGTTACGGTTAGCAAGTGATTCCGGATTGCGACGCGAGATGGGAGCCAGGAGCCGGGAACGAATCGAGGCGAATTCCCCGCAGCAGTGGACTGAGGGATTGGTAAAGGCTATGAAATTCGTATGCGGGGGGATGCGATGAAGGATCGTATCCGGATGATTCTTCTCCTTCCGACAATAATTGCGGTTCTGCTGCTATTTCTCCTGGTTGAGCGCGTTCCGGGTTTATTCGCCAATACCACGTACCTCGGGGCGATTCTGGCATTCCAGATTGTCCTAGTCGGTCTGAGCCATTTTGAAGAGGTGTTCTTTCCGCTGTTGATGGGAACCTTTCTTTGGGCAGGATCAATGCTGCCCTTTTACGGAGCCGGGATGACACTGCGCTGGCTTTTCCTGGCAGTCGGTGCGCTCGGCGGCTTTGTCATCTGGATGAAGAGTCCAAGGGCAAAATATTTTGGAGCCTTCCATCTGGTTGCCCTTTTTTGCGTAGCTTCCGCACTGGTTTCCGCCATGGTTTCCGAGGTACCGAGGACAGCTCTGCTTAAGGTGATCAGCTTGTTCCTGTTGTTCCTGTACGCGTCGGCGGGAGCGCGCGTGGCTGTCGCCGGACGGGAACAGACGTTTCTCGGCGGTCTGTCGCTGGTTTGCGAGGTCCTGGTTTATCTCTCGGCCGTGTGTTACTTCGTCTTGGACTACAGCGTGTTTGGGAACCCCAACGCTCTGGGAGCGATCATCGGCGTCGCCGTACTTCCGGTCTTGCTTTGGGCGGCGATCACAGCTAAAACTCCAGGTCTAAGGCGGCGCCGATTTTTTGCTTTGACTCTATGCGGCGCCCTCCTGTATTTGGCCAACTCACGCGCCTCGATCTTAAGTGCGATTGTGGCGGTTGTAGTGCTCACCGTGGCCTTGCGCTACCAGCGATTGCTCTTGCAATGCGCCTTCGTTTCTGTCTTTTTTCTTACCGTTATGGCGGTGATCAATCCCTCGCACATGGACGAAATGTTTTCGTCCTTCACCGGAAGAGTTCTTTATAAAGAACAGGGTACTCATCAAGGAGTGTTCGGCTCTCGCCTCTCTCCATGGGCCGAGACCTTTGCCATTGTCAAGCGACATCCCTGGTTTGGCAGTGGCTTTGGCACCAGCGAGCTTGGACAACTCCGCCCTGATATTGGTTCCTCGTCGGTTCACACGTTGGAGGGGACAAATCGGGAGCACGGCAACAGCTACCTGGCCCTCGCTGAGTATCTGGGGATATTCGGCGCGCTGCCGTTCCTGGTCTTGCTCTTTCTGCTGATTCGGATGGTGGTTCGAGTCTGTTCTTGGATGCGGAGGACCAGGGATCCTTACCACCCTTCCATTCCATTCGCGCTGGTGGCCCTTGCCGGTCTCGTACATGCTTGCTTTGAGGACTGGCTTTTTGCCGTTGGGTCGTATCTCTGCGTTTTTTTTTGGGTCTCGGCTTTTATTCTGATCGATCTGGCTCCCGAGGGTGCGCCGGCGAGATCCACCATTTTGTTTCACACGCGAATAGGTGGTGTAGCATCGCCGGCTCCGATCGGACAGTCGCTGCGCTGAACGATCCTCATCGTTGACTGGTATACTGACTCACTAATCAGCGAATAATAGGCGCTGCACCGTATCTGGAGAAGTGGGATGGCGGATTCGTTAGAGTTGCGAGCGCAAGACAATCTGAAGCCGCTCGTAAGGCCTTCTGGCCAGCGTGTAGAAATCCTGGAATGCACGCTGCGCGATGGAAGCTACGCCGTAGATTTCAAGTTCACTGAAAACGACACCGCAATCTTGGCGGGGGTTCTGGGCCGCCTTGGTTTTCGCTGGATTGAAGTGGGTCACGGCGTCGGTCTCGGCGCGGCGAAAGCGGGCAAAGGCACCATGCCGGCCACGGACGAGAGACTCATCGAAGCGGCGAAGCGCGCCGCCCCCAACGCTCAGATTGGATGTTTTTTTATCCCCGGAATCGGGACCGCCGAGCAAATGCGATCCGCGCGTGCTGCGGGCCTGGATTTTATCCGCATCGGTTACAACGCTCCCGAAATCGAGGACGCTTATCCTTATTTGACCTTGGCCAAGGAGTTGGGGCTGAAGCCTTGCCTGAACTTCATGAAGACCTATGGCATTTCTGCCGACACTTTTGGTGAGAAAGCGCGCGAAGGGGCTAAGGCAGGGGCGGATGTTATTTATTGCGTCGACTCGGCGGGCAGCATGTTTCCTCAAGACGTTCGTAAGTATTTGAGTGCTGCGCGCGAGCGTTCCGAGTGCGCTCTGGGTTTTCATGGCCACAGCAACTTGCAGTTCGCCGTCGCCAACAGCGTGGAAGCGGTTCGGTGCGGCGCGACTTTCATCGACTCCACGCTCTACGGATTAGGGCGAAGCGCGGGAAACGTCCCCACCGAAATCGCCGTGGCCGTCTTTCAGAATCTTGGGATTGAAACTGGCGTCGATCTGTTCGACGTGATGGACGCCGCGGAAGAGTTCATGGGCCCGCTCATGTCGCAGATGCAGTTGTATGACATGATGTCGGTGGCGATGGGATGCAGCCAATTTCATTCCTCGTTCCTTCCCAAAGTCGCGGCTGCGGCACGCCAGCACGGAGTCGAATTGCGCAGGTTGGTCGTAGCCATGGGCAGGCTCGACTCCGTCAACCTGGACGAAGAGAATTTGAACCGCGTGGCCGGCAGTTTGCCGAAGACGACTGCGGGGAATGCGCGCGACCTGCTCACATCATTCGCTGTGCCTGGCATTTCGGCGCACAGCATCAGCAGTTCGCTCTCCGCAGTGCAATCATTAGTAGAGGGAATGGTCGTTACCTGTGCCAAGCGCCGCGCCCGGCCTGTGCTGGAACTCGTCGCTTCGGAATCGCCTTCCGCGGATTTGGTCTTAGCGGACCTGGTGCTCGCTGAGGGTCCGGTGGTGCTTGGCAGAATAGTTTATGGTTCGTTCGACGTGCTCGAACAAGTCCTGAAGCTGACCGGGAATAGCGTGCCGTTATTTTTGAGCGACACGGACGGAGGCTCTTGGGCTGCGAACTGGCCTGCGTCGTTGAAGGAAATTGTGGGTGCGGAGAGAATCTTGCCAGTGCGCTCGAAGCGTCTATTCGCCAATTACCTGGAAGAGATTGTTATGGCCACGGCCCAGCGCTATGGCGATTTCTGCATGATGATCTACGGAAATCCGAACCCCATGCTGTTGCAGCACTGCTGCCAAACCTTCAGAAACGTTGTGGTGCATGGTGACTTGCCGCCTGCCGCGCCGGAGAACTGTTGGCAGATGGCGGATTTTTCTGACCGCATGCATTTCGACCTGGGAATTGGGGTCGCGCTGCTTCTTTGTCCTCCTGATCCCCGCGATTCGGCCTCGATTGATCAGCTCTTGCTGCCGGAAGGACTTGTGATCACCGCCGGCCATTTCCCCCGTTTTGAGATGGACATTCCTGGCCGCGCAATTCTCCGTCTCGATCCCAACCATGCCTATCGCGGACAGATGGATCGTTGGGTGGCCATCTCGAATCTCATGAAGTCAGCTCAATCCATCCCCTTGGCAATGCAATGACGATCCGCGAAACGATCATGAATGTCGTGGCGCGCCAGCAGCACAAAGTCTTTTTGGTGGATGCCACCACCGGCCGTGAAATTACTTACGGAGAAGTTCACCGGCAAGCGTGCAACTTGGCCGCGGAACTCCAAAGGAGCGGAGTGCGGAAGGGGAACCGAATCGCGGTGATGGTCCCGAACTGCTGTGAACTGGCGGTTCTCTATTTCGCTTGCATTTATGTCGGGGCAATCATTGTTCCCATCAATCCTGCATTGAGCAGAGGCGATGTCGAATTCATCCTTGGAAGTTGCAAACCCGCATTCATTGTGGCGACCGAATCGTGCGCGGACGCGGTAAAGAGTTCTCACGGGAAAATCCTGCAGTTGGTAACGGAGCACGAAACGGCAAAGCGGGCGAACGGGCCCGATAAGATTAAAATTGCCGTCCTGCCGGAGTCGAAGGAATTCGTCCCCCTTCAAACGGCGGACCCCGACGACTTGGTGGTGATCATGTACACGTCGGGAACCTCCGCCAAGCCCAAGGGACTGGCGCACAAGCTGGGACGAATGTTCCGAAACGCCACCGCCTTCGCAAGTGCTCAGAAGATCGACCAGAACTCCCGGTTTTATCTGACGCTTTCGATGTCCTACATGGGCGGCCTTTACAACCTTCTGGTTCTGCCGTTCTTATGCGGCGCCAGCGTGGTGATAGATCACGTGTTCGACGCGCGCTCCAGCCTGCGTTTCTGGGACAAGGCCAGGAACAATAGCGTTAATACTCTTTGGTTGGCCCCAACCGTCTTGTCGATCCTGCTGAGAATGGATCGCGGCCGTACTGGCGAAGAGTTTTGCCGCAGCTCAATACGCCGCGCGTTTGTCGGATTTGCTCCCCTTCCGCTGAAAGTAAAACATGAGTTTGAAACCCGGTACGGCGTGCGGCTGATCGAGAATTACGGGCTCTCAGAAACTCTGTTCGTTACCGCCCGTTCGCAAGACAGCACCGTGGGTGCTGGTCATGTTGGCAACGCACTGCCAGGAATCGATCTCCGCATCGTTGACGATGCGCAGGAACCGGTAGGGCCAGGCATAGATGGAGAGGTGCAGATCCTCACACCCGACTTGATGGCAGGCTACCTGGACGCGAACGGCGTTTTGTTGGAAACCGATCCTGCAGCTTGGTTTCCGACCGGTGACGTGGGCCATCTGGCCGACCGCGACTCGCTCTTTATTACCGGACGCAAGAAAGATCTCATTATTCGTGGGGGCGTGAATATCAGTCCGGCGGCCATCGAAGAGGCGCTGATGCACGTCGATGGCATCGCGGACGTGGCGGTAGTGAGTATTCCGCACGAACTCTATGGCGAAGACATCGTGGCGGTCCTGAAGCTCGCACCGGGATTGGAACTTGAATCGATCCTAGATTTAGTGATGGCGCATGCGAAACGAAATCTGGCGCAGCATCAGCAACCTGCCCGGTATATAACGATTGACGAACTTCCTAGAACTGCGAATGGCAAAGTGCAAAAGGCGCGCATTCGTGAACTGGTGGCAGAAAAGCTCCAGGTAGGTTCGGCCGCAACTTCGCGGACGCAAGCGGCAGAAAGCGTAGGCGTATCCCGCTGATTGGTTCGCACGGAAATCTGGAACAACACGAATGAAAATTATCGACCTTTCCCTGCCCATCGAAGAAGGCATGATGACGTTTCCCACGCACTGGCACCCGGTTGTCGAGATCACAATTCTTGGTCGCCACGGGATCGAGGGTCGCGAGACGCGGAAGCTTGTCTTGGGAACTCATATCGGCACCCACGCGGATGCACCGCGTCACTTCATCCCCAACGGGAGAAGCATCGATGAAGTTCCGCTGGATGTGCTCATTGGCCCGGCTACAGTGGCGGACTTCACGGGCTGCCGGCCATTGCAGGAGATCGACATCGCGGATCTCAAGAACAAATTAGGTGAGAAAGTTCCCACTCGCCTGATTCTGCGCACCGGTTGGTCTGAGTATTTTGGCAGCATGAAGTTCTATAACGAATACCCATTTCTATCCGAAAAGGCACCGCAGTGGCTGGTGGATCAGGGCGTGCGCCTCATCGCGATGGACACGCCTTCGCCCGATAATCCCGCGCATTCGCGAGGAACACCCAAGGACTCTCCCAATCATAAAGTGCTTTTGGGCGCCGGCGTCGTACTGGTGGAATATGTGGCTAACCTTAAAGCCCTGGCGAAATCAGAAGTGGAGCTCATCGTAATGCCTCTGAAGTTGAAGGGATGCGACGGTTCGCCGGCGCGCTGCGTAGCCATAGAAAGATAAAAGATAAAGGTGATGAGGAAGAGTTGAGAACAAAGGTCCAGCAATGGCTTAGCGATTGGTTTGTTGCCCGGGGTAAGATCCGCAAACCTGCCCTTGAAAGCGGGCAAGATACTCTGTGGAACACCGACTACTTCGAGGCCGGATGGCTTACGTCGATGGAGGTGGTGGAATTTGTGACCGAGATCGAGCAGGAGTTTGGCATGCAGTTCTCCGACCGCGACCTGCAGGATTCGCGTTTCGTGACGATTGCAGGACTCACCGAGTTGATTCTAGAGTGCTCGCCCCAGGCCAGTGAGAGCAGGTAATTTCAAACATTGCACATCCAACCGCAGTTCGCACCCGGAAGATAGTGAGCAAAGCCACACCAGCCAGGCTGCACGTTCTGACGCTAACCCCTTTTTTCCCCTCAGAAGGGGACGAAGTAAAGGGTTGCTTTGTGGCTGAAAGCCTGCGCCACCTTAAGCTCCAAGGCGTCGTGTCCTCGGTTATCGCGGTGGATTCGATTTATCACGCCAGATGGAAGCCGAGCATCGAGTCTCCTGCCGAATGGATTCGCTATCCGCAACTTCCGGGCAATTTTGGACTCTCGAGCGCGGGAAAGTTTTTGGGCAAGGTCGTTCTGCGAAAAGTAAGGAAACTCCATGAGCGATTGCGCATAGACGTGATACACGCTCATGCGGCGTTGCCCTGCGGCCACGCTGCTGCATTTCTTTCGCAACGCCTGGACACTCCATTTGTTGTTACCATTCACGGTCTGGACGTCTTCAACCGTTGTTTTCAGGACGGCATGGCGGCGGGATGGCGCCGTAAAACTTCGTTGAGCGTCTATAAAAACGCGCACAAGGTGATCTGCATCAGCGAAAAAGTACGGCGGTTGCTGACCGAGGGCATGGGCCTCCCGGTTTCGGCTGAAGTTGTCTACAACGGCACGGATCCTGACTTCTTTGCTCCGGGTTCGGCGCAAGACGAAACTCCAACCATCCTGGTTGTTGGGACTCTGTTGGCGGGGAAAGGACATGAGTTGGTGCTGAGGGCCTTTGCCAGAATAAAGAATTCGCATCCCGGCCTGAAGGTCAGAATGATTGGTGAAGGCGGAGATCGGGATCGCTTTGCCGCTCTGGCCAAAGATTTGGGCATCAGCAATCAGGTCCATTTTCAGGGGCGACTGGGCCGCTCCGCAGTTGCGGAAGCTATGCGGCACTGTACGGTTTTTGTTTTGCCCAGCCGTTTCGAAGGGCTGGGATGTGTTTATCTCGAGGCCATGGCTTGTGGCAAACCTGCAATTGCCTGCCGCGGCCAGGGCATTGAGGAAATCATTCATCACGGCACCAACGGGTGGCTGATTCCGGTCGACGGTCTCGAAGAACTCATTCAGGGGCTGCAAGTCTTGCTGGGAGATGCGACACTGCGCGCCCGAATCGGCCAGGCTGCACGGCAGACAATCCTCGATAAGCTTACGCTGTCCCATCAAGCTGAGAACTTGATGAAGATTTACGAGGAAGCGGCGCAATGACCACGCCTCGGATAATTCCCCGGCAGCGACTGCCGACTGCCGAACTTGTCGCCCTGTCGCAGGAAGACATTTCCGACATCGCGAGCTTCATCGCGTCGCAATCCGGCCAAACCAGAGAAACGGTGGAGTCGCGTCTGCGCTGGTTCTTGCTCGAAAATCCCGCCCGCCAACCGCGCGAGCCGCTGGGTTTTGGGCTCCGAGCGGACGGGTTGCTCGTAGGATGCATCTTGTGTAGCCCCCAGGCTTTTCGCTTCCAGGACGAAAGAATCCTGCTCCTGGGATCAAGTTCGTTCTACGTGGAAGATCTTTATCGTGGTCAAGGGGGCCGCATCTTCTTGCAGTATTGCCGGCTGGGAAAGCAGTGGCCCTTGTTTGGAACATCCGCCAACGCTGAAGCCGCGGCACTCTGGAAAGCGGCAGGGGCCAGTCCTATCCCCGGCTCGGATGGCGAATTATTTGGCGTGCTTCACTGGCCGCCGGTGGTCGAGGAGTTCGCCCATCGACGAAATCCGAGCCGCATGCTCTCCCGTTTGGCTGGCAGCTCCGTCTCGAATCTCGCAAAGCTGGTCCGGCCCTTAAAGATTGGTGGCATCGCATCCGGCAGGCTGCAACCCCTCGCTTCCGCTGAGCAGGTGACCGCTTTGTCTCTTGACATTTCCCCGGCAAAGCTGACTGCGGTGCGCGATTTACCATACGTTCGCTGGCGCTATTTTTCCGGCAGGGATGCAACGGTTGCGGTATTTGCCTTTCCCAGCCATCGGCCAAACCGGGAAATCCTTGTGACGGTGAACCGCAGAACGCGTGGCTATCGCGGTCAAATCAACACGCTTAACGTCCTCGATGTTTATCCGGAAGTTTCACCGGATGAGTGGCTGCGGATTGTCGGGGCGCTGATCGCTCGCTACAAAAAGATGGTTGATGCCATCGTGTTGCGAAGCCAGGACGCTGAGAGACAGACCCTATTTGCCGCAACAGGCTTTCAGCGGCGCACGTTCGATGCGCCGACCAGTTGGTTTCTGGACAAAGCGAAACTTCTGCCAACCCACAATTGGTATCCGGTGCCGGCCGATGGTGATGCACTCATTTGAGGATTGTTGTAGACGCTCATGAACTTCCGAAGCCAGGCTCGAACACTCCTCATTTACGCGGCGAATCTGGTTCGCGCGGACGCGTTGTCGCTGCGCATTCAAAACCGCAAGGGCGGTTCGCGCGGGCTGGTGATTGCGGTACACGAAACGCCGCCGGCCCTGGAAACGCAGTTCCGCACCCAGTTGGAGTGGGTGTCGCGGCATTTTACGATTACCAATCTTGAGGCCTTCGCCGAGCTTTGGGAGAGACCTCCTGAGTTCCATGACCCCAAGCCTCCGATTTTGTTTACGTTCGATGATGGCAGGGAGAGTAATTACACCGTCGCGGCGCCCCTGCTTGAATCTTTTGGTGGCCGGGGAGTGTTTTTTGTTGTGCCTGCTTTTGCCGAGTGTGCGGCGGACGAGGCTCTGGCTTTCTACCGGTCGAGGGTTAATCCAAACTCGCGACCCGGTGACGAGAAATGGGAGGACTGGAAGCCGATGACTCCCGGCCAGATTGGAGAGCTGGCGGATCGAGGTCATGCAATCGGCAACCATACCCTCACACATGAGCGATTGGTCGGGCTTTCTCCCGAAAAATTGGAGCGGGAAATTGGTGACAGCGCCCGCAAGCTGAGCGCGTGGACAAAGAAGGCTGTCGATGCGTTTGCCTGGACGTTTGGGTGGGATGCGATCGACGTCAACGCCTGGGAAGTAATTCAGCGCTACCATCGTGTTTGCTTTATACCTTGCGCCGGAACGATTGATAGCCGCCGAGATAGCCCAGCCCTGCTGTGGCGGCGGGAAGTCGAAGTGAAATACTCCGCCGCTGAGTATCGCTTTCTCTATTCGGGCCTGGCGGACCCTTGGTGGAGCACTCGACGAAAACGCCTGCGAAAAATCTTACGTGTCGTACCGGCTCGGAAAGCGAGTAGCCCTTAGTTACGCACGTCGCGTGACCGTTCAGTTATGGCTTACCGCGGACAGAATGATTCGCTGCGAAAAATGATCCACCTTTTCATAAACGCCATCGCGGCCACTGCGGGAGGAGGGCTTACTTACGTGCGCAACGTGGTACCGCGTCTGGCGGTTCGGGATGACGTGCACACCACCCTGTTGGTCGGTGGAACCCTCGGTGCTGAGATCACGGAATCCCCTCGCGTAACTCTTCTACGGAAAATTTGGCCCGCGAGTTCCGGGAGACGGCTTTGGCACGAGCAACGCAGCCTGCCTAACTTGATACGGCGCTCCGGTGCCGACGTGCTTCTGTCTACCGGAAATTTTGCACTCTACCGCTCGCCCGTGCCGCAAATTCTTCTCAGTCGGAACGCACTCTACATCTCGACCGACTTCCTGCGCGACCTGCGCGAGCGGGGCGAATATCGATTGTGGCTCGACACCGAAGTGAAAGCCGCGTTCGCCCGCTGGTCCGTACGCTCAGCCGACTGCACCGTCGCCCCGAGCGCAACTTTCGCCAGCGCGTTGCAGCGGTGGGCCGGCAAAGATGTGGTTTCTATTCATCACGGTTTTGATCGCGAACTATTTTTCCGCAATCAGTCTTCCTTGCCCCCAGGAGTGCAAGCCAAGGTGGCTGCGTCGGAAGGATCGGTTCGTCTGTTATTTGTCAGCCATTACAATTACTATCGCAATTTTGAAACGTTGATTCGTGCGACCGCGATTTTGAAGAAGAAGCTGCATCCCCGGACCGTCCGGCTGATTCTGACGTGCAAGCTCAACTCGAACGATAACCCCGGCGACTATCGCGCGGACTCCGCGGCAGCGTTAGTAGAAGAACTCCGCCTGTCAGAGGAGGTTGTTCAGCTAGGCGCAATTCCTTATGGGTTGCTGCACCATCTTTACCGAGCCTGCGATTTCTACGTAACCCCGGCCTATGCCGAGACTTTCGCTCATCCGCTGGTGGAGGCGATGGCCAGCGGTCTTCCCGTGATTGCATCGGATTTAGAAGTGCACCAGGAAATATGCGGCGAATCTGCGCTGTATTTTCCGCGCTTTTCGCCAGTGGAGCTCTCAGAATCGGTCGTTCGGTTGTTGCAATCGCCAGCGCAGGTTGCGGCGATGCGTCAAAAGGGAAAGTTGCGCTCTCAAGACTTCAGTTGGGAGAAGCACGTTCTAGAACTACTGCAATTAGCTTGGCGTCTTGCGAAGAGAGTGGACGGCGTCTGACGAACTTCATTCCAGATAGAACGGCAAAAGAGAGCGAGGATCACTATGTCCCAGGTGCACTGTGCAGAACGAGAGGGATACCAGTCAGAACGAAGATACATAATTGCGTTTGCGCTGGCATTATGGCTCGTCTCCTCATTCAGTCAGCTAGCTGCCCAGGTTCAGGCCGGTCTTGAGGGTGGCCATGCCGCAAAGTATGCCTCGGCCTACAACTGGATTCAATCCCCATCGCTGCCCCCTGCGCTAGCTGCGGGAGCCAACACGATCACGCTCAACCCTTGTCCTCGCGGGTTAAGGGTGGCTGATCCCGTGGGCCTTGTCAGCCATCTCGCGCCGCACGAGTACGTGTATATTGCTGCGACCGGAGACCCAGAAACGGCGCTTATCACCGGCGGAAGCGGGCACGGAGGCGACCCGTCCTGCACCATAGAAGTCACTTTGAAACAACCGCATCCCGCCGGCTACAGTGCTGGTTCGGCAACGGGTGGCATTAAAGAAGCTTCGGAGGATGCGATGTTTCTCGCCGAGCCTTTTGGCGCGGGGGCTCGCCGCCGCCAGGGAGGAATCGTTGTTCTGGATACGGCTGGTTCTCCCTATAAGGTGCACGCACCGATCTATATTGAAGCCAGCAGTCAGTTGATCAGCGGGGCTGGGGGAACCATCGATTGTTACCTCCTCGACGAAGACTGTATGAAGGTCGGCGATGCGAACGCAAACCACTTCAGCGGCATTCAGGTCGAGCACTTGCGATTTCATCCCAACCTCATCGGCGGCACAAATACCGCGTTATACGTGAATGCGCACGCCACAATTGTGCGTGACGTTACGGTGCTCTATTCTTCAACCCACGCTACGTTTGGACATCTCGTTACCGTTTGTGATGATCAAGCGTTCACCCTGGATGGAATCAGCTATAGGGGTTTCGGATTAAGGAACGACGCGAAATTCGTTGGCTCCGTCGTGTTCGCTCCCGGTCCTTTCAATAAATGCTCCGCCGTGGGTTGGTTGAAGAACATGGAGATCAGCGAGCAAGGCGTCGGGAACGGGGTTGACTGGCAGTCCGGCAATTCGTTGCATATTTCCGACAGCGTGATTGAGGGCTTCTCTCAGTTCGGAATCCGCACGGGAACGATGCGTGGCGGCTACGGTCCAACCCAAATCGACCACGTCTACATGGAACTGAACACTCCCATGAATCCCGCCGGCAACATCGGGGCGGCCGGCATAATTGTGGTCGGCTCTCGCCTGGTAGCGAAGACCGACATGCTTGCCGTGGGCCAACAGCCATCCTACGCTCACACTGGAGACACTCATTACCTGTATTGGATCGTCGCTAAAGATTCCACCCGAGGCTCTTCGCTCCCGCTTCAGGCCGGTTATGCCAACACCAATGGGAAAGGAAACATCACTGTGTCCTGGCCGAAGATAAACGGGGAAAAAATCTCCTACGATGTCTTACGCACCGAAGGTACAGCGAATGCTCGCAGCGCTCCATATGGGAAGGGAGACTTTGCCGTAGCGACTGGAGTGCCACAATGCGTGGGTGAAGTGTGTCAGGCAACCGATTCGCAGGCGCCGCTCAAACCGTACGAAATGACCAATCCCTCTTTTCAGCCCGTTCTGATGTACTGGCCGGGGAGCCTCATCCTATCGGGCGGTGCGTACGCCGATCTGGTGGTTCTACCGGTCACCGGAATTTCCCCGGTCGTCAGCACGCTGGCGAACGTTCCGAGTTTGTTTGTCGATCGCTGTCCCACAGGTACGCCGGGTGTCTATGCTGTTTGCTTCGCCGGAGAGTCGGCAGGAAATAACCAGCCCAGGGTGGTTGGAACACTGCTGCAAAATGGGCCAGGCTCCGGTGGTCCAGCTTCGAATGTGAAGGGCCGG
>WNFC01005821.1_pt1 | contig 14042 bp, 11 predicted proteins | sample 5400541 | NCBI WGS metagenome assembly WNFC01 (sample SAMN13153342, study PRJNA577476) | soil metagenome | isolation source: 120 cm saprolite under Douglas fir tree site 2 hole 2 replicate 1 | place: USA:California | collected 2015-04-18
TCTGCCACCGGACAATGAACCAACCGGAGGAAGCTCGGCAACTGTTGGAGGCCGTGCTCAAGGAGAACCCGCGGGATTGGAAGGCGCTGGCCGAGCGCGGGCGCTTGGCATTGGAACAAGAATCGCCGGAAGAAGGAGAGAAATGGCTTCGTCAGGCGGCGGCGATCGCGCCCCACGAAAGCGACGTCAACTACAGCCTCAGCCAGTGCTTGCAGCGCATCGGGAAGACGCGGGAAGCCGCGGAAATACTCGCCCGGGTCAAACGACTCGATAAAGAGCTGGCCCACATGGCGGATTTGAGCCGCGATATCACTCGAAAGCCGCACGACCCGGCTTTGCGCTGCGAGGCCGGCCTGCTTTTGTTGCGCAACGGACTGGAGAGCGAAGGCCTGCGCTGGCTCGAGAGCTCGCTGGTGGAGGATCCCTTGCACAAGCCGACCCACCAGGCCCTGGCCGATTACTACGAGCGGGCGGGGAAGTCCGAGCAGGCCGAGCGACATCGGCGACTAACGAAAGGCGGCGGGCCCTGATGATCGGAGCCGCGCACACAGCGAACCTGCGCGGCTCTCAATTCACCTCGTTCGCCAAACCTCGCTCCGTGCGCGGCTCTTACTCGAAGACTCGCTCCGTGCGCGGCTCTTACGCTATGCGCGGCTCTCACCGTACGAGGTTCATTTCCACCTTGGCGAAGAACAGCCGTTGGCGGTCGCCGCGGGCGTAGAAATCTTCCATGAGAGTGGGCAGGCTCAACTCGATTTTCTTGTTCATCCAGCGGCTCACGCCGTTGACATTGATGCTGGCCGGCTTGGTGAAGTCGATCATATCGCGGCCCAGCCAAACCGTGACCTGCCTTAAAAAGCGCACGTTCACGTTGATTTGGTTGCTATCCAGAAAAACATTGCCCTGAAAAGAAGCGGGCGCGATGTTCTTGTTCCAATCCCGGGCATCGTTCACTTGCCGGTCGCCGATGGATTTGGTGCTGAGCCAATAGAAACGGTCGTCGGACTTGCGCATGGATTGGAAATCCAAGTTGAGGGTGGGCGCGCCGCCTAGCTTGCCCAGCTCCGGAACGGCTCGGGCTCGACTAAACCGGTCGCGTTTGTGCTCCATCCAATCAAAGATGTAGGTCAGCTCGCCCTGAAACCATTCCAGACCGCGGCCCTTGTATTGGATCAGCAACCAGGGAAAGCCGCGGGGCACCCAGTCCTTCTTGAACATATCGAACAGTTTCTTGTTCAGGTCGCCGGTCTGATCGCCGACGATCATGTAAAAGGGAAGATATTGGCCGTTTCGCCAGTAGGCGTTATCGAAGAATCGGACGGCCGGGTTGATCGGGATCACGCCGGCGAATAAATCCGGGTGTGACAGGCCCACGTCCAAAGCCATACTGCCGCCTTCTCCACTTCCCAGGAGAAAAACCCGGTCGGAATCGATTTGAAAGCGCCGGCGCAAGTCGAGGAGCACGTCCAACACGGCCGATTGTTCCTCGGTCGAGTAATGGTAAGCGAGGCCGCGCGGTTGCCAATCGGGCACGGCGAGAAGGTAGCCGAATTTCGCCGCCAGCTCGCCGCAGTTCTCCAGCATGGTTCGCGGCTTCTCGCCGGCTTGAGGCAAAGCGATGAGCACGGGGCAAGATCGGCCGGGATGATATTCCGGCGGGAGCTGAAGCAAGTAACGGATATCTCCCTTTCGTTTCCAGGGCAGTTTGGTTTGCAGCTCGACCGGCTCCGGGCTCATGTCGGGATACGGCTCTGGTGGCGGGAGCAAGCTGAGAAGCTGAGCCATTTCGTCCGGCGCCAAGGCGCGGCTCTGGATGGCCTGATAGTCGCGCAGCAACTTTTCGCGATCGTCCGGATCCGGGGTCATCTGATATTTCAGAACGAATCGCCGCGATTGCCAGAGCTTTTGCGCGGTCTGAAACTGGGTCTCGGCGGCATCTTTGCCGAGGAGCCAACCGGAAACGGCCAGGGAGAGCAGCTCGGTGGCAGAATTGGCGGGATCTCTGCCTTTCTTGCGATCGCGCTCGGCCTGGGCCGCCATGCTCAGGAACGAATCCAAGCGCTGAACTTTGCCTTGCTCCCGGGCCCGACTCTTCCATCTTCCGGGTGGGGCCGGCAGACAATCGTCGATCCGCAGTTCCTTCAAGATCGCAGCGGCCGCCTCCTCGAAGAGTGCCTTGCCATCGGGATCCTTGACTTGGGCTGGGAGCTCTTTGAGCAGACGGTGCGACTCGTTCAACAGCTCCTCGGCGGCCTGATAGCGCGATCGGAGCGACCGGATCGTGGCCAGCTGTTTCTCATCGGCGGCGCTCGCGGGGAAACTCGCCAACTGCTTTTGCGCCCAGCCGTGCCGGCCGACCCGATATGCGAGCTCGATATCCTCGACATGGTGGCCGACGCGGAGTTTGTGCAAACTCTCTCGGGCGGCGGCGATGCGGTCTTTCTCGGCGGGGAACTCGGCGGCGATACCGGTCAGCTCCTCTTCGGCCTCGTTGTACCAACCGGCCTGAACGAAGAACCGAAAGATGCGAAACCGGGAATTCGCCGGGTCGCCGGCATCACTCTTGGTTTGCAAGTTGGGGTGGCTGAGCAGAAGCTTACGGATCGTGGGCGGGTCAAACTCGCTGGTTAAATAAAAGGCATCCCAATTGAATTTGAGCGCACCGACGCGCGCGATCTGGGGATTGAGTAGGCTGAGCTGCTGTTTGACAAGCTCGGGGCGACCGTCCGCGGCCAGGTAGCGAAAATCTCGCTTCCATTTCTCATCGAAAGGTTTGATTTCGAAGATGCGCAGCAGCGGATCGACGTTGTAGGCCTGGTACCGAAAGACCCGGGTCTCCAAGGTCACCAGATCGGCGTTTGGATTCGATTCGGGCACGACGTCATCCACTTGGGCATGGGGGAAAAAGACGCGCCGGGCGCCGGCATCGAGGACAAAGGTGCCCTCCGACACGCGGATGCCTTCGAACACGGTGGTGCCCGGCTGACGGACATCGCCTTGCAGAATAAAGCCGTCTTTGAACACGATAAGGTGAGCCCAGGCCGGCGAGGATGACAGAACCCCCAGGCTGAGTACGATAAAGAATCGAGAAGCGATGCGCATGGGATGAACTCGCTTTCCAATCATCGTCATTGTAAATCCGAAAATGGAAGTCCGAAATCCCAAACCGCGGCCACGGATGAAACACGGATCAAACACAGAAACTCATCCGTGTTTGATCCGTGTTTCATCCGTGGCCCCGTTCATTCTGGATTTCGAAATTCGGATTTCGAAATTACCATTTGAAGCGCGCAACGAAAGCCGTCACAATAGAACGAGTTGGAGGATGTCGCTTGCGCTCCGGGTGCTTGGGGAAATTATGCCAATTCGATTCCGCTGCGCTTATTGTAATCAATTGATGGGGATTGCCCGCCGCAAGGCCGGGACGGTGGTTCGATGCCCGTCCTGCTCCGGGCAGGTAGTGGTGCCGAATCCGTCGGCCGACCGGACGGAAAAGCCTCAAGAGGGAACGTCACCTCGGCCGGCGGCTGCTCCGGAGTTGTTCGAGCGGAGCAATTTTGATGAACTGTTCGATGATGCGGCCGGGGGCAAGCGCGCGGCGGTTCGGCCGGCGACGGCGGCCGCTCCCCATCCCACTCCCGATCACCCGCAGGCCTTGGGGGCCGCGCCAGGCCAGAAACCTCCCGAGTTCGACTTCGACGTCGAGCCGGTGGCTCTTCCTTCCAGCTCGGGCGGTCCAGTTCCTTCGAGCTCGCCCGTCAGCGCACCGCAGACGGGGATCGTCCTGTCGCCTCGAACCGCCACGCTCTTGATCGTCGCGATTATCTTGGGACTGGCACTGGCGTTCATAGTGGGGATGGTCGTCGGCTCGATGCTGCACGGGACGCCGCCGATCAGCCCGTCAACGGATGAAGCGGTCCCGCCGGCGTGGATAGTGCTGGGTTGACATTGAACCAGAGCTTCAGGAAGTGGATTCTCAAGAGGACCTTGGGGATGAGGGCCAAATAACCGGCAAGTGGGTGGTGAAAGCGATTAACGGAAGCAAGGTGAGGCCGAGCTAGTCGCATATCTGGAATTGATCATGCGGGGATTTTGACTTCGGGGATCGGTACGGGAACAAAAGGTTGTTGAATGGGATTCTTGAATGCTCCCCTGCGATTGAACAGTCGGCGGAGCCCTCGGCGCGACGGCTTTTCAATGAGATAATAAGTTCCCAGAACGAAAACCGCGATGCCCATCACATAAACCAGAAGAACGCCCGAGCGGATGGCGAGCGGCGCGGCGGAGAATTGGTCGGCCGGCAAAAGCTTATAGCAGACTTTTTGGGCCAGCGTGTGCGCCATGTAAAGCGAATAGGAGATTTCACCCAGGTAGACGGCGCATCGGTTGGTCCAGAACCGCGAACATTCATTTCGCTGACTCGCCAGCCAATAGACCAGCACCATGTATCCGGGAAGCAGGAGCGCCACCATCACGGGGCCACTGAAAAGAAGTGGAATCGCCGCCAGCAAAAGAAGAAAAGAATCTGGGGAATAGACGAGAGTGAGAAGCCAATGGGGAGTGGGGAGTGAGTTTACGTTTCGCGTCCGGGGGATGGAGCGATTCGCGTTATAGGGCGGGCGCGAAATATAAACTTGCGATGCGAAAATGGCCATGCCGGCCAGGAAGGTGGGAATCACCTGAATCAATCCGTGAAATGGAACCTCGTTCCCCAGCACGTAGAGTCCGATGATCGTTCCGCCACACAGCGCCAGAAACGCATAAGCACGAACCCGCGTCGTGATCCGGCCCAGCATGATCGGGCAAAAAAGCGGAAAACAAAGGTAGGCGAACCATTCGGAGCTGATCGACCAGGACGGATAATTCCAACTGAGTTGGAAATTCGGAACCCACGTTTGCGCGAGGAAGAGATTCAACACAAAGTCCCCTGCCCCGTAGCCGGCATCCGTGAGCCGCCAGTCTCGAACTCGGCAGACCACCACCATTCCCAAGACGACCAACAAGGTGAATAGGTGCACCGGATAGATTCGGGCCAAGCGCATGAGAAGGAATTGGAGATAATTCCGAATCCCCGGCACGGCCAACTCGCGGGAATAGTTGTAGGCGAGGACGAAACCGCTCAGCATGAAGAAAACCGGCACCGCGAAATGCCCCTGTCGCGCCAATGGCGTCAACAATTCCAAGCCGGGAAAAAGAGCGAGAATGTCTTTCCAGAAATGATAGAAGACAACCCACAAGGCCAAAAAACCGCGCAGCGAAGTCAGGGAGTCGATCGGGCGTGGCGGAAAATTCCCCATCCGATCGAGAGGTGCAACTGCGCGATGAGGCAAAATTGACGTTGGCAAAGGCGCCATCCTTGGCCGGAGAAACGACCAGAATCGGTCACGCTGCAATTCCAGCATCGCCTGGGAGGTTCGTTCGAAACGTCTCTTTTTCGACCGAAGAGTAGCGGATGCTTGACGACCAGCGTTGGGCAGGTAATTCCACCCACCGGTACAACACCCAGGATCCCAGAATGGATAAGCCGAAGATGACCGGGAGAAAGGTGACGCGCAGAGACGGATTTTCCGTCACCCGCATGACCTGGGTGATGAGAATCCCCCCGATCGTGCCGTGGAGCAGATAGAAAGAATAAGAAATCCGGCTGAGGAATCGCAGGGGTCGAATATTGAGCTTTGTGTACGAAATACTCGTCGCCGTGGCGGCGCCAATGATCGCGATCAAGGGGCTCAGAGTGCAAGTACAGCCGATTCCGAAAACAATGAGCAAGGCCAGAAAGGTCCTGTTTCCAATTTGTCCTGTTTTCCGGTAAAAGGTCGCGATTCCCAGCAAGAACAAGAACATAAAGTGAAAAACGAACGCGCTTTGAGGAAAGACAAAGGCCAGAGCGCCAAGGACCGAAAGCGCCGACAACCGGACGATCATGTTGGTGTGAATCAGCAAAGGAAACAGGAGACCCAAGAGAAGGTAGTACTGAAACTCGATCGCCAGGGTCCAGAACACGGGACTGAGCCATTCATACCCAAAAAAGGCGTTCAGATATCCCAAATGAAGAAACACTTGGGGAAAGGAAAGATGGAGCTGATCTGCCTGGAACCCATGCCGAGCCCATCCGAGGAAGGCCAGGCCAATAAGTAAGACTAAAGTGACCAGGTAGGGTGGGTCGAGGCGAAGAATTCGCTTCGCCAAAAATCTGGCAAAATGGCGCAGCCGATAACCCGCTCTATAAAGCGCCCACGGGAGAATGAAACCTGAGATCACGAAGAAAACTTCCACTCCCAGCCAACCGGAACTTCCCGACTCCTTGATCCAGCCCTCCGGCAAAAAAGAGCGCACATTCGTGAAGTGATACCAGCCGACCGCCAACGCCGCCAAACCGCGCAATTGATCGACGGTCTCGAGGCGATGGCTGTCGTTTCGAACAAGAGCGATTCGCATAGAGGATACTCTCAGGCGGCGACGGCGCCGTTGCTCAGTTGCCGATAAACATCGAGAACCTGGGGACCGAGACGATTCCGGCTGAACCGCTCGACGGCGGTGTGGCGAGCGTTTTGGCCGAGCCTTTGACGCAACCTGGAATCGGCCATTAGCCGGTTGATGGCGGCCGCCAGCGCCGTCGAGTTGCCGGGTGGCACGCCCAGGGCATCGTGATCGTGAGTGAAAAGCTCCCCGGCGCCTCCCGCCTGAGCCACGATCACCGGTTTGGCGCAGGCCATGGCCTCGACAATCGTGCGCCCAAACGGTTCCGGCTGCGTGCTGGCATGAACCACGATATCCAAAGCGCGATAAACGGCCGCTGGATTGTCTTGAAAAGGAATAAAGCCAACGTGGGATTGGATCATCCGGGTGGAGGCGAAGGACCGCAGCTCATCGGTGGAAAACTGCGAGCCGTGGGTTTGGTAGATGGGTCCGCCGATAATAAAAAACCGCGCCGGTGGCCGCGGGCGACGTCCAAGGATTTCCGTGGCCGCGTTTAAGAATACTTCATGCCCTTTCCAGCGTGCATAGGTGGCTATCAGCCCGACGCGAACTGTCGCAGGAAAGGCGGGCGGCAGACCCGCCAACTGATCCAAATCGATTCCGGGTCCGGCCCGCGGCGAAAATTCTTCCGCGTCGATTGCGTTGTGGACCATCTCGACCGGCAAATTTGGCAACACCTGCTGAGCGTCTTTTTGGACAGCTCGAGAAACCGCGATGGCCCCTCGCGCGCGGCACGAAGCCCATCGCAGCGCTCGGGCCATCAAGGGCCGCAGACTTAGAAAGTCATGGATGTGCCAGATAATCGGCGCGGCGTGCGCCCGCGCCAGACAACTGAGCAAATGAAACTTGATGCCGTTGGAGTGAATGAGGTCCGGCCTAATCCGCACAAGTGTTTTGCTTAATTCTTGTGCATAACGCCAGGATGCCCAACCGGAACGGATTCCCTGTCGTCCCAGGTTCCAAATTGCTTGCCGCCTGCTTGGTCCTCGTAAAATGCTGTCGCCCATTTCGGCAAGTTCAGGAGGCATCGGCAGAACACGGACGTCAGCTTGGAGTAGATTCGCCCGCTCGACCAGAGGACCGTCGGTAGAGGTCAAAAGGTGCAGCTTGGCCCGCGGATTCGAGTTTCGAACGGCAGCCATCATGTCCAGCAAGCAGCGCTCGGCCCCGCCCAGGCCGGCGGAAGGACTGAGATAGACGATTTTCACAAATAAAGGTCCCATGTCGGTTTACGTTTCTCACCCGGGACATACTGCGAATCAGTACATGCCGCGGGCGCGAAACGTAAACTTGCATTATGCAAGTTTACGTTTAGCCTCCGTGACTTTTGGCGATTCGCTACAGGCCGTAGGCGCGAAACGTATACATTCGTCGCGATAAGCCTGAAGAATGGTCTCCGCGTGCCGATCCCAAGAAAAGCGCTGCGCCTGCGCGAGGCGCCGAATTCGATCGGGAGCCATGCTTGGATCGTGCAGAAGTTTCTCGATTGTACCTGCCCAATTCGCAATGTCGGCCACCGGGCAGTAAACGATGCCGTCACCGCCGACCTCGCGGAGCACGGGGATGTCGCTGGCGACCATAATGGCGCCCGCGGCCAGGGCCTCCAGCACCGGCAGGCCAAATCCCTCGGCCTCACTGGGTTGCAGGACGATGCGCGATTGGCGGTACAGTCCCGCTAAAGTTCGGCGGTCGATGCCGCGCTGCTGATAGACCGCCTTCGTGATGTCCAGTCGCTTTATCTGTTCGCGCTGGTCGCGTGTCCATTCTCCACCGACTTGAACGAGCTGTAACTCCGGAAAGCGCGCTTTAAGTTTCGCAAACACATGCAACAACACGTCGATGCGTTTTCGCGGAATGCAACTGCCCACATGGAGAAGAAACGAGGACAGAAGGAAACCGGGGCGATCCCTCGCCCCGCTCGCCGTGCGATTACTCGCCCCGCTCGCCGCCTGAGTCGTGGCCCCGTTTGCGGTATGGAGCGCGAACGCAAAAGGCGCGGAAACGCCGTAGGGGGCGCAGACCAGACGACTTGTCTCGACCAAACCGAGCTCAACGATGCGGCGTTCGGTAGTGCGAGTGCTGCAAAAGACGATCGCGGCTTTTTGGAGGCCCGCCAAGATTCGCCGGCTCATAGCTCGAAACCACCGCGGCCGAGGCTCCGCCTTCGGCTCCAACAAACACCGGAAGCAATCCAGGTCATGGCAAAAGACGCCCGTCCGTTCCGCGGGCAGCTCATGAACCAGATGAGCATAGCTGTGATCGCAAATGTGGAAGTAGTCGAACTCTCCCAGCCGAGATCGAAGATGCCGCGGATAATCCCAAAAGCGGTTCAAAAGGCGGTCGGCATTCAAGGCCATTCGCTTCTTGTTTATCAAGGGCAGACGGCCGAAGCGCCGAACCATGACTGGACGGATTCGCTCCACTTGCACATCCGGCCATCGAGGGGATTGCAAGTGCGTCCAGAGCATTTCCGCGACCAAGTCCATGCTTGGCCAATTCTCCTCGTGCAGGTCACAAATCAGGGCGAGGCGCAGATCAGCGGATGCCATAGATTACAGGAAACCGTTACAATCCTTCGGTGTCAGGCGGCCCTGGTAAGACCAGGTTCAGCCTGCGATTCGAGGAGCTCGGTAAAGAAATCTAGGTGGCTTCGGGCTATTTTCGACCAGGAGTATACCGCCTGGGCACGCTCTCGGCCGCGTTGCCCTAACTCAACTCGGCAAAGCGGGTTATCCAGCAACTCCGCCAACGACTTGACCCAGCCTAAAAAGTCTTTCTCGCCCACGATCACGCCGGCGTCACTGATCACGTGTGGGATTTCACCACTATCGCTGGCAATGACTGGAACCCCGCAGGCGAACGCTTCGATGACCATTCGGCCCAACTGTTCGCGCCAATGCGGCATCGTTTGGCTGGGAGCGCAGAGGACATCCATCGCGTTCAGAAAAGCCGGCACTCGATCATGCTTAATCCCGGTTACGATTCGAACCTGGTCCCCCTGAAGGCGTGCCCATTCTCGAAGGGAGCCCTCCATCGGCCCGCCGCCGACCAACAAAGCCCTCCACGGGCCTGTCACCTGGCCCAGCGCGCGGATCAACGTTTGCAGTCCCTTTTCCGGAACAAAGCGGCCCAAATACCCCACCACCGGTGGACCAGCGGAGGACCAACCCAATTCCCGCCGCACTTGTTCCCCGGACTTGGAGTCGGGCCGAAAGTGATCCACATCAACGCCAAGGGGAATGATGCATCGCCTGCGCTTCTGATAACAGGCTTTCTGGGTCAACGCTTGAACGATCGTGGAGCCACCCGCAATCCACCCAGCGGCGCGCCCCAAGGCATAGCGCTCGATCCACTGAAAAGGGGGTGGATAGTGCTTGGTTAAATTTTGAAAGGTCGTGAGGACCAGAACTGATCGACGGGACGTCCACCCGGCCACCTGACCGCCCGCGAAAACGAAAGGTTCCTCCCAACAATGAACGACGTCCCAGGACGCACCTAAAAGCTGACGCAGGCCAAATCCGTAAACCATCCCATGAATCCACTTTTGGCAATAGGTAGGCAAGGCCTCCAACCGGCAAGGCTCCTGCTCCAAGCGTTCCAGGGGAATGGGACGCAGCTCGCCCTGGAATAACGAAGGAGCCACAGCCGTAACTTCCCAATCGCGCCCGCCCAGCCGCGCCATTTCATGAGCCAAACGGCGGTTCAAAGCTACCGCATAGGAATGAGCAATGGAAATGAGCCGGCGGGGGCGACGCATGTTCAACATAATATGGTGGCCACGAAAGGTATTATTGCCTCAATAATCATCCGGAGGCGAGCTTGGAATGTCCCGGCTGCCGCGAAGCACCAATCTCGCTGGAGATTCGAGCCGGGCGGACGATCGGCCCATTCTGGCGGGATTGATTTCGCAAAGAGGACCCCGCGCGCCATCCCGAAATCACTGCTCCCCACGTCTCGAGGAGCACACCCACCTCCCGACGGAGATCCCCATAACGCCAATACCCCATGAAAGCACCCAGAAGCCCCGGACAGCTCACCGAACCCACCAGTAGGAGATAAGTCAGGCGCAGCATCCGAAGTCCCAGAGGGGAATGCTTGGCCAGGACAAGCGCCATGTTGTAGGCGCCGTTGTATATTTTCAGCCTCAAATCCCCATTTCGGCCGCCGCCGTAGACTACCCCTCTGGGGTAATGGTCCACGACATTACTGAAGTCGAATACGACGCGGAATCCTCGCGCCTTCACTTGGAGACAAGCGTCGAGCTCAAAGGTCTGCCAATACGGGCGTAAACCCGATTCAAAGCAGTCAAATGCCCGCCGCCGAAGCGTCAGGTTGTATCCCACCAGGTGATCGACGACCGCGGGCGGCCGACTTCGCCATTCGAGAGCTTGAGTGTGCATGTTCCCGTGAACCCGGCCGAAAGAAGTTAGCCGGCCGACCGGTTCCACCATTCGGCGAGGAAATAGCGTGCCGTCGATTAGCCAGTTATCCGCCGGTCCTCCTACGGCGCCCACCGTGGGATCGCGGTAAAACTCCAGGTGCTTTTTGAGCCAATCGGGCGGGGGCACGGCATCATCGTCGATGAGGGCAATCACTTCTCCGGTCGCGTGATCGAGGGCGAGGTTCTCCGCCGGTACGATTCCCGTTTGCGGATGGTGCAGGTCCATCAAGGGGTAGGGAAGCGCACCGCTCGCGGCCGTTATGGCATCACGCGTCTGGAAGTCGTCGCCTTGCCAGACCACGACAACCTCATTGGGCAAAATGCTTTGGTTGGCCAGCCCTTCCAAGCAGGCCAAGAGTCGTTGCGGTCTCCCAAAGCTCGGGATCAGGACGGATACCGTCGGATAGTTCCCACCTCGATGCCTTGCGATCACGGAAAAAACCTCCCTACCCCGCCGTCTTGGGTCGAAGCAGCAATCGCATTCGGCCGATCCATTCCCTGCGCTCCCCGGACCGGAAGATCGCGGTCCATGCCAGGATGAGATATACCAGAGTCGAGCAGGCCAGCTCCAAGGCGAGGGTAACCCAACCGCGCGGCGGATGGGTCCGAGCGAGCCACCAAATCAGAAAGGAATACGGAAGACCAATCATCACCGGGGTGGCGATGGCCCAAAGAAGTTTTCCCACCGGAACCTGGAAATGGCGGTGAAGCAGCAGGGGATAAAACCACGAATACACCACGATAAAGGACAGCAAGGTTCCGAGGAGGGGACCGGGAAGGCCGATCGCCAATGTTCCGACCACACTGGCGATAATGTTGACCAGAGTGGCGGCGACGACGCCGGGAACGACGCGAGCGACGTGCCCCGCGCCGGAAAGGACTAAGCCCCACAAGGAGAAGACCGCCAAAAAGATGCCATTCGCGCCCGCGAGAATCGTCAGCCCATCTCCCCCAAAACCATTGGGTCCAATCCAGAGCAAAATGAAAGCCCGGTTGAACGAGGCCAGCGGCGCCATCACGGCCACGCCGAGAATCACCACTAAGCTCGTCAACTCGATCAGCCGCCGTTGAAAAAGGGCGGAGGGCCCTTTGTGGGCGAGCTCGAGGAGCCCGGCCCAGCTGGAATTGCCAATGCCCTGCAGCTGGGTCTGGGCCAAGACCGCCATTCGCTGCGTGAGGAAGAAAGGCACCACCAACGCCGGACCCCAAAAAAAAGCGATCAGCAAGTTATCCGTGTATAGCCCGATTCGGCCACAGATATTTCGGACGAGACTCGGCCAATTGAGCTTCCACATTTCGTGGCGAATGTCGCTTGGATCGGTTTCCAGGTGATCTTGTCCCCTTCGCGCCATCATCGCTTGCGGCTTAGCGCTAAGCCGCAAGCGATCGTCGGCCCCGCGTAGATAACGCCGCAACCCATCCCGCGCCAGGAGCAGCAAAAAAATCACCGCGCCTAGCGACATTGCTAGGAACTGGCCCGTGATCCCCCAGCCGATCCACGCCAATAACAATCCCAATCCCGTCACGACTAAACTTTGCAGGATGAGCAGCGCGTTAATCAGATAACTTCTTTGGTCGGCTTCGGCCAAGGCTCGGAAAGGAGAAAGAGGAACAAAGAGGAATGCCAATAATCCCAGCCAGCATCCTCCTCTCAAGTCATCGACCGCGGCCGAGCTGACGGGAACCAGTTGCGGAAGCAGCACAGTCAGACCCGCGCCCGCGGCCAGCATGAGGAGCGCGATCCCCAGGTAAACACGGCCGCCCACGCCCAGGACGGCGCGCACGGCTTGATGGCTTTGTCCCACGGCTCGGACCAAAAGCGGGGTCAGCGCCCCGCTCAAACCCAACTCAAATATCGACAGATGGCCGAACCAATCACTGGCCGTTCGAAAAGCGCCGAATTTCTCTTCGCCGAGCCATCTCAAGAAAAGCGGCGTCGCCGCCAGGCTGATCACCACCGTGATTCCGGCGGACGCCAGCCCAGTCAGAAATCCCCAAGATGCCTTGCGCGTACGATTCATGCGAATACCAAAAGTCCTTGGCCAGATTAGCCCTCCAATTTGGCAGGAATTTAGCCACCTATAGTGGCTACAGCGCCAGAATTAGGAACTGCGAACGATTTCAGGTTTAGAGCGTCGCGCCCAGCGGAGGACAGATTTCAAATCCCAGCCTTCTGTGACCGCTGCCGGAAGATCTTCGACGTGAAAGATAACATTTTGTTGCTCAATTTCGTCGAGGTCCGTGAGCGCATGGGAGACGTGGTGGGAGTGACCGATTGCCCACGCTCGATATCCAAGATCGGTAACAAGCAGGTCCCAAAGATCAGCCGGGCTATATCCCAAACGAGTGGCAGCAACCCGATTGACCTCCATCAGTAAGATCGGCCGATGACGCCTCAAAGCGGATAACATGCCATGCAAGGCATATAACTCCGCTCCTTCGATATCCATCTTAACCACATCGACCCGGTCAATCCCGTGCTGGAACACGAAATCATCCAGCCTTAGGGAATGACATTCCAGCGTCGTCGCCGGGTTGCTGGAGCCGACACTGTAAGCCCCGCAGTTATTTGACATGTCCGGAGAGAGCCCTATCCGAAGGACTGTCGCCTCCGCCCAAAGAGCAGCGCGGGTCAGCTGGACATTTTCTAGCCTGTTGTCTCGCACATGGGATTGAAGTCTGCTGAAGGTGCTCGGCACCGGTTCAAAACTATAAACCGTACCGGCAGGTCCGATGGCGCGAGAAGCAAGTAACGTGTATTGTCCGACATTAGCTCCGGCATCAACGACCGTCATTCCCGGTTGCAAAATACTCGTGAACAAGTAGGCTTCAACCGGTTCATAGAGCCCTTGGAAATAGATCAGCCGCTGAATTTGATCCTGCAAATCACAATCCATACAACAACCGTTGATCAAAGAGCTTTGGATCAACTTACCCGCGGACAAACGCGGTCCCCAGCGCTCTACCGCGCGATAGTGCCAGCCGGGAGCCTTCCCCCAGAAGCCCCAAATTCGAAGTAGAGCCCGCCACATTTTGCGTTCCAGCATGAGCATCTCGGCTTCCTTATTAATTGACGGGTTTACGCGGCCCGCTCAGTTCCCCGGAAGATCAAACATTACGC
>WNFC01005385.1_pt1 | contig 14037 bp, 11 predicted proteins | sample 5400541 | NCBI WGS metagenome assembly WNFC01 (sample SAMN13153342, study PRJNA577476) | soil metagenome | isolation source: 120 cm saprolite under Douglas fir tree site 2 hole 2 replicate 1 | place: USA:California | collected 2015-04-18
TCGAACTATCATCCCTTCGCACCGAACGGCTGGCCCGGAATACTGACGGGTGGCTCGATCGTTTTTTTCACCTACATCGGATTTGATTCGGTCTCCACCGCCGCCGAAGAATGTAAAAACCCGCAGCGTGATCTGCCGATTGGCATCATTGCAACTCTAGTCGCCTGCACGCTGCTCTATATAGCCGTGGTCGTGGTGCTCACGGGACTTGTGAAGTGGGACACTCTGGTTGACGACGCGGCCCCAGTCGTTAACACGCTCAAAAAATTCCATTTCACGGGCGTTCGGCTGGTCGTTCTCATCGGCGCGCTGATGGGCATGATCTCTTCCCTGCTGGTCTTTCAACTCGGACAAGCGCGGGTGTGGTTTGCGATGTCGCGCGACGGTCTGTTCCCCAGAATTTTTGGGCGCGTGCATCCTCGCTTTCAAACGCCGGATTTTTCCACGTGGATGGCGGGATTCGTGGTCGGTGTCCCCGCGGGCCTGCTCGACATCGGAACGCTGGCCGACCTCTCCAACATTGGTACGCTCTTCGCGTTTGCCCTGGTCGCGGGAGGAGTTCTAATTCTCCGCTATCGCGAACCGGACCGGCCGCGCGCGTTCCGGGCTCCAGGCGGACCGTTGGCTCCTGTGCTTACAATTATCACCTGCGTCCTACTCATGGCCGGCCTCCCTATCATGAATTGGATCCGCTTCTTCGTGTGGATGGCTATCGGTCTTGTGGTTTACTACAACTACGGGCGCAAGCGCAGCACTTTGCGTGCCGCTAACCGGGCATAAATGAATTACGCGATGGGGCGAACGGTCATACAGTGCGTGTGCGGGCGGACAGGCGCCTTCATTCTCTGTGCCGCGCTCTTTCTGTCGCTCCCCGATCCCTCATTCGCCTGGGGCAGGAACGGCCACCGGCTGGTCGTCAATAAAGCCATCGACACGCTTCCACCGGAGTTTCGTGGATTCTTCGAATCAAACCGCGGGGTGTTGTTGCAGCACGTTACTGATCCACTCGATGCCATCTCCAAGTCTCCTGCCGAGCGGCACAACCATTTCATCCTTCTCGATAAATATGGACGATTTCCGTTCGAGGCCTTGCCGCGCAGCTATAAATCCGCGGTAACAAAATTTGGGAAGCCGAGGCTCGACGCCAACGGTCTTCTTCCCTGGCAGATTGGTGTGTACAGCGAAAAGCTGACCGAAGCAATGAAAGCCGGAAAGTGGGAAGAAGCGCGTTTGGACGCCGCCATTCTTGCCAATTATGTCGCCGAGGCTCATGATCCTTTCAACACGACCGACAATTTTGATGGCCGCCTCAGCGGGCAGCCCGGAGTCAATGACCGCTTCGGCACCGCACTGATCGACCGTTTCTCTTCCTTTTTTCCCATGCGGCCGAACGACGCAACTTTCATCAACGACCCCACGGATCGCGCTTTCGAGGCTTGCCTCAGTTCTCATAGCTGGCTGGAGACCATTCTCATGGCCGATCGCAAAGCGCGCCATGGTGAGAATTCTTTCACCGACAATTATTACGAACGCTTTTACAACCAAGCCGCGGCCATTTTGATCCGCCAGCTTTCCGACGCCGCCACCGATGTGGGCTCCTTCTGGCTCACGGCGTGGAGAAACGCCGGCAGCCCGCCATTGCCGCGCTGATCGTTCGCGCATGGAACCCTCCTCGCTCTCCAATCGAATCGCTTCCCTTCCGAAAACAGAACTTCATCTGCATCTGGAAGGTTCCATCCAGCCCTCGACCGTTTGCGCGCTGACGGCCCGCCACGGTGTCGTCATCAGCGAAGAGGAAGTGCGCCAGCGCTATGCTTACCGCGACTTCCCTGAATTCATCGAAGCATTTAAATGGGTCACTTCCTTCTTGCGTGAGCCTCAAGACTACGCGCTCATCGCTCGCGACCTCGCCGAACATTTGCTCGCACAAGGCGTGGTCTACACGGAAGTAACCTTGTCCATCGGCGTGATGCTTCTGCGAAAGCAGCGCCCCGAAGCAAATTTCGAAGCCCTTCTCTCCGCCACCGAGCCATTCGAACGCCGCGGGCTCCGGTTCCGATGGGTCTTCGATGCGGCGCGACAGTTCGGAGTAGGCGCTGCGATGGAAGTCGTCGAATCCGCAAATCGCTGCAATTCGAAAGCGATCGTGGCCTTCGGCATTGGCGGCGACGAACTCAGTGTCCCAACGAAGGAATTCCGCCCCATGTACGAACGCGCCGCAGAACTCGGTCTGCACCGGCTGATGCACGCCGGGGAAGTGGGCGGCCCAGAGAAAATTCGCGAAGCCATCGAACTTCTGGGCGCCGAGCGTATCGGCCACGGAATCGCCGCCATCAACGATCCGGAATTAATGGATTTTCTCGCGGAACGCAAAATCCCTCTCGAAATATGTCCAGCCAGCAACATAAAAACTGCCGCTCTCGCCCTGCAACTCGGCCTCAAGGAAGCAAGAATCGAAGATCACCCTCTCCCCAAACTCTTTCGCCATGGGATACCCATCGTGCTCTCCACCGATGATCCGGCCATGTTTCACACCTCGCTGCGCGAGGAGTATGCGAACGCCGCGCGCATGGGATTACGGGAAGACGAGCTGGCCCGTATTGTTGAAATGGGCTTCCAATACGCATTTCTGCCCCATGTCGCAAAGCACTCCGGCTGACTTAGCCGTTGCCGATGTTATACTTTCAGTATGAAAGCTCACGTCTGGGTTATGCCAAAACGCACGGTGCTCGATCCGCAGGGGCAAACGATCCACCACGCCCTCACCGGCCTCGGCTATACGCCCGTGAAGGACGTCCGCCAGGGGAAATTCTTCGTCCTAAATCTCGAAGGTTGGAGCCACGAGGAAGCACAGAAACAGCTCGAACACATATCGAAAGAAGTGCTCACAAACACGGTCATTGAAGAATACCGCTTCGAGATCGTGGATTGAACTGGCTCACTTGGCAACGCCGCCGCCATGCTACGCTGCTAGAAACTTTCCAAGGAGACGCCGCGGATGTGCGGAATAGTCGGCTACATCGGACCCAAGAAAGTTGTACCCGTCATCATTGAAGGTCTGCGTAAGCTTGAGTACCGCGGCTACGATTCCGCGGGCATCGCGGCCGTCAATGGCCACGGCAAACTCGAAATTCGCCGCGCCTCCGGGAAGCTTCGCAATCTCGAAGAGGTCATCGCCAAGTCACCTCTGGAAGGCGCCTATGGCATTGGCCACACGCGCTGGGCCACCCACGGCCGCCCCACCGAAGAGAATGCCCACCCCCATCGCGACTGCACCGGACAAATCGTCGTCGTCCATAACGGAATCATCGAAAACTATCTTGAGCTGAAGGAAAAATTGCAGGCAGAAGGCCACAAGTTCGCCACCGAAACGGACACGGAGATCGTGGCGCATCTCGTGGAAAAGAATTCCCATGGCGGCGTTCCACTCGAAGAAGCGGTCCGCCTGTCGCTCAAGGAATTGCGTGGCATCTACGCGCTTGTTTTTCTCTCCGCAAAAGATCCTCAGAAGATCGTGGCCGCGCGCCTCGGCCCGCCCTCGGTGATTGGACTCGGCGATGGCGAATATTTTGTCGCTAGCGACATCCCGGCCCTGCTTCAGCACACCCGCCAGATTTTTTTCCTCGCCGATGGCGACATCGCCGTGCTCACCGCAAAAGGTGTGCGCGTCATGGACCATGACGGCCGCCCCGTCGATCGCCCCTCTCACCACGTGGCCTGGGATCCCATCATGGCCGAAAAGGGCGGCTACAAGCATTTCATGCAAAAGGAAATTTTCGAGCAGCCCCGCGCCGTGCGCGACACTCTGCTCGGCCGCATCTCGCAGGACACCGGAAAAGTTTTCCTCGATGAGATGGGCATTACAGAAAAACAGTTTCGCGAATTTCAGCAGGTGCGCATCGTTGCCTGCGGCACAAGCTGGCACGCCGGCCTGGCCGCGAAATTCATGATTGAACGTCTCGCTCGCCTTCCCGTCGAAGTTGATTACGGAAGCGAATTCCGCTATCGCGACCCCATTCTGGATTCCAAAACGTTGACCGTCTGCATCAGCCAGTCCGGCGAGACCGCGGACACTCTCGCCGCCCAGCGCGAAGCAAAACTCAAGGGCTCGCCCACACTCGCGATCTGCAATGTCATCGGTTCCATGATCACGCGCGAAGCCAACGGTACGATTCCGACGCACGCCGGCCCCGAAATTGGCGTTGCTTCCACAAAGGCTTTCACTGCTCAAATGACCGCGCTTCTCCTGCTCGCTTCCTATCTCGGGCAGATACGCGGCAAGATGAACGAAGCCGCCGCCAGAGCACTGATGCAGGAATTCACGCGCATTCCTCACAAGATCGAGACCATTTTGCAAGCGGATGAAACGGGATTTTACGAAACTCTGGCGAGGCAATTCTTTCGCCACACTGACTTTCTTTATCTTGGCCGCGGCATCCATTACCCCATCGCGCTCGAAGGCGCGCTCAAGCTCAAGGAAATTTCCTACATTCACGCGGAAGGCTATCCCGCTGGCGAAATGAAACACGGCCCCAACGCGCTGATTGACGAAAATCTGCCGGTCGTGGTTTTGGCCACGCGCGACGAATCCGATCCCCACGCCATGACCCGCTACGAAAAAAGCGTTTCCAACATCAAGGAAGTGAAGGCCCGCGACGGCATCGTCATTGCCATCGTCACCGCTATGGATCATCTCGCTCGCGAAGCCTCCGATCACATCATCGAGCTTCCACCCTCCCCGGAGCTGCTCGCGCCTTTTCTGGAAATCATTCCTCTTCAATTGCTTGCCTATCACATTGCGGTTCGCCGCGGTTGCGACGTCGACCAGCCGCGCAATCTGGCGAAATCCGTCACCGTGGAGTAGTCAGACCCATTTCCGCTAATATAGAGGCATGCTTCGCTATTTTTTTCGAGCCTCTCTCGGCGCTCTCTTGCTCCTCCTACCGACGGCCGGATTCCCTGCTTCGGCGCAGACTCCGGACGCTGCCGCCGCGGCTCTGCGCGAGATCCACGCCGAAGGCGAAAAACTGCTCACCGAGGCCCAGGTTGTCGCCATAACCGGCCTGATCCCCGGCGCCCAGATCGGCCGCAATGATTTGCAAGCCGCGGCCGACAAGCTCGTGCAAAGCGGCCTGTTCGCTAAAGTCAGTTACAACTTCCAGACGCGCCTCGCTGGCGTTTTGGTGACCTATCACGTCGAGGAATCACCACGCATCCCCGCCTACTTCGACAACATTCCGTGGTTCTCGGATTCCGAGTTGCGCGACGCCATTCGCACCAAATTGCCTTTCTTCGACGGCACGCTGCCGGAAGCGGGCGCCACGGTAGACTTGGCCAGCGACGCTGTGAAGGAATTGCTCTCTTCGCACGGGCTGCAAATCTCCCTCGAACACACCGCAGTTGCAAATCCCGGTGGTGAAGGCAACGTGCAGGTAATCCGCATCGAAGGAGCAGCACTCCAAATCGCCAAACTGGAATTCGGCGATCCTTCCCTTTCGGCCTCCAAAGCTGTCCAGCAACATCTAACCGAAATTTTGGGAAAGCCGTATTCGCGAATGACCATCGATCTCTTTCTCTCCGAAGCGATCAAGCCCATCTATCTTCAACAAGGATTTCTTCGCGTCAAGCTCGGTCCCCCGGAAGTGCGATTGACGGGCGATCCCAGCCAGAAACTTCCCGCGCAAATTACCGTGTACGTGCCGGTGGTGCCGGGCACGATCTACCGCTGGAAGGATTTTCGTTGGACGGGAAACTCTCTCGTGTCCGAATTCACCCTGAACGGCCTGCTTGGTGCCAAGCCTGGCGATCTTGCCGACGGCATGCAGATCGAAGCAGCCTGGGACCGCGCTCGCGAAGAATACGCCCATCGCGGCTATCTCGACGCCAAGCTCGATCCAGTTCCTGCCTTTGACGACCAGGCCCACGCCGTCTCCTATTCCGTCAGCATTCAAGAAGGGCCGCAGTACCACTTCGCCAAAATGATCCTTACGGGGATCTCACCCGCTGCCGAACGAAAACTACTCGCGTCCTGGCCATTCACCTCCGGCCAGGTCTTCGATAAAGCAAAATTCGAGGAACTCCTGGTGAAGCTGCAGGCTCATCAGGAACAGGTTTTCGGCGAATTACCGGTGCACTATGAAAACGTTGGACACTGGCTGCAGCCCGATGCGAGCAAGAACACGGTGGACGTGCTCCTGGACTTCAGGTGATTCATCTAATGGTGAATCTGCAGCGCCAGCGGCACTCTGAGATATACTCAACCTTGAGATGACCGAGTTAATTCACATACGGCCTCCCGAAGCCACCGAGCTTTCTGCTGAGCAAAAAGAAAACCAGCTGCTCGCTCGCCTTGCTGAAATTCCTTCGCTCATCGTCGCGCTGTCGGGCGGCGCGGACTCCGCCTATCTTGCCTGGGCCACTCACCAATCGCTGGGTGCCCGCGCTCTGTCCATCACCGCGCTCTCGCCGAGTTACTCGGCCCACGATCGCGCCATAGTGGAAGAGTTAGTGAGCAACATCGGCTTGCGCCACGAATTCATCGAAACGCATGAAATGGACAATCCCGCCTACCGCGCTAACGCCGCCGACCGCTGTTATTTCTGCAAGGACGAATTATTTTCAGCATTGAACGAATTGGCGCACGCGCGCGGTTTTGCCGCCGTAGCCTACGGCGTCAACGCCGATGACACGCTCGATTTTCGCCCCGGCCATCGCGCTGCCACGGAGCACCAGGTTCTTGCCCCGCTTCTGGAAGCCCGCCTCAGCAAAGACGAGATTCGCCTTCTCTCGCGCCGCGCCGGTTTGCCCACTTGGGACCGCCCTGCCTCCGCTTGTTTGGCTTCTCGTTTGCCTTACGGCACGGGAGTGACCCCAGAGCGTCTTGGCCTGGTCGAGCGCGCCGAAGCCGAACTGCGCCTGCTGGGTTTCCGCCAATTCCGGGTGCGCCTCCATGACAAGCTGGCGCGTGTGGAAATATCTTCCGAAGAAATGCCCCGTGCCCTCGCGCCCGAAATGGCAGCTGTCATTGCAGGCCGCCTCAAAGCCGTCGGCTTCACCTATGTGGCCTTGGACCTTGAGGGGTATCGCCAAGGCTCTCTTAACGAAACTCTTTCGCCCGCCGGCCAGCCGTCGCACAAAGCTGCGCGGGGAACATAATTCATGCTTTTTCCGTAGCTATAATAGAGACGGCCCACCGCAAGACTCAGCACTCTTAAGGAGGATAAATGGCGCGCCATCGCATACTCTGCTCACCGCTCATGCTGCTCTCGGCCATCTTTGTCCTGGCCGGCTGCAACACCGGACCTTCCGTTAGCGGCGCCTTTGATCGCAATTACAGTGTGACCGGTCCGCTTCGTCTCGAACTGACCAACGCCTCTGGCGACGTGGACATCACCGGCAGCGCCGACGGCAAGGTGCACATCCACGGCGACGTACGCGCTTCAGGATTTGGCTTTGACAATCCGCACAAGCGCCTCGACGACACCATCGCAAATCCGCCCGTCGAGCAGAAAGGCTCTACCATCCGCGTCGGCAAAGAATTCTCCAATTTGCGCAACATCTCTATCACTTACAGCATTCAAGTTCCGCACGATACCGAAATTAACGCCACTGTGGCTTCCGGCGCCCAGATCATTCGAAATGTCACTGGTCCTGTAACCGTCCGTGCCGCCTCTGGTTCCATCCGCCTCGAGAAAATCGAACGCGATGCCCAGCTCACCACCGCGAGCGGGACTATCTCTGCCAGCGATGTCGGCAGCGAACTTCACGTTTCCACTGCTTCGGGTGACGTGAGCGCGACTAGCGTGAAGGGTGATGTGATTGCCCATGCCGTTTCAGGCGTTATCCGCGTCGCGAAGCCAGGCGCGCGTGTCGAAGCCACGAACACGAGTGGCGAAGTCGAAATCCAAGGCGCTTTGAATGACGTCAAAGCGCATGCCATCTCCGGCTTGGTCTCTGTTCAAGGCAATCCTGGCGCCGATAGCTATTGGGATCTGAAGTCGATTTCAGGCGGAGTGCAATTGCGTGTCCCCGCTGCGGCGAATTTGCATTTCTCCGCGGAAGCAACCTCCGGCGAAATTCGTACCGACATTCCCATCGTTGTCGAGGAGCAGGGCAAGCATTCCCTTAGAGCCCATATGGGCAGCGGTGGCGGTCGCGTGGAAGTGCATACTGTCTCCGGCCAGATCCGCGTAACCGGCCTGTAGGGCCCGTCCACCGCAGGCAGGCGGACCGCTATTTGGCAGCTCTGTGACCGTTCCTAAACCGCTCTCACGCTCAACTGAAAATACACCCGGCCGCCTCTGAGAAATCCGAGTTAGAATCCTGCTGATGGCATCCGGACTCTTCTCCGCGCGCACGCTCGCATGCATTTTTCTTCTCGCCCGGGCTTCTCCACTCTTCGCTCAAGCTCCATCGCAAAATGACAAGACTCAGAACCCTTCGCCGCCGAAAGTTGCCGCTCCCAAACCGGCCGCATCCGCTAAACATCCTTCCCCCGACGAAGAATTGCAGCAAGCCATCAACAACTCCGGGAGCGACCGCGCTGCGCTCGTTCGCAATCTGGAGACGTTCCTGAAGGAATATCCGGAGTCGCAACAACGGCCTCAGATTTACCGCGCACTTGTGGAAGCGAGTTTGCAGTTGCGGGACCAGGCGCGCGCCGCCAGTTACGCCGAACGCATCGTCGCGCTCACCCCGGACGATATCTCCATGACCATCCTCACCATTCAGTTGCTGGAACGAAACGGCGACGAAGCCACTCTCCGCCGTGCCATCAACTATTCCACGCGCGTCCTCGACTTCGTCGATCGCAGTTCTTCTGGGGAGAAATCGCCAAAGGTTTCTCAGGAAGATTGGGCGGCGGAAAAGAAGCGCGATCGCACGTCCGTGCTGGCGCTGCGTGGAAGGCTCCAGCTCAAATTGAAGGACACGGTTGCCGCCCAGAAAGACTTCGAGGAGAGCTATGCCCTTTTGCCCGGGGCGACGGCTGCGGAACAGCTCGGCGAAATCGCCGAAATGAAAAAAGATTCGAAACAAGCGATCGAGCAGTACGCGCGCGCCTTCGCGCTGGCCGACTCATCCACTGGCCCTGCCGGCCGCCACGAGATACGGCAAAAATTGGGCAATGTCTGGCGGCTCGCCCACGGCTCTGATGCCGGGCTGGGCGAGTATTTGCTCCTCACTTTCGATGAAGTCTCGCGAGGCTCCATCGCGCCAAAGCCAAAGAAAAATGCCGGCGCATTCGACCCTGCCGATTTCACGCTTAGGAAAGCTCCCGAAGGGACACCTTTCCCGTTGAAAGGTCTAAAAGGAAAAGTTCTGGTAGTAAATTTCTGGGCCACCTGGTGTGGTCCTTGCCACGCGCTTGAACCTTTGTTCGCTCGCGTCGCCGCTGACTTCCAGGCGAATTCCGATGTGCTTTTTCTGGCGGCCAATTGTGATGAAGACGAATCTCTGGTGAAAGACTATTTGGAAGCGGACAAGCCTCGCACCGCGGTCGTTTTTGCAGACGGCCTCGACCGCTTCTTCGCCGTCAACTCTTTCCCCACCGTGCTAGTCCTCGACCGTGCCGGGAAAATTGCCTATCGCTCCGATGGTTTCGACCCCGATACCTTCGAGCCTGACCTGACCGCCGCCGTCCGCCGCGCCCTCGCTCCGCCGAGCGCCGCATCATCAGCCTCTGGCGCTGCGCCCTAATTCATCCACCGTCATCCCGAGCGAAGCGAGGGATCTGCTTTCCAAAACTTTTAGCGCCCCTTAAACGCCTCGCGATGACACTTGCGGATATTTCCCGGCTACCTCTCTCGCGGCTAGAATCGTGTTGACATGAATTCGAACGGTGTCCTCGACCCGCCGCGCATAACCGCCCGCCAGCGTCGTCGCCACCGGAATTCTGCGCTGCCGCGCCTCTTCGAATACTTGCCGGTCTCGTCGCATCAATCCTTCTTTCGTCAACGATAATCCGCCGAGCTGATCTTCGCAGTACGGGTCGGCGCCCCCAACGTAAAAAAGAATCTCGGGCTTGAATTCGTCCAGCGCCTGCTGCACCGCTGGAATCAGCGCGCCCAAATAGTCATCGTCATCCACGCGGTCGGCCATGTTCAGGTCGATGCTTGACGGCGGCTTGTGAGCCGGATAGTTGTTCTCCTGATGAATGGAAATCGTGAAAACCCCAGGGTCATTTCGAAAGATCGCCGCGGTGCCGTTCCCGTGATGCACGTCGGTGTCAACTACTATGGCCTTCTCGATCGAGCCATCCGCCTGCAGCTTTCGGATCGCCACCGCCACATCATGGATTGCGCAGAAACCTTCACCATGCCCCGGATGCGCATGATGAAATCCCCCGCTGAGATTCGAAGCGAATCCGTCGCGCAGCGCCGACTGTGCGGCGAGAATGCTTCCACCCGCGGCCAGCCAAACCGCTTCAACCAGTTCTTTCGAATAGGACACTTCCAGCGCCATCACTTCGCTGGCCGTGAGCGATCCGGTCTTCAACTTTCGAACCCAGTCCGCGGTGTGCACGCGCAAGATATCTTCGTCGCTTGCCCGGTTCGGGCGCAGGAAATCTTCTTCAGTGGCGATGCCTTCGCGGAGAAGCAGTTCGTAAATAAGCCGGAATTTTTGAGAAGGAAAAACGTGCGGGCCCAGATTCAAATCATAGCGCTCGTGATATACAAGCTTGAATGGCAGACGCGTTCTCATCACTAGGAATGTGGAATTCTTTTCTTCCCTTTTAACTTCCAACTTTCGACTTTTAAGCTACGTTCAATTCTCAGATCACTCGGCACGTCGAATTCCTTTTTAACTTTTAGCTGTCAACTATCGACTGTTAACTATGTTCAGTTCTCGCGTTCGAGGATGAAGTCTGGAAGCGTTGCGAGAGCCCGCGCGTATTCGGAATCGGAGCGGCCGTTGAGGCACGCCTTCGCGCGCTGCGCGTAGTCCTGCGCGAGATTGCGGGCGCGCTCGAGCGCCCCCGATTCATGGACAAGAGAAACGATTGTTTCGGGGAGCACGGAATTAAATTCTTTTTCCACAAGCACGCGCGCGACCAGTTCACGCGCATCGCGGTGGCCATTTTCCATCGCGTAGATCAGCGGCAAGGTGACCTTGCCTTCTTTCAAATCGCTAAGGACCGGTTTTCCAAGCTGTTCGGCTGACGCCGTAAAATCCAGCAGATCGTCGACCAGTTGAAACGCCAGTCCAGCGTAGCGCCCGTAATCGGCAAGCGCTTCTTCCTCTTCGCCTTCGATTCCGCCGAGCACGGCGCCCAGACGCGCGCAGCCGCTGAACAGGCACGCCGTTTTGTAGGTGGCCAGCCGCAGCGCATCTTCCTCGGTCACATCGATGCGGCCAATTTTCGCGAGCTGGATCAATTCGCCTTCGACCATTTTCCGGGTGAGGTCGATCAGAATGTCGAGAATGCGGAAATTGCGTTCTTCCAGAGCCATCTGAAACGACTGCATGTACAGCCAGTCGCCGGTGAGCACGCTGCGATGATTGCCCCATTTCGAATTAGCGGAGGGACGGCCGCGGCGTGTGTCCGCGCTGTCAATCACGTCGTCATGGATCAGCGTCGCGCTATGCAACAGTTCGACGACCGCCGCGAGGCGTACGGCGCTGCGATCTTTGCGTCCCGCGTAACTCGCGGAAAGGAGCAAGAGCGCGGGGCGCAGGCGCTTTCCTCCCCCGCCCAACAAATACGCGGTAATTTCAGAGACCGGTGGAAACGCGGCCTCGCTCTGTTGCGCGAGTTCCTCTTCTACTAAGAGGAGGTCGTCGCGGACAAGATCGAAAATCTCTTTAGTCGTGAGCAGCGCGATAGCAAATCTCCTGACTCAACCCTTATCTTTAAGACCTGGGGCCGCGAGAGTTGCCGGCCGGGCAAGACCGAAGAAACGCCGAAAGTTTTCGGAAGTGGCGGCGGCAACTTCGTCTGGCGACAAGTTTCTCACACTCGCCAGCATGCGCGCTACTTCCGCAACGTAGGCGGGCTCGTTGCGTTTGCCGCGCCAAGGCTGCGGCGCAAGGTACGGAGCGTCCGTCTCAATCAAAATCTTCTCGAGCGGCAAAGCTTTCGCAACGTCGCGAATGTTCTGTGTTTTCGGATAGGTTGAATTTCCTGCAAAGGAAATCATGAAACCCATCGCGATACCGCGCCGCGCATCTTCGAGCGTGCTGGTGAAGCAATGTAGAATTCCGCCGAGGCCAGTTGGCCGCCAATCTTCTTCGATCATTTTCAAGCAATCGGACCAGGCGTCGCGGCAATGAATGATGATGGGCAGTTTCGCTTGTCGCGCCAGAGACATCTGGTCGCGAAAAACGCGGTGCTGCGCATCGCGCGGAGAATGATCGTAAAAATAGTCAAGACCGATTTCGCCCCAGGCAACGACTTTGGGATGCTGCGCCAGCCGAGCCAACTCATCCAAATGTTGCGGCGTTACTTCCTTCGCTTCGTGCGGATGGATTCCCACTGTGGCGTAAATCCAATCGTGATGCTCGGCGAAGGGTAGAGCGGAATCCAGCTTTTCTGGGCCTGGGCCTGTGCCGATGGCGAGCAAAGTCGAAACGCCCGCAGCGCGCGCGCGGTCCAGCATGGCTTCGCGGTCTTCCGCGAATTGCGGAGAGTCAATGTGCGCGTGTGAGTCGATGAGTTCCATTGGCTGTATGCCCGATGGTGCAGCAATCGTAGGGGCACGATATATCGTGCCCCTACTTCAAGCGGGCGCCGATTTCGACGTCTTCGTCGGGGAAGCCAGCAAGGACCGGGCGGCCTTCGGGACCTACGGTCGCGGCGATGACCATGCCGTTGGATTCGACACCACGGAGTTTGCGAGGCGCGAGATTCACGACGACGGCGACTTTGCGGCCGATCAATTTTTCCGGCTCGTAGTACTGCGCGATTCCGGCACAAATCTGGCGAATCTCTGTGCCGATATCGACTGTGAGCTTCAGCAGTTTGTCAGCGCCAACGATGCGTTCGGCGGTCTTGATCTGGCCGACGCGCATTTCGACTTTCGCGAAATCCTCGATGCCGATTTTCTCCGGCGCGGCTTGCGGCGCTGCGGCGGCCGCGGCGCTGCCGGCGGGAGGAGCGCTCGCTGGCGCTGGCGTAGTTACCGGCGACGGTGCGTTCTGTGCTTCTTTTTCCATGGCTTCCATCCTCTCGATTGCTTCTGCTTTCTCGATGCGCGGGAAAAGTGCTTCCGACTTACCTATTTTTGTTCCCGCTTTTAGATCTCCCCACTTCAGCTGAGTGGGATCTTGCTGGCCAATAGAAGCGGTTTGGCCCAACCACTTCCATAGCTTTTCCGTTGTTTGGGGCAAGACCGGATGTACTAGCAGTGAGACGAACCGAAGCGACTCTGCCGCCAGATAGAGTACTCGGCCCAGGCGCTCCCTCTTCGCGGGATCTTCAGCCAGGGTCCACGGTTGCGTGGAAGTTAGGTATCTATCTACCGTAGAAACAAGAATCCAAATCTGCTCAAGTCCGCGTGAAAAATCGAAGTTACTCAGTCTCCAAAGAACGCCCGCAGGTTCGTCGTCTCTAGCTGCCATCACAGCGAATTCCCTGACTTCACGGTCGAGTTGCTCCTCGCTTTCGGAAAAAGTCACACCGTTTGATGGGCCAGGAATCTCGCCGTCGAAGTAACGCTCGATCATGGTGAGAGTCCGGCTGGCAAGGTTGCCGAGGCCGTTGGCCAGGTCGCTGTTATAGCGCTGGACGAGAGCGTCGTAGCTGAAATTGCCGTCCTGGCCGAAAACAGTTTCACGCAACAGATAGTAGCGAAGGGCGTCCATGCCGAGAACATTCACGATTGGACGCGGGCGAACGACGTTACCCAGCGACTTGCTCATCTTGGCGCTGTCCATGAGCAGCCAGCCGTGGGCCCAAACTTGTTTCGGCAACGGCAGGCCAGCAGCCATCAAGAAAGCGGGCCAGTAGACGGCGTGGAAACGGATGATTTCCTTGCCGACCAAATGGACATTGGCTGGCCAGAATCCCGTTTTCTCATACTGCGGGCCGCCGACGGCGCT
>WNFC01020051.1_pt1 | contig 14036 bp, 15 predicted proteins | sample 5400541 | NCBI WGS metagenome assembly WNFC01 (sample SAMN13153342, study PRJNA577476) | soil metagenome | isolation source: 120 cm saprolite under Douglas fir tree site 2 hole 2 replicate 1 | place: USA:California | collected 2015-04-18
CCCCCCCTCTCTTATTCCCGTCAAAGCCCCCATCCTGTCCCCGGATCTTTGTCCGACTCGCTACCACCTTCGACGTCTTCGTATCCCTCACTCACTGCCCACTCGGTTATGACGAGCGACGCCGACGGTCTCCCAAGCGCCCACCCTTCACTGCAATGTCGACCTCGCTAAGACGCTCGATTGTGCGCGCGGGCAGAGCCGAGTGCTGGAGAAGTGGAAGCACTGGTCCTTCCCTCCATCTTGTTCTTCCCCAGTCGGAGATGGAGTAGGGACCAAAGCGATGACGATGTCGTCATCGACGAATATACATTTGCACGGATCGTCCCGTCGAGGTCGTTCTATTGCTTCTTTCAGTACGACTCACACGCGTCACGTCAACACGGGTTCTCACCGAACCGAAGCCAACGTCCATTGGCGTTGCGTGTCGGCTGTGACAAATATTGGCGGTATATCAGCTCATACCATGTATATTTTTCCACCTGCGTCGTGAGAGAATAATACCCTTTAGCTCAGGCTCCCGGTGGTGACTCTCGAATCCCTCTTCGTCCTCAATCTCGACTCGGAACCGACCGCCACATTCCAGCCCGAACTACGCACAGCACCGATGCCACCATCTCCATAACAACAGCACCCATTCATGTACGATCGTGGCTACGCCGGTCTTGAGCCTCTTCCCCGCCCGACTCACCACGGTTCGCGCTCTCCTCTCTATCGTATCCGCCACTGCCCGCTCCCCACCCGCCAACCGATCCTGCCATTGATTAAATCCGGCGTGTTACGCCCTGTCACCACGACTTGCCGCCTCATAAACGAAGCCTCCGAACCTGCCGTGCGCGCCCCATCGGCAATATTTGTAGCCGCCCCGTGTTCTATCCAGGGGCAGGCAGTCCGACTGTGCACAGTAGTTCCTGGGTTCTCAGCATGAAGCTCTAGGAGATCCGGGCGGGGAAGGAACGTCGTAATGTCTGCAATGCGAACCCACCAGTTACGTGTTCTTACGGTGCAGAAACTCGCTGCGGCCTATCGGGTGGATTAGATTGCTCCGAGTGTGGTGGTAATGCAAGGTGACAGCGTGTTTGAAGTTATCGCAGAACGCATTCTCGAAGTCGGTACGTTATCCTCTTCTCTTAGACTTTATCCCTGCGTATCTCACGGCCTCGGTAAAGATCCAAATGACGCAGACCCCAAGTATGTCAACTTTTTCCACGAAAAGATATCCTCTCCGTTCGTCTTCCTGTCTGCATCTTCTACGTGGGTTCCATTCACCTGGAGAGGGCAGGCAACTACAACTTTTATTCACGACGAACTCATCAAGGCTTATCCCCAATAACTTGAGCTATGTCGTACGCAAGGGATTGTCCGTACTCTCCAGGACGAGTATTCGCCGTTGTCAAGGGCTTCATCGATGCGCTTAACAAGACCCGAACTTTACGCAAGGCCCGTTGGTTCAACCGAAATGGCAGTCACGCTTGTCAAAAGTAATAAAGGAAAGACTCGGAGCGACAAGAGGAAGAAGAAAGATCGCAAGAAAAAGTCGTATAGGCATGCGCCGTCCAACGGAACTAGCGACGCAGATGGAGGCGGGGATACTTCCGAGACAGAAATGTGTCAAGTCCACCCATCTGTTCTTTCCGACGCTCCAGAGCCCATCAAGCCTTCGCTACCCTTCGCGTTGCGGCCCATCTTCATGAATGATGAATGCTATTTTCTTGATCGAGGAGAGGATCCTGAAACTTGAGTGCGGGGTCGAGACAGGAAACCCAGATGGACCACTCTGTAGCACCGATGGGCCAAAGCTTTAAGCATACCGGGATGTGCTCGGCGACGGTGCGTTTCGGGAACAAATTGGCAGGCTGCTGAAGAAGAGCATATACGACGTCGGGCGCTTCCTTCCCATTTTGACGCCCTCGAAACTCCACCTCCGCCCCGCTCGTCCGGCGTTGACGACGACACTTCTCTGATAGCGACAATATTGTGGAGCAAGTGGTATATGCGTCCCTTCTTTCTGAAGCGCTGCGTCGGGGGTGCCAGGCACACCCCCGCCCAGCACGGCCTCCTGACGCGGCAGCAGTACTTACCACCCGCTGCTGGTCGAGTCGCACTTCTTCGTGTTGCTCCGCCTTCTGGCGAATCGGCGTGCAACCCCATTCTCGTGCGTGCGCTCGCGCCCGCAATTGGGATAGCATCAATACGCACAATGCAAAGCTCGCAATCGAGCACCCCCGGGGTGCTCCTCTTCCCCTCTCGTTCCCTCTCTTCTCCACCCTCTCCTGCACTCGTCGAAGCGCCCATCCTCCCGGGATATTGTTCAACCCGCTCTCGCCACTGACGTCTTCATCTTCTGCCTCCGCTTCGTGTCCACGCCCACTCTGGCGCTCGCACTACCCACACCATCTCGCCCGGGCCCGCACTTCATGGTAATATCGACTTCGCCGAGGCGCTTGACTCCGCGCGGATCATCCCCGCGCAGGTCGCGGAGCGGCAGCACCCGCGCACAGAGCAGAATGCGCTCGAGAAGCGGGATCTGTTCTTTCTGCCCTTGTCCTCGTCCTCGTCTGCGTCCCCGTCTACGGTGATGTCGCGAGGAATTCGAACAAGGGCAAGGCGAAGCCGCTGTCGATCAATATTCCTTTACATGGACCAGTCGTCGGGGTTGTGCTTGCGTGGCTTTGTCGGAGTCGGGCGATGGTTGTCGAGGAGTAATGATGCTAGGGAGGCGTGGTCGTGACCCTAAGATGCGCTTACTGGTTTGTTTGTTTGACGGTCGCGCCTGTATAGGGAGGGGATGGTGGTGTAGTAGCCTGAGAGTGCACGTGGATTGGATTGGATGTATCAGTGAATCACAAGGAGCAATAGATGAGAGTAACGAGCGAGAGCCTGTTTACTCAAATGCGTATTTTAGAATAACATTTCTTGATCACTACCGTCTAGCCCAATCAGGCCTGATCGAAGAACTTGAGAGGCGGATAGGATAACAAGATATAATGTCATAAGGGGCCCATCCATCAGACCAGAGGCTCTATACCCCCGCGGTATTGTAGTCGTCGAGACACAAGGTTTACTGGTTTAGGCCCAGGTTTGGAACGCCCGGCCGGGTTTGGTGTTATTTGTGCTGGTGGCGGTGGCGTTGAAATTGCGCCCTCCACTTCACTGCCAAAACCCTCCTTCCGAGTACCCGTTCTCCCCTACTATCCTTATGTCAACAAACAATCAGGTGTCTAGCATTTCTACCTCCAACTTCGCCCCAATATTCCGAGCAGCATGTGACGAATACAAGACGCTGACAGGACAGGATCTATACACCCATCCCTTCGCTCAAGAGCTTGATCACTGCGATTCCGCTGATAGTATTTTGAACGTACTTCGAGAGCAAGCACAGGTGCCCCTTAAACGTCGCAAGGATCACGAGAAACTGCTGGCATGTTTGAATCCCGTCATCAACGTCCTGTTTACGTTTTCCGCAACGCTTGGGGAGGGCATCGGGTTGGTTCGTATTTCATCCCTTCTCCATTGCTGTCCCTAACGTCTGTCTCTCAGCCGTGCTCTCCCGGGAAGACAATATTCACTGGTATCGGTGTTCTTCTCGGGGTCTGTCTCCCATGATTCCCCCACCTGCGTCTACATAACATTCTTCTCAGGCGGTGAAGGATGTCCTCGCGATTTACGATAAGCTCGTCAACCTCTTTGAGCGAATCCGTTATTTCCTCGGACGTCTCGACCGTTACTCTAACATTCAACTAAAACCCCCGATGGCGGAGTTGCTTGTGAAAATTATGGCTGAAGTGCTCCACATCCTCGCCATTTCGACTAAGACAATCAAGGAAGGGCGAATCAGTGAGCCGATTCATTGAATAATACTTTCTCTTAGCCGACGATGAAATAGAAATGTTTTTCAAGAGGCTACTGGGTCGTATGGACATTGAGGATGCGCTTCTGCGGTTGGACTCACTCACGAAAGAAGAGAACCTAATGACGGCAGCAACAGCCTTGGAGATTGTAGATCGTGTCGATCGGAATGTAGTTGCCCTCACGGAGACTACCCAAGAGTTCCGCGACGACGTAAAGAAGGTCGAAACGACCACACACGTCGTCGATCGTAATATCCAACAAACCTACGCCGGTGTGTAACGTTCTCTCGACCTGTTCATCAACGTGCTGACCGTTTTCCTGACTCTCTGCCAAGTAGCCGTGGACGAGATAAGACGTTTGTCATGTTCCAATCGTGTCTTCGATCGTCAATGCTGAAACCGCCTCCGCAGAGGGGCGGGTACAGGAGCAACTTCGAAAATGGCTCTCCTCTCCCGATCCTTCCATCAACCATAATGCTGCACACAAAATACAACATACCGGAACCGCAAAGTGGTTTACCGAAGGCGGGACATTTAACGAATGGAAGAATGACAATACGGTATTGTGGATCCGCGGCAGTCGTATGTTTCTCCCACCTTCGTAACCTTCATGACCAATCAATGCTTACCTGGTTTTGCAGCTGGCTGTGGCAAGAGCGTTCTTTGGTACGCCGTCCGCACCCGTTTCGTTTATAGGTGACTCATTCCGTTGTTTAGCTCCGCCATCATCGAGGATGTCAAGCACATGCGAAAGACCACGTCGATCTTGATTACGTATTATTATTTCGATTCCATGGATGCGGCCAAATGCGACCTTCGTGGACTGTTATCTTCACTTCTCATGCAGCTTGGTAGCGACTCTGACCAATGCTTGCATGTTCTTTCTCGATTATATATGACATACCGGGATGGCTCCGAACAGCCCAGCGAGGAGTCACTTGCACAGTGTCTTAAAACCATGCTCGATCTTCCAGGACAACTCCCGATTTATATCATCATAGACGCATTAGACGAATGCCCCGATACCACCGGGATACCCTCGGCTCGAAAACAGGTGCTTGATTTTATCACAGATCTGATCAGATCAGGTCATCCGAACCTGCACTTGTGCATAACGAGTCGTCCCGAGCATGATATACAGTCTACTCTCAACCCACTCACATCCGCTTCGCGCTGTGTGTCTCTACACGACGAAGGTGGTCAAAGAGAGGACATCAACAGCTATATCCGCGATGTTGTTCGCGGAATGCAGAAATGCAGACCGGCGGATAAGGAATTAATGGTCAATACGCTCTCTGAAAGAGCTGATGGAATGTAAGTCTTTTCTGACGCAGTATCTTGTGATCATCGTTGAGAACCTTGGACAGGTTTCGATGGGTATATTGCCAATTGGACACGTTGTATAGATGTCTTCCACAACGTATCCGACAGGTTCTGAACGACTTACCGATCGGTTTGGACGCGACATACGAACGGACTTTGCAAAGGATCTCTAGAGAGGAGAAGCAACATGCTCATCGTCTATTTCAATGCCTAGTTGCAGCCGTTCGACCGCTTCAACTTGATGAACTCGCTGAAATATTCGCCGTCGACTTTGACCCGAATTCAGAGCCAAAGCTGGTGGAAGGCTGGCTTCCAGAAGACCCAGAAGAGGCAGTACTCTCCGCATGTTCGACGTTAATCAAAATAGTTGGTGATGAAAGCTCCAAGATCGTGCAATTTTCGCACTTCTCCGTGAAGGAGTTCTTGACATCTGATCGGTTCCAGGCCTCCGAACTCGGGAAGCCCCTCCCCCTCCACATTCCCCTCGATGCCGCCCACACTGTTCTCACACGAGCGTGCCTCACCGTGCTGCTGCAGTTGGACGAAAAGTTGGATCAACAGCGCCTGGAGATGCTTCCCCTGGCTCCGTACGCTGCCAAGCACTGGGTCGAACACGCCAAGGTCGAGAATGTAGCATCACAATCTAAAGTCCCTATGGAACGTTTATTTAACCCTAAGAAGCCACATCTCGTCGCGTGGACCCGGATATACAATATTGACAAGGGCAACGAGCCATCCACGCATGACCAGGACTTCGACGATGATAATGGAGAGCGCCCGTCACCAGCCCGGGCAACTTCTCTGTACTATGCGGCGTTATGTGGTTTCGCTGGCGTGGCAGAATACCTTATCACCGTACACGCAGAAGATGTCAATGTCAAATGTGGCCATCACGGAACTCCGTTGCATGCAGCTTCATATACGGGACACCTCGACGCGGCACGCTTGCTAGTGGATCGACGCGCGGACGTGAAAATGACGAACATCCACAAGAGAACTGCGCTGTGCTCGGCATATGATGGCGGTCATTTGGACGTCATGCAGATGTTGCTCGAGCGTGGGGCAGATGTGAACGAGCGATATTCTTACTCCGCACGTCTATTGCACACCGCGGCACACCACGGGCAAGCGGAAGTTGTTCGACTGCTACTTCAGAACCACGCGGATGTGGATGCAAGAGACAGCGTAAATCAGACGCCGCTGCACGAGGCATCGACGAATGGTCACGTGGAGGTGATCGAGCACCTCCTGGATCACGGGGCCGATGTGAACGCGGAGACGACGTCGCAAAGCACGCCGCTGCATAGAGCGTCGGAAGGTGGACACCTCGAGGCCGTGCGGACGCTGCTTGCGCGCGGAGCGGATGTGCGCATGCGAAACAGGAAGAATCGGAGCGCATTCGAGGTTGCTACGTTGAGGGAACATAGCGCAGTTGCGGAACTGTTGGCAGAGCACGGTGCAGAAAGAGTGTAGGAAATAGAGAGCGTGCAAGAGAGCGAGAGTCGGACGAAAAGGGATTAGATAGGTAAAAGCCGATAAGGAAAGGAAATGTAAAATATCGTTCGGTCACCGCGGCGGGGTGCGGCTAGGGCTAAGCGACTTTGCCCAAGAGCAAGAGGGGAAGAGGAAATGGAAATGGAGGGGGAAGAAGAGAATAAATCTGCGCGGGTCAAGGGGTTTCAAATTTTGGCGGGCGGGCGCTCCGACTTCCGACAGCTTTCGTCGCGTTCGCTAGGCAAGTCACACGCCAACTCCACTCGATGCCCCAGCCTGAGGGCCACGGGTTGAAGATATCGTACCACAACCGCACCGAAAAGGCAGAAAATGAAAGTAGACAAGCCAAGCCAGTCAAGGGTGAACCCAATGCTGAGCCCCTCGACGAAGACGACGAACCTGGCCCACAGGTGTTGCGTCTCAGCAGTAACTAACAAACGCTGGCAGTATATCAGCTCATGCCATGTATGTCTTCCCCGCTTGATATGCTTGACAGCTTGACCCCCCGTCCTTCTCTATCACGGGCGAAAATGGCCCGTGGCTTCAGCTCCTGTTGGAGCTCCTCGAATCGTTCCCTCAAGCTGTCCTCAATCTTGACCTGGCCACATATCAGCCCGAACCACGTGCAGTACCAATGCCACCTCCCCAACAACACTCCCGGGCCAACAACAGTACCCCTTCTCTTTCATGCGTGATCGCGGCTATGCCGGTCTCGGCACCATTCCCCTCCCGAATCCCCACGTTTCGCCCTCCCGTCTCCACCGTCTCCACCACCCCCAGCTCCCTCACCCAGCAAACTGATTCAGCCACCGATTGATCAGGCGTGTTCCGCTCCGTCACCACTATCCCCGGGCCGTCTCCTCATTGATGATGTTTCCGAACTTGCCGAGCGTGCCTCGTCGAGAATGTCTGCAGCCGCGCTGGATTCTATCCTGGGGGACGGTAGTCCTTGTGCTCTTGCCCAGTCACTCCGCATGAACCCCCTTGGAGATTCTGACGGGGGGAGGAACGTCGCAGTGTCTCCAATGCCAATCCACCAGCTGCATGTGCTTGCTGTACATCAGCTCGCTGCCTCCTATAGGGCGGGTGAGATTGCCTCAAGTGGGATGGCAATGCAAGGTGGCAGCGTGTGTGAAGATTTCGCAGGACACGTTCTCAGAGTCGGTATGATGTCGTTTTCTCTTAGTCTTTATTCTCGCATATCTCACCCACTCTGTAACGATCGAACGATGCAAATACGAACTTTTTCTACAAAAAGATACCATCTCTCATTATCTTTGATTTCCTATCCTCTACGTGGGTTCTATTCACCTGGAGAGGGCAGGCAACTTTGCCAGGTCTACTACGACTTACGTTCTCGACGAACTCATCAAGGCTTATCCTTAACGACTCGAGCTGTGTTGTACACGAGGGATCGTCCGCACTTTCTAGGACGAGTATTCCGCCGCCGTCCAAGGACTTCACCCAAGCGCTTAAAAAACCCCACTCTACGCAAGGCCCGTTCGTTCCATCACAATACAATAGCAGCCACGCACCACAAAGCAACAAAGGAAAGGGCGAGAAGAGGAAGAAAGATAGCAAGAAGTCGAATGAGTAAGTTCCTTCCAACGGAACTAGCAACGTAGATAGAGGTTGGGATACCTCCGAAACAGAAATGTAGAGCCCATTGAGCTGCAGCTGCTCCTCCATACGGTGGCTTATTTTCAGAAACTATTTTCTCGGTCGAGGAGTGGATCTTAACGCTCGAGGGCATCCGCAAGAGATTCTCGGGTGAAGTCGCGGCGAAGCTCCGTCTGTGGTACATCCAAAACGGACGGTACGGCCGAGTGATGGCGGGGTCGAGATAGGAAGCCCAGGTGGGCCACTCAGTAGCACCGATGTGCTGAAGCTCCAAGCATACCGGGTGTGCTTGCCGACGGTGCGTTTCGGGAACCAATTGGCGACCTACTGAAGAAGAGCATACGCATCCACGAGCGCTTCCTCGCCGACTTTGACGCCCTCGAAACTCCACCGCTGCGCCAGGCACCCCGCCTCCAGCTCCGCCTCGAGACGTGGCAGCACTGTTCACGACATACCACCCGCTGCTGGTCGAGTTGCACTTCTCAATGGTGTTGCTCTGCCTTATCACGCTCGGTGATTTCGCTGAGCTACTCCGCGCGTTCGTCTGTGTTGCCACGGTCGTCGATGACCTCGAGGGCTATCCGATCTTTCTGCCTCCGCGCTCGATGGCGCAGGTGGAGTTCGTCGAGACGCTCGAGCATCTTGCAGGCGGCTGGCGCATCAGCGTGCAGCCCCATTCGCGTGCGGTGCGCTCGCGCCCGCTTCGAGAACGACAATAAGCACAGTGGAAAGTTCGCGATCGACACGCCCCCGGTGCCCTCCTCTTCCCCTCTCGTTCCCTCTTCTCCTCCTTCTCCTGCGCCCGCTGAAACGCCCGTCCTCACTGTGCCTGGGATATTGTTCAACCTGCTTCCGCTTCCGCCGTCGACTTCTTCGTCTTCTGCCTCGCGCTCTGCGTCTACGCCCACTCTGGCGCTCGCGCAACCACACCGTCTCGCCGGACGACATCCTCGCCCTCGCCCAGGGCCGCGTCCTCGTCTGCGTCCTCTGTCTACGGTGATAGCCCAGGGAATTCTAACAAGACATGGTGAAGCCGCTCCGATCAATATTCCTCTGCATGGACCGCGCGTCAAGGTTGTGCCTGCGTAGTCTTGTCGGAGTCGGGTGATGATTGTTGAAGGAATAATAACTGGTGGTGGAGAGGTGTGACATTGGCCATAAATTGAGCGTGTTGTGTACAGTAGTCGACTTCGAATTCGCGAAAGGCACTCTCAGCTGGGGGTAGGGTAGACCGTGTGGTCGAACCGGTTCATACCGAAAGTGAATCATGCACAAACGATATACCAGAATTATGTAATTCACATGTATTCAACAATATTTATTACTCACGCAACTCCGAGTCGAAGAACTACTGTGCATAACCTCCTCCGAGTCGCATGACATCCTCGTTGAGGACCGTAATTGGGCGGAGCATCTACTTGCTGGGTTTTTGGACATAATGGCCAGGTGAACAAGTAATGAAATGAGGGTTTGTGCCAACTCTTCGCGCTAAACCATGCGATCAAGCTCATCCGAACGGCAACAGGTTTACGAATGTACGAATCGAAAGCACAATCCGTCAGATGATCGCGTCAGACCCAGACGATGGAGTTTGCATATCGGTTCGATTTCTAGTTTGCGCTTATCAGTTTGGCGCAACCACAGATTCCTACTTTTGGCAGATCACTGGTCCTCGCGCACGTTGTCTTGAACCCTTTGTCACTGCATCAACAATCATGTCTGTTCCCACTTCCGATAATCTCGATTCTTATATCTTACGTTCGGTCGTCGAACACGTCTTCATGCCTCCAAAGCTTCCGCAGAAGCACCCGGGAGAAGAGACAGAGCGGAAAACAAATGTAGCGCTGTGTAACAATCTCATAGAAGCTGCGCGAGACTTCCTCCAAATCATCCCCTCTTCAGAAAGTCCTGTATGGATGTCTATGATCACGATGATGGAATTGGCCCGTCGCGCCGCAAACGCCCCGTTCAAGAAGGTTGATCTCCAACGTGCGTTATCAGCTATGGCCCTCGGAGGTACGTACAGAGTGCCCCCACTTTGGTCTACGTTGATTCGACGATTCTCCATCAGACGTATTTTGCATGCATATTCGGGAACAAAACGCTGCTCTCATTGTGCGCAGGCTTGCCACTGCCGACTTCGTTCAGTTCGAGGTGTTCGAAGTCTTGCCACTGATCCGCGCTGTAATGGAGGTCGAGGGAAAGCTGTTGTGCTCATACCCAGGACCTGCAATCCGAATCCCCGCAGATATTTTTACGGACGAATGCTTTCTCCGGGAGCTGTCCTCCTTCCTTGTTCAAATGGATGTTGATTGTTTGGATCAAACTTCTTCCTACCTCGACGAATTCGATGGCGCCCATCCCCGATATATATCGGAGTTATTAGTTGGAATCCTCAGAGGATACGGTCAGCCTGCAATTTTAGATCGAATCACAAAACGTATAGGAGACGAAGTCCTATTGGATACTGCGGACCAGCCTTCGCCAGAGAAGCGGTGGCGGGACAAGGTGTCGCGATGGGCGGACAAGTTGCCGCGGCGACAAAACGAGCAGAATCAGTACAGGCCGTGGCGGAGATCCCCATTATGGCTTGTCCTCAGAGTCTCCCTTCAATCCTCCCTCCGTGCCAGCAATATTTACAAGCCTTTCATCCTCTTCTTTCACGCCCATCTTCTTCGTACTTGCGTCCGCCGAGATTTCCCAAGCGAGCTACTTTACGTGATGAGAGTCAAAATGGCTCGGCGTCTTGCGAAATTAGGCCCTACTATATCGCATCATGTTTATCAATTCGTTCACGACACAGCAAAAGTGACTGAGACACTTCTTTCAAAGAGATGGATAGCGTTCCAGAATGTTCGATCGATCAGTCCTACACTGCAATTCAAAGGACTCGATTTCCCCACAGATTCACACATCTCCCTTGACAACTCATACAAGTACCTTACTAACGTGCTTCGCTCGGCCTCGCTCTGCCTCTCACAGATGCCGTTTAACCCCTCCCATGAATTCCGCCTGTATGACATACACGATTTCACTCAATTTGCAAATGGCCAACTCGCAGAGGCGATTACCAAGGATCCGTACGTCGCGATCTGGGATTTCGAGTTGTCTGTGGAGAAGAATTTGGAGTCATGGACTGCTGCATCGACAAACAACGACAATTCTTCGGATGTGATTGCTTCCTGCATCGAGCAGTATTTTTCTGGCGCAAAAGGTCTTTACAAAGCCAACATCGAAGACTATTCCGTTATGATTCTAACTATCATGGATCTTTGGGTGGCTTTGGATAGACTCGCTATCAAAGAGTGTCCCTTATTGAAACAATATTCCCCCGAAATTCCTTCCGAATTCCTCCACGGGTTGCTCCTTCACCGATCGTCCTCCTTGAAACGTGCTTTGCACATAGAACAGTACCTATGTCAGCGACACAAGGACGCTCTTGATGTTCCATCCATCTTTTCAAACAACTTCGAAGATTCTTGTTTCGCGTTGAGGTACTTTTGTACATCCGAGAAACTTCAACGTCTCCATGTGACAAACATGGACGCTCGACGAAACCAGGGATTACATTCAACTCCAGCTAATTTGGACTATAAAAGAAAGCTAGATCTACTGACGGCTACTGATATGAAACATGAGTCGTGGATGAACGACTTTCTCCACAGGGTCCCCAAAGCGACTCGCCAGAAATGTCGACTACAAGATCACGACAAAGCTCAGAAAATCCGCGTCCTTGAGTCGTGGTTCTCCCCGAAAGTGAAAACAGAGGTAGTGGTGTTCGAGCTGTTCCCACTCCGAGCATTTTCTGTCTGGCGTGATATAACTTATTTGATCCTCTGCGACATCGGCCTTCATTCAGACCCTGATTCTTGCATTCCGTATCAAGGTCTCTTCTCTTCCTTCTATGAACTCTACGATTGGGAAACGCAACCTCAGCAATTCCGCCGAGTGACTTTGTGTCCCTATTTCGTGTTGTTTCTTGGTAGTATCAAGACGGCTGCGTCTCCAGAGGAGGAACTTTCGAATTCCCCTGATGGGATATCAGTATCGATCGGGCTATTCGATCAAATTCGCAGATCCGAGATAAAACAATCGTTCTCCGAGTCCAGTCCTACAAAGATTTGCACACCTCCGATCCCTAACTCAAGTCCATACAGTCGCCTCCATCATTTCATGTCCGGCACCCAACATACGCCAAATGATATCATCAGCTCTCAGGCTGAATGCCCCGACAAAATCAATCTACATGAATTCATTGCATTTTCCGGGTTGCGCAGTAGCCCACGCTTGCAGTGGTTAAACATTGCAAGGGAACTCGCGTCACCTTCCCTCTCCTTTCGCTGCGAGGAACTGCACACCTTGATTACCCAGGCAGCCTGGCAACTCGGACCTTTGTCAAATGACGTTCGCGAGTGGCATGTAGACCTTAATATTCCCAGTTTCGGAAGGGCTCTCCTCCATGAGATGGGGTGCCTTCTCGAAAAGATAAAATCCAATTGGCTAGAGGAGGTCACAGTACGGACCATTGGTGGGTCAGATTACCCTGACCCCCGCATCCTATTCTCATCTGTTGTCAGCTCTTATCTGTAGTCGCCTTTTAGCCTCAACCATGGACCGGGATATATCTGAGCGCGCGTATGCGCTGTTAAAGGAGGCTCGAAGAGTAGCTCATCGATGGATTGATGAAGTAGGCATGAAGTTAGGCTCTACTCAACATGAACCGTCCCGCGCAGGCTTACGATACCGACTATGTATGCTCGCGGCGACTTGCTTTTCGACTTTCGACGTATGCTCAGAACACGTCCCCGCTGTCCTCGCCATTGATGAAGACTTTACTATTGCCATGCAATGCGCGGCGATTGTCCATAATAACAAACCTCCATCTATTTCAGATGACGACTCACATTATCTCACTCGGATGCTTAGTCGCCATCTCCGGCTACTGCATAACTTGGAGCCTCTTTTTAGGCAAGAACAATCTGAATTCAAGTTGTCGCATGCGAGCGCCTATGATGATGCTTGTTCGCGATTATGGGCAGGCTATCGTCCGCGAAACTCCGCGAGTTGGATCGCGCTTCCCGCACCGAATTCTCGATGGGTCTCCTGTGTTACAGAGGCAGGGCAGGAAGTACACTACAACTTATTGACAGGCGAACTACTCATCGGCGGTAAGCGATTAGGAACGCTTCCACAAGAGATAGTGAAGCATCCTACATATGAGAACATGTTCGGTGCGGTGGGTGGTCAACATGGATCATCTCATGCTCTTTCAGACTATTCATAAGGTGTTTTCAGAGAATTTTCGATGTGGCCCCTTCTGACATCCCTGGGATGGACTATATGACTCGATCTACTGTAGCTGGGTATCAGGTAAAGCACTACTCTCGTCTAGCACTCCATGGTGATTAACACCAACTAAAGATTCTATTTTCGTGGAATAACGAGAATTTGATCTTGCGAGCACGGAAGCCAGAAAACTCGCAAATCCTACAACTTATTCCACGGTCCATCCTCTTGGAAGATTTTCCTGTGCACTTTGTGAATGACTACATCCACTGGCTCGACCTGAGTACTGGCGAGTTGGAATTCCGTCCAACTGGATCCGTATGGACCCCTAGTTCTTCCAACTGGCGGCTATACATCCGAAAACCTGGTATTCACCCTCGTGCTATGCTCCAGAAGCCTTCTGAAGATGCCAACGATTCCCCAATACAAGTCATCGACATTCGTTCAAGTACTTTCGTTTTGGTG
>WNFC01005387.1_pt1 | contig 14033 bp, 18 predicted proteins | sample 5400541 | NCBI WGS metagenome assembly WNFC01 (sample SAMN13153342, study PRJNA577476) | soil metagenome | isolation source: 120 cm saprolite under Douglas fir tree site 2 hole 2 replicate 1 | place: USA:California | collected 2015-04-18
CCTTTTGAGGCTCGATGTCACGCCGTTTGTAACGGAAGGCAGATGTGCGCGAGATGACCTTCAGATTCGGGAGCCCTGATAATTTGTCGATGATACCTTCAGTGATGCCATCGCTAAGGTATTCGGCGTTTGGATCAGCGCTGGCGTTCGAGAAGGGCAGTACAGCAACGGAGTTGATGGGGGCGCGACTACTGCTGCCCAGATAGAACGCTGCCACGGCAATGACTGCGATGGCGAGCACCAAGGCCACTGTGCCGATCAACATCGTCCGGCGTGACCACCGGGATGGTGCCGCAACACTCGCCACCGTCGTGCCAGATTCCGTTTCCCTACTCAGCCGCTTGAGATCAGCCCGAAGGTCAGCAGCATGTTGGTAGCGAACATCGCGATCCTTTTCCAAGGCTTTATTGATAATACGTTCCAATTCCGCTGGCAGGTCAGGATTCAGACGCACCGCCGACGTTGGTCGCCCATCCAGAATAGCTTTAAAGATAAGAGCCGAGGTTTCACCCCGGAATGGCAGCGTTCCGGTGCACATCTCGTAAAGCACCGCACCGAACGAGAACAGGTCAGTGCGAGCATCAAGTTCCTTCCCCCGAACCTGCTCGGGGGACATGTAGGCGACCGTGCCCAGCGTCGAACCGGGGCTAGTAAGGTTCTCCTCCGAGCCGATGGTCGGGTCGCCCATAGCAACGCTTTCAGGCTTGAGAGAGACCTTCGCTAGCCCAAAATCTAGAATCTTCGCCTGCCCTCTGTTCGTCACGAAGATGTTCGCTGGCTTGATGTCCCGGTGGATGATTCCTTTCGAATGTGCGGCGTCGAGCGCGTCGGCGATCTGGATGCCCAGATCAAGCACCGTTTCGATCTCCAGCGGCTTGCCAGCGATCCGATGCCGGAGCGTCTGCCCCTCTAGCAGTTCCATGGCGATGAAAGTTCGCCCATCGGCCTCGTCGATCTCGTAGATCGTGCAGATGTTGGGGTGGTTCAGCGAGGATGCAGCTTTCGCCTCGCGCTGAAAACGGCTGAGGGCTTGGGGATCGTTGGCGAGTTCGTCGGGAAGGAACTTCAGGGCGACGTGGCGACGGAGCTTGAGGTCTTCTGCTTCATACACCACACCCATGCCGCCGCCGCCGATCCTGCTGAGGATGCGGTAATGGGAGACCGTCTGCCCCACGGGTTGTGCAGGCGTGGACACTGGCTAGACATGTTAGGTGGGTGCGAGGGGAAGGTCAATTGCTCTGCAATCCCGTCGAAACGGAGACGCAGCCTTCAGGGACGATTTGTTCGCAACGAATCTGAGGCTCTTCCACCAAGCTCCGAATTTGCGCAACGGCATCCTGTATTTTGAAGTCGATGAACATCTTGCCCAACTCAGGAGAGGCTCGTGTGGGATCGCCTTCGACACCCATCTTTCCGTTGTCCGGCGCAAGTTTGTCCTTGCGAATCCACTTCCCATCCATGTCAATAAACATCACCTCGGATGTGTCATCAATACCAGCATGTTGGTCGATGGCCATATTCCGCTTGGTGAGGTATTCACGCATCTGTTCCTTCTCTTTGTAATAAAGATCGGGAATGTAATGGACGTGAATTCCTTTTGGGGACCATTCGTTGTCCAGCCCCTCGGCGACCTTCTTCAGTGCTTCCTGATCGCCTCCGTGATCTCCCATGAGGACAACGTTCTTGAATCCAGCCGCAATTGCGCTGAGAGCAACTTCACGAGCCACCGCGCCAAAGGTGTCCTGAGAAACAGAGACACTGCCGGGAAAATGCATGTGATCCGTCTTGGTTGCGATGTCGCCTGTCGGGCCGAAAGGCATGACTGGATAAACCAATGCATTTCCAAGCTTCTCGGCAATGCGCTGCGACACGTAGCGGGCGATGAAGTTGTGCTTGCCCAGCGCCATGTGCGGGCCGTTTTGCTCTGTGCTGCCAGCGTAGTAGATCGCGGTCGTCTTGCCTGCGCCGATGGCATCGCGAACCTCGGTCCACGTGAGGTCTTCGATGAGTGCGGACTCAGATTGGGCAGGCGATGGTGGAGCTACGCTCGGTTGGGCCACCATGTCTTGCACTGCGATGATTTGCCAGCGGCCATCGCGTTTTAACCATGTGTCTGTCCAGATCACCCTTCGGGTGTATTCCTTACCCTCTTTCGATTTCCTGATAGACGACTCGCGTCCGTACAATACCGCGAGGTTATCGCCAAAGAAGCGAACCTTGACTTCATCAAGATGGGGCGACAGAACTTCGCCCGTCGAAGTCCGAGCCTTTTCCTCGGCAATTTTTTCTGACTTGGTATAGAGCTTCCCATCGGTATCCGTTCCCAAGAAATCCTCGGCAAAGATTTTTTGCACCACCCTGATTTCGTCGGTCGGAGTTGCCGATTCCGACCACTGACGTTCCATTTCGATCAATGACTGCGCAACGGGGTCATTGGTTTCCGGCTGATTTGCCGCCTGCCCGGAGCCTGCGGGGACAATGCCCAACGCAAGTACGGCGGCTGCGATCCATTGCAGTTGGTTCAGCATCGCATTTCTCCTCAAGTCTTCCGGCAATCGTGCGGAGTATACTCCTGCTGCAACACCACGGCGCAGCCGTGCTGGTGCGAACGCACGCTCATGGAGGTCATGTGAGATTGCCACTCCTTCGCATTCTTGTAATTCTCGGGCTGTGCGTCTCATCCGCTTCGGCGCAGCAGTCGGCACCAAAGTCCAATTCGACCCGAGAGATGCTGAAGGTGTCGGCAGCAGAGCAGGCTGTGTGGAACGAAGAGGAAGCCTACTGGCGCTCTCTCAAAGCGGGCGACCGAGAGAGCTACCTAAGCCCGTGGGACGAGGGGTTTGCCGGATGGCCGCGTACCGAATCCGAGCCCATTCACAAGGACAGAATCCGCGAAGACCTCAAGCAGGTGCGTGATGATTCTATTTTCACCCGCAAGGTGCTCGATTACAAGCTGGAACCGCTGTCTGTGCGGGAGTATGGCGACAATATTGTGATCACTCTATATCGTGCAACCATACACAGCACCGACAGCAAGGGGAAGGACGAACAGACACGCCGTGCCCGATTGACGCATACGTGGATGAAAACGGATCAGCGTTGGCAGATCATTGGTGGCATGTCCGCTGAGGACACACGTCGCCCACAGCAGCCAGCGCCTTCCCCAAGTTCCAATCTTAAAGAAGAAATTGCGCGTATCGACGACGAGCGGCGGGAGGCTTACTTACACAATGATGCAGCCACTCTGGATCGAATTCTCGCAGACGATGTCACTATGATCACAGGAATGGGTGGTGAGGACGACAAGCATTCCATCCTCGCGGATGTAGGCTCCCATGATCTGGTCTACGAGCGGCTTTCCTATAGCAAGCGAGAAATCCGGTTGTACGGTGATACGGCTATAGTAACCAGTCACGCGGACATTATTGGGAATTACAAGGGAAAAGGCCCTAGCGGCAAGTTGCTTGTGACCCGCTTCTACACAAAGGAAAACGGCAGTTGGCGGCTGGTCGCGATCCAGTCAACACGAACATCGGAACCTTAACTTAGCTCAACCACAACCGCCACATCGAATTTCGAGTAATACTTCTTCACGTCCTTAGCGCCGTACTTCCCGCGAAATTTCTCGATCACTGATTTCACCGCGTCGGATTCGATGATCCGCTTGGCTCGAAATTCCGCCTGAGCGCCTCGCGCATCAACCCGAATTGACGAGTTCTTGAGCACGTTCTTGTACCACTGGGTGTCCGAGCCCTGCACGGGTAGGAGGTAAAGCTTCTCGCCTTCCAGCACGAACCAGACCGGAATCGAGATTGTCTTCCCAGACTTCCTGCCGATCACACTCAGTTTGATCTGGCGGTAGCAAGCGAGGCGGTCTTTGAGTTCGCTTGCTTTCATTTGATGGCTCCGTATTTCTTCAGTATCTCAGTGGTTTTCTCAATCGGTAGCGCCTCGACCGTGTGTCCCCGTCCGGTAATTGTCGTTGCTCGAAACAGGGAGTTGTAGACCGCTTCCTCGGTGGCTTCGATCACGGCGAGAAACAATGGCGACATCGCGTCATTTTGCAGCACTTCGATGTGCCGGAAAGATGACTTGTCCTCCAAGCGTATGCGCATCTGGGGCGCGGTCGAGAACGCAATCGCATAATCCCCGCTGCTGTTGGAGCCCGAAGCACCCGTGCGCCCCAGCCCCAGCATTGCCCTCGCTGCCATCCGCTTCAGGTTCCGTGTGTCCACGGGCGCGTCGGTCGCGACGACGATCATCACCGATCCGTTTTCCCGATCTGTCAGGCTGCCTTTCTGTTGAAGCTCTTCGCGCAGGTAGTAGCGGCCTAGTTCCCGGCCTACGGGAGCGCCTGCGATGGTGAGCACCCCTCCGAAATTCGTTTGGACGAGAACCCCGACCGTGTACCCACCCAGCTTGGGAGGCAGGTGGCGGGAGGAGGTTCCGATGCCGCCCTTGAAGCCGAATGCCACCGTCCCGGTGCCTGCGCCGACCGAGCCCTCCTCGAATGGCCCGCTCTTGGCGCTCTTGATAGCGGCGAACACGTCCTCTCGCGTGATGTGCCGTCCCCGGATGTCGTTTAGGTATCCGTCGTTCGTTTCGCCGACCAGCGGGTTGATGGACTCGACATCCTCGTTTCCGGGCAAAGCCAACATGTAGTCGATGAGCGCATCGGCCACACGCGGCACGCTCAAGGTCGATGTGAGCAGGATCGGGGTCTCGATCTCGCCCAGTTCGTTCACTTGAGTCGAACCAGCGAGTTTGCCGAAGGCGTTGCCGACAAAAACCGCACCGGGCACCTTTTCGCGGAACAGGTTGCTGGGATGAGGGAGGATCGCGGTTACGCCAGTGCGCACGTCGTCGCCACGGATGATGGTGGTGCGCCCGACCTCAACGCCAGCAACATCGGTGATGGCATCGAGCGGCCCAGTCGGAAGGATGCCGACTTTCAGCCCCAAATCAGAGGCGCGGGGTCGTGTATTAGCAGCCGTGTTTTGGCAGACAGCGGCAGCCATCAGCAGGAACATCATGGGTGCTCCGAGAATCTTGGTCATTGCCTCGGATTATATCTGCGGCTCACGCCTATCACCTGACGAGTGAGAACAACGAGGCTAAGGCAAGTAACAGTTATGAAAGCGAACTTCACCCGGAACGCCTCAAGCGATACAGAACGTGACGGCGCAGGGGATGCCTGGTTGGTAATCGGGGATGATCGAAATCGTCTGCGGGATCGTATGTCATTCCTAGCTTCTCCATTATCCGACGCGATCGGGCGTTCGCTGGGACTGTGAAGGATACCAACTCGTCCAAACGTAGTGTCTCGAATCCGTAGCGGACAATCGCGTGCGCACCTTCCGTCGCTAGACCTTGCCCCCAGAAGTCCGCTGCCAATCTCCATCCGATCTCTACGCAGGGCGTAAACTGCGCATCGAACGGCGGCACGTTAAGACCAATAAACCCGATGAAGATTCCGTCTCGCTGAAGCTCAACGGCGCACAAGCCGAATCCGTGCTGCCGAAAATGCGCCTCGATTCGATCTGCCAGCGCATCACTTTCTTCCTCCGAAAGAACGTGAGGCATGAATTCCATTACGCGAGGATCGGCATTCATGCGGGCGAACGGCTCCCGGTCGGAGTCGCGCCAAAGGCGTAGGATCAGGCGCTCGGTTGTAAGACAGCTAAGAACCACTGGGAGAGATTAAATGATCTTGGGTTCGACGGTCTCAAAGGGTTTACCCTCCTGACCAGCGGAGACAGCGAAACCCGCTGCTTATTGTTCAATGACTTGCAGGGGTGTTGGCGGGGACCTTTTTGAACTACCACCTAAGAATGCGTCGATTCCAGAAAGTGAAGTGGAAAGCAGCGTCTTTACTGTCCGAGTAGGCTGTAAGTCAGATCGTCGATCCCTTCGAGATCACCTTATCGAGGAAGCTGTGCAGCCGCTCGCTGAACCCCGCTGGAATCTCGAAGACTCGCTCGTCCCCGGTAATCACAAGCATCTTGCGCGTGCTGTCGTAAACCGCTGTGCAGCGGTGGCAACGACGCAAGTGTTTCTCGATCTTCTGACGCATTTCGGGCGTGGCGTCTCCGTCGAGATAGTTAGAGAGGTTGGCGATTATCGTTTTGCAGCTAACCATGGGTTCATTCCCTTCCAGCGTTCCCAAATCGAGCCCTTCGGCTTCGCGAACATGGGTGTTAGCGACTCTCGCATCATGAGCCGTGCTCGGTACAGCCGGGTCTTAACTGCCGACTCGCCGATCTCCAGCACGTGTGCGGTTTCGGCTACGTCCAGATGTTGCACATCCCGCAGCACGAACACTTCCCGATAGATGTCAGGCAGTTCCGATAGGGCTTGCCAGATCGCCTCCCGCACTTCCTTTTGCTCCACGAGATCGCTCGGCAGTTCCCGCCAGTCTGCGAACTGCCGGGGGCGGAACGGTTTTTCCTGCGCGGGCTCTGGGGTTGAGCCGTCAATTGACTCGTAAAGGTGCTGACGTCGTTTCCGCCTGTACATCTTGGCTTGGTTTTCGACTACCCGCATCGCCCACTGCTTGAACTTCTCAACGTCATCCAGTTGGGACAGTCGTGAAAAGATGTTCAGCATGGCTTGTTGCACCGCCTCTTCCGCGTCCTCGCGATTACGAAGAATCGAATAGGCGAGAATGAATGCCCCGCGCTCGTAAGGTCGGATCAAGTCATGAAAAAGTTCATGCTCTCCGGCGAGAACTCGATGGATGAGCAGCCGCTCCTCCGTTGTTTCCTGTTCAGCCTTCTCTTCCATTGGCAGGATCATGCACAAGCCCTAAAGGAAACGATTCCCGAAACCGACAACGGTTACAGGCGTCGGTCTCAGAGGGCTTGGTGCGCCGAACCTCGCGTGCAGCCGCTTCTTGCGAGACAGGCTTCAACTGCACCGCACGCGGGACTCGACTCGAAGCCCAGCCATCTCGCCGCCAACCAGCCCAGCACTCCACCGAAAGCTGCGTGAGCCAGCGTCACTGTCACGGGGAACCCTTACGAAAATCCCAGTCCAAGAAATCCTACTCCTAAGGCTGAGACTGCGAGACTGACCATAAATCCGAGTCCGAGAAGCACCCCATAGACCACTCCTGCCCAGCGACGGCAGGTTCCGAAGATAGTCACATAGATCAGCCCGAACGTTGCCCCGTTCCAGAAGTGATACGTCCACCCCGCAATATCGGACGCCATCGTCGGACCTGTGGCGAATTGGTCGAGCAACAAGACACCCATCAGCCGGGGAAGATTTCCGGGCATGAATCCTAGCCAGAATCCGGGCAGTCGAATCGCTTCCAGCGCAATCGTCGCGACGCCGCCAGCCGCAAGACCGACTGCCACTAGGTTGGCAAGAGGATCATCTCGCCGATAGAGAAGTCCCCAAGTAACCCCGATCACGGCAATTGAGGGCAGAAGAACAAACTTCGCCAGCACGTCCATGGCGCTTCGACCCGATTCTGCCAACGGAAAGATGACGGGCGAAACGGAGGCTGCTGCAAGTAGCATGAGAATGGTCATCATTCGTTTCATCAGAGTTCTCCAGAGGGGAGGAACATTCCCGTTCCTCCCTCTCCGCCGAGACTTGTCTACTGGGCAACCATGTGGGTCAACATGTCGAGCTTCTGATCAAGCATGCCGGCCGTTTGATCAATGCTGGAGTTGTTGAAAGGCTTGAGCACGACGGAAGGCTTGTCATAACTCAGATACGCTTTCCCGTCCGAGCCTTGATAAATGTAGACGCGCAGGGGCAGGTACAGACCCGCAGCGGGGTTGTGTTCGAAGACCTGCTTGCCAACGGTCGGGTTCCCCACGAGAAACAGCGTGCCCTTCATCTCCAGCCCGGTCATCTTAAGCATGTTTCCCTGATCCACGGTGCTCATGACCATCATGCCGCCCTTGCTAACGGCCATCTTGAAGGCGTCCACGGTTTGCTCGAAAGACTTATTGCTCGGAATGCTAACTCGTGCCTCTTGTGCTGTCGCCGGGCTCGCTGCAAACGCCACGACCAACGCAGCAAGCGTCAAAGTAAAGACTGAAGCCCCAAACTTCTTCATTGAGATTCTCCAAGTTGTGAATTGTGCTGCTCAACCCGCAACGGTTTGAGGCGGCACTCATAAGCAAACGATTCGAAGGTCTAGAAGGCGTTACACGATTTCAAGAAGCAGCGCAGAAACCGCGTAACGACCATCGGTCTCGCGAATCGTGCTTGTAGGACTCTTCTGAGGCATGAGTAATGTGGCGGTGTAGCACGAACCTGTCTGTCGGGGAGAAGTCGAACGAGCGCTTGACTCTGGACTGCACTCCAGATTGTATGATTCTGTCATGGCGACCAATCACCAAACTGAGAGCACGGCGATGCAGATCGGCGAGGTCGCGAAGCGCACGTCCCTGAGCGTAGACGCGATCCGATTCTACGAGAAGCGCAAGCTCCTGCCCAAGGCGGTTCGCAGCACAGGTCGGTTCCGATTGTACGGAGAGGGCACCATCGAGCGACTTCACTTCATCCAGCAAATGCAGGGGCTCGGCTTCTCATTGCACGAGGTCGGGGAATTGATCCAGCTTCGAGAGCGGAAGGTCGAATCCTGTGAATCAGTGCAACGGTTGCTGCGGGAGAAGCTCGCCAACATTCGTGCAAAGATGCGGGAACTTCAGCGACTGGAGTCCGAACTTTTGGTTGACTTGCGCAAATGCGACCGAGAATTAAAAAGACGAATGCAGCAGGCACCTAGCGCGTGTCCTGTGCTCGAAGAATCGGAGGGAACGCGATGACTACATTTGCTCCCGCATGCCTCGGCGATTGCATTGCATAGCGAGTTGACACAAAGAGGGCGATCATTGTCAACGACCTACGCCCGCGTCGTTCCGGTCGAAGACGCCGGAAGTTGGGAGTAACCGAATGAAGCACAAAACCTTTGTCGGAGCTTCGCTGCTAGCAGCGATAGCGGCGAGCTTGTGTTGCATCTTGCCCATAGTGTTTGCTCTCGGCGGCTTTGCTATCGTTGGGGCTTCTGCCTTCTTTGAGTCACTCCGCCCATATTTTCTGATAGTGACGTTTGCGCTGTTGGGCGTCGGCTTCTACTTGTCATACCGAAAGCCCAAACAGGTTTGTGAGCCGGGTTCCGCATGTGCGCGGCCTCCGGTGAGCCGTCTCGGAAAGATTGCCCTGTGGATTGCTACCGCGTTCGTGGTAGCTTTCGCCGCATTCCCCTATTACTCAGGAGCAGTGGCTAATTTCCTATTGTCGGACAACAGTGTTAACGCTTCAGCGGTCCAGCAGGGCAATACCGTTCAGCGCGTGAGTTTTGCTGTCCGTGGGATGTACTGCCCCGCCTGCGCCGACAGCGTGGAAACCAATCTGATGAACCTGTCCGGTGTCAGAAAAGCAAAGGTCTTCTACGAGCAGGGCAGGGTCGAGGTCGAATACGACGGCGGTGCCGTGTCTGTAGAGCAGATGGCGAATGCCATTCAGCACGCGGGCTACCAAGCCACAAAAATGTGATTCAACAGACTCTGACAGGAGAAGCAAAGATGAAGTCATTAGGATTGTTCGCAATTCTGCTGTTGTTCGTGGGTTCCGCGCTGGCGAAGGAAGCGACCGCTCAGATCAAGGTTTCCGGCATGACCTGCGGTGCATGCGCCGTAAGCGTCAAAAGGGGCTTGGAGAAGACAAAGGGAGTGAAGAGTGCCGATGTCACCGCCGAGAAGGGGCTCGCCACGGTGATCTATGACGACAGTCTAGTGAACGAGCAGCAACTCCGCGATGCCATCGAGAAGACAGGTTTCAAAGCCGAGCCCGTAAAGGAGAACAGGTAGTGTCCAATTGCTGCTCCCACGACTCGGATTCGCCCTGCGCCCTCCCCCAAAGCAAGGCGAGCGTCTGCCCGGCTTGCGGTGAGAAGGGCAAGGCCGTCCCTACCTTAACCGTAAAGAGCCTTGTACGAGATCACACTCGCGTATCCGCGTCGGCTTCTTTTTCGTTCTGCCGAACAGCCGCTTGCGATGTTGTCTATTTCACAAGTGAAGCCACGTTTCGCAAGCCGGATATGAAGGTGCGGGTGGGCATCAAAGAAACCGAAGATCCCGTTCCACTCTGCTACTGCTTCGACTACACACGGGCGGATGTTTTCCGAGACATTGAAGCAGGCGGCAGCACAAGTCTCCCGGATAGGATAAAAGCCGAAGTCCAAGCTGGTTTCTGTGCCTGCGAGGTCAAGAATCCGAACGGAAACTGCTGCTTGGGTGAAATCACACGCGCCATTCAAGAGGCGAGGCTCATCGCTGTCGAGCGAGTCAGCAATTCGCCGCAGTCAGTCAGGAGTTAGGCTGTATGCGAAAGAAGTTTGATCTCGTGGTTATCGGAACAGGTTCAGCCGCGTCCACAGCGGCCTTCAAATGCCGAGCGGCAGGGTGGAGCGTAGCTGTTGTAGATTTCCGCCCTTTCGGCGGTACTTGTGCTTTGCGAGGATGTGATCCCAAGAAGGTGTTGGTTGGCGCAGCCGCCTTAATCGACTGGATTCGCCGGATGGGGTCGAAGGGCGTGCGCGGTGACAAGGCTCGCATAGAGTGGTCGGAACTGGTGCGGTTCAAGCGAACGTTTACAGACCCGGTTCCCAAACAGCGGGAGAAGACTTTCGCCGAAGCGGGAATAGAGACTTTCCACGGTTTAGCTCGATTCATAGGCGTCACCACTGTTCAAGTTGGAGAAGACGCGCTGGAAGGTCGTTACGTCCTTATTGCAACCGGGGCTAAGCCGCGAAGGTTGAACATTCCCGGTGAGGAGCACCTGACGACGAGTGAACAATTCTTAGAACTCGATTCGTTGCCGAGACGAATTGTTTTCGTGGGTGGAGGATACATATCCTTTGAATTTGCCCACGTATCTGTTCGCGCTGGAGCCGAAGTGACAGTTCTGCATCGCGCAGAACGCCCGCTTGAGCGTTTTGACCCCGATCTTGTTCGGCAGTTAGTACAAAAGACACGCAGCCTTGGTGTTGATCTTCAACTCTGCACCGAAGTGAACAGAATCGAGAAGACGGGAGACCAACTTCTGGTACACGCTTCCACGGATGACAGCAAGGCTGAATTTCGAGCCGACATGGTCGTTCATGGTGCAGGCCGTGTTGCAGACATAGACGACCTGAACCTTGCCGCTGCTGGTGTGGAATTAGAGAAGAAGGCGGTCAAGATTAACGAATACCTTCAGAGTGTTTCAAACCCGGCAGTCTATGCAGCGGGTGACTGCGCGTCCAGTCCGTTGCCGCCGCTTACGCCCGTGGCGGAGTATGAGGGAACGATTGCTGCGGCAAACTTGCTGAAAGGAAACCACAGGAAGGTCGGTCACATAGCTGTTCCGACCGTTGTGTACACAGTGCCGCCTCTGGCTGCTGTAGGGTTGAGCGAACATGCTGCACAACAACAAGCTTTACGATTCCGAGTTCGCCGGGAGAATACTAGCTCTTGGTACTCATCCCGAAGAGTTGCTGAGGATTGCTCCGGGTTCAAGGTTCTGGTTGACGAGGAGAATGATCGAGTGCTGGGTGCGCACGTGCTCCGGCCGGAAGCGGATGAGCTCATCAATGTATTCGCACTGGCTATCCAGTCAGGCATCACAGCCGAGGCTCTCAAACACACGATATTCGCGTACCCCACACATGGTTCAGACGTGGCTTACATGCTGTAGCCGATTTATCCAGAGTAGGAGGGAGGTTCATGGCGAAAAAAGTGACCGTATACAGTCAGCCGGGGTGAATGTTCTGCGGCAAAGTGAAGGAGTATCTTTCACAAAAGGAAATTCAATTCGATGACCGGGACATCACGAAAGACCCCTCTGCGATTTTGGAGTTACAGAAGCTGGGCTTCATGACTACCCCCGTCACAGTTGTCGAAGACAAGGTAATCGTAGGGTTCGATGTGGCAAAACTGGACGAGGCATTGAAAGGTTGACGCGAGAAGGAGGCAAAGAATGAGGGTCGCAGAACGAGCAACCCCGGTCGCGGCGGTGATAGCCGCGCTTTCGACTCTCGCGTGCTGCCTGCCGCTCGGCTTTCTTGGCGCAGTCGGATTAGCGGGGCTGAGCGTTTGGGCGCAGAGTTTTCGTGGCTGGTTTCTCGGTCTCGCGATAATCCTGCTCGGCATCGGTTTCATTCAGTTGTACGTTCGGCGCAATCAATGCCAAAAGCGAAGCCCGTTGAGCATCGCCCTGTTCTGGGGCGCTGCGGTAATCGTCCTTCTTATGATCCTTTTCCCACAAGTCATAGCAAGCCTGATTGCGTGGTGAGACATGCCAACGCGAAGAGTCAAATACGCGCTTTGGCTGGTCGGGATCATTGCTGCGCTTTTGATCGTCTGGTATCTCTGGCTGTCGAAAGGAACGCCGCCCGGTCAACCCGCGCTCAGATCATTGGCACAAAACAACATCGACCAGTTTAAGCACGATTTCAATGGCGCGGGCAACGAAGCACGGTTGATACTACTGCTGTCGCCGACCTGACCGACCTGCTTGCGGGGGGCATCCGCAATCGAAAAATTGCTGACCCAGACACATTCGCTGCCGATCCGTGTCTTTGTCGTGTGGGAGCCAATCCTCCCGACAGATTGGTCGCGACCCAGCGGGATGGTTCAATCCCGAATCTCAGACACACGGGTTATCCAGTACTGGGACAATGACCATCTCGTAGCAGGAGAATTGCGCCGCCAGCTTTCCTCGGAGCCAAGCTGTTGCCAGCGCAAGGGCATACTTTGGGACTTGGCTGTGCTTTATGGGAAGCAAGCGCAATGGGGCAATTCGTCGCCTGTCTTCGCCGACGGTCCTGTTGTGGATGCAGCACCTACTCTCGGAAAGCGACTGGCATCGCCCTTGGCGGGAGGTATTACCCCCAGCGATTCGCTTGGCGCGAAGAATCGGTTCATAATGATTGCGGCGACGCGCCAGTCCCGCTCCTGAAGGATCACGTTCGTCAAACGGGTGATTCGCCCGCTACTTCGTTTTCGTTCCTTGGGCTCTGCTGGATTTCCTTGCTCGCGTTGGGATCAGCCGAAGGGCAGTACCTTTATGGATTGCCACGTGTTCGGTTTTATCGCTCTTGATGAGATATTGTGGCACTTCCCGCGAAGCGTGATGCACGTACCCCTTGACCTTCGTGTCGGAAATGATCTTCTTGATGATGACTCCGCTGACCCTGCCAGCCTCGGAATTCCATCGCACGTGATCAGCGACCTTGAATGTTTTCGGCATCGCGGTCATCCAATTTCCCACTGGTTCAACGAACTGATCAAGGCAATCTCGACATCCTGCCGAGTAAGCTTTGCATCGAACATACATCTGTTCCCCAAGCGAACGAAAGGAACATTTCAATGACGCGACCCAAAACGAAAATACTGGTGGATGGCGGCGATCCGCAGGAGACTCGGCGGGTTAAGGAGTTGCTGGGATTTGTCGATGGACAGACGACCAATCCGTCTCTGATCGCCAAGAACCCGCACATCAAGGAGCTAATTGCGTCGGGGCACAAACTTTCAAACAAGGAGGAAATGGAGGAGTACAAGAAAATCGTTCAGACAATCTCGCCCTTGGTTGGCGATGCCGGAGTGTCTATAGAAGTATTTTCGGATGAGAAGACAACGGCACGAGAGATGCTCGACCAAGGACGGGAAATGTTCTCGTGGATTCCCAATGCGTACATCAAGTATCCATGCACAGCAGAGGGACTCCGTGCCGCACAGATGTCAGTCGCGCAAGGCATGAGGATCAATGTGACGCTTTGCTTTTCGCAGCAACAGGCAGCCGCAGTGTACGGAGCGACGAAAGGCTCAAAACAACCTGCCTACGTCTCACCTTTTGTCGGGCGTTTGGACGACATAGGTCAGAACGGAATGGATGTTGTGAGGAACATAAAAAGGATGTTTTCGAAAGGGGATGGTCATGTTCTGGTGCTCGCGGCAAGCATCCGCAGCCTAGAGCACCTGCTCTACTGTTTCGCGCTCGAAACGGAGCTTGCGACCGTGCCCGCGAAAATC
>WNFC01005389.1_pt1 | contig 14032 bp, 9 predicted proteins | sample 5400541 | NCBI WGS metagenome assembly WNFC01 (sample SAMN13153342, study PRJNA577476) | soil metagenome | isolation source: 120 cm saprolite under Douglas fir tree site 2 hole 2 replicate 1 | place: USA:California | collected 2015-04-18
CAGCAGGCGGAAGTGAACGAGCTGCGCGAGAAAGTGACGGCCGCGTCGCTGAGCGATGAAGCGCGCACCGAAGCGGAGCGCGAGCTGCGTCGCCTGGAGCGATTGCCCAGCGCCTCGCCTGAGCATTCGGTCATTCGGACCTACCTGGATTGGCTCGTGTCGCTGCCGTGGGGCCGCTACTGTGGCGTGGGCATCGACGTGGCGCACGCCCGACAGGTCCTCGACGAAGACCACTACGGTCTGAAGAAGATCAAAGAACGCATCCTCGAATACCTGGCGGTCAAGAAATTGCGCGAGGACCGCGGCGTCGTCGACCGCACACGCGAGCCGATCCTGTGTCTGGTCGGGCCGCCTGGAGTTGGCAAGACAAGTCTGGGCCAATCCGTCGCCCGTGCGACCAATCGAAAGTTCGTCCGCCTCTCGCTTGGCGGCGTGCACGACGAGGCCGAGATCCGCGGCCACAGGCGGACCTACGTTGGCGCAATGCCGGGTCGGGTCGTTCAGGCGCTGCGGCGGTCGGAGAGTATGGACCCGGTGTTTATGCTCGACGAGATCGACAAAGTCGGCGCGGACTGGCGCGGCGATCCATCGTCGGCGCTGCTGGAAGTTCTCGATCCGGAGCAGAATCGCGATTTTCGCGATCACTATCTGGATGTTTCGCTCGACCTGGGCCAGGTCATGTTCATCACCACCGCCAACACCGTCGACACGATCCAACCGGCGCTGCGCGATCGGATGGAGGTCATCCAGCTGCCTGGCTATAGCGACGAAGAAAAGGTTGGCATTGCGACGCGCTTTCTGGTGCGCAAGCAATTGCTCGCGCACGGTCTGGCAGAGGGTGAGCTGAGCTTTGACGCCGACGCACTACGCGCGATCATCCACGAGCACACCCGCGAAGCGGGCGTCCGAAACCTCGAGCGTGAGATCGCCAACGTGGTCCGCAAGGCTGCGCGCGAAATCGCCGAAGGCGCGGTGGCGCAGGTCGAAGTCACGGCCGAGCGACTCCCGGACTTCCTGGGGCGCTCCAAGTTCTACGCGGAGGTGGCCGAGCGGATCGATCGCGCCGGAGTCGCGACTGGACTGGTCTGGACTCCGGCCGGTGGTGACATCGTGTTTGTCGAAGCATCGGTGGTGCCGGGGAAGAAAGAGCTACGAATCACAGGCCAGCTTGGCGACGTGATGAAGGAGTCGGTCGAGGCGGCGCTCAGCCACATCCGCACCCGCGCCACGCAGCTGGAGATCGCGGACTCGTTCTTCGAGACCCACGATATCCATGTCCACGTGCCCGGCGGAGCCGTGCCCAAGGACGGACCGAGTGCCGGCGTGACGATTGCCGTCGCGCTGGCGTCGGCATTGACCGGTCGGTTGGTGCGCGACGACGTAGCCATGACGGGCGAAATCACATTGCGCGGCAAGGTCCTGCCGGTGGGTGGTGTCAAAGAGAAAGTGCTGGGCGCACATCGCGCCGGTCTGCGCACGGTCCTGCTCCCGCGCCGCAACGACGCGGACCTGGATGAATTGCCCGACCAGGTGCGCGACGAGATGACGTTCATCCTGTTGGACAGCCTGGACGAGGCGCTCGCCACGGTGCTGACGAAGCCATCAGCTGTCACCGATCAGCTCACGCCCGTGAGCGATCTCCCGACACCTGGTATCGCAGACCCCGCGGTAGTGGGCCGCCACCCCGCGGAGCCATCGGTCGTCCGCGGCGCTGACGGCTGATGGCTGACGGCTGAGAGTTGATGGCAGATTCCATCACCGACGTCGCTGGCATCCGCGTCGGGCACTGGACGGATCTCGAGGCGGCGACCGGCTGCACCGTCGTGCTGTGCGAACACGGTGCGCTGGCTGGCGTCGACGTCCGCGGCGCGGCTCCGGCGACGCGCGAAACGGATTTGCTCAAACCGGGCAGCCTTGTTGGCCGCGCGCACGCCATCCTGCTGAGCGGCGGATCGGCCTTTGGGCTGGACGCCGCAACCGGCGTGATGCGCTATCTCGAAGAACGCGGCGTCGGCTTTGCGACCCAGGCCGGGCCTGTGCCGATTGTGCCGGCCGCGGCCCTCTTCGACCTGGGCATCGGCCGGCCAGACGTGCGACCTGATGCGGCGGCCGGCTACGCCGCCTGCCAGGCGGCCGGCGAGACTGTCGCTGAAGGGTGTGTCGGCGCCGGCACCGGCGCGACGGTGGCCAAGCTGGGCGGACCTGGCGGAGCCATCAAATCCGGCATTGGCACCGCCTGCCGCCAACTGGCCGACGGCACGCTCGTCGCCGCCATAGTCGCCGTCAACGCCATCGGCGCCGTCTACGATCCACGGACTGGCGAGCCAATAGCCTCGCCGCGAACAACAACGTCAGGATGGCGTCCTTTCGCTGGCACCAATACCACGATCGGTGTCATCGCCACGACGGCGCGCTTGGACGCTGGCGGTGTGCATCGCCTGGCAATCAGCGGTCACGATGGGCTGGCCTTGGCAATCCGTCCGGCCCACACGGTGTTCGATGGCGACACCCTATTTGCTCTATCCCTGCCAGCCGAGGACGCGCTGAATGCCGCGCCCGCGGAGCTCCTCGCCCTGGGCCAGGCCGCGGCCGAAGTGGTCGCTGAAGCGATCCTGCGCGGCGTGCGGACCGCCACGGCGTTACACGGAGTCCCAGCCGCCACATCGCCGCGGGACACTCCGTCGGCGCCGTGACTCCGTCGGAGGCCCAGGTCTTGGGCGCGGTCGATGCGCTCGCTGCTGAAATCATCGCCTTCACCCAGGCGCTCGTCCGAATCCCAACGGTCAACCCTCCCGGCCAGTGCTATGCCCAGTGCGCGGACGTCATCGCCCAGAAGCTGCGCGAGTTTGGCTACGCCGTGGAAACGCTGCCCGCCGAAGGTCTGCCCGAACACTCCGAGGCGTATCCGCGCATCAACGTCGTCGGTGTGCTGAACCCGGGTGGCCCAGCGCTGCACTTCAATGGCCACTACGACGTCGTCCCGTCCGGGTCGGGCTGGAGCTTGGACCCGTTCGGGGGAGATCTGCGCGAGGGGCGGATCTACGGCCGTGGAACGTGCGATCAGAAAGCGGGCATCGCCGCGTCCATCTTTGCCGTGGAAGCCATCCGCCGCACAGGCTTTCCTCTTAAAGGCACCGTGGAGCAGAGCGCCACGCCAGACGAAGAAAGCGGCGGCTTCGCGGGGGTGGCCTATCTGTGCGACACCGGCCGCATCTCGCGACAAAATCAAAAATACGTGGTCATCACCGAGCCGCTCGACCCCGAACGGGTGTGCATCGGCCACCGCGGCGTGTACTGGTTCGAGCTCACCACCATCGGCCGCGTCGGCCACGGCAGCATGCCGGGTCTGGCTGTCAACGCCGCCGAGCAGATGGCTCGCCTGGTGCAAGCGTTCGACACCCAGCTCAAGCCAGTCCTGGCCAGACGGACCAGCCAGGCGCCCGTCCAGCCCGCTCAAGCCCAGCGGCCGAGCATCAACTTGAATTCCATCCACGCCGGCCAGGCGCCTGGCGGCTGGCAAACCCCCGCCGTCCCGGACCGCTGCACGGCGATTTTCGATCGCCGCTTCATCCACGAGGAGTCCTTCGACGACGTTCGCGCCGAAATCATCCAGTTGCTAGAAGCTCAGGGAGTCGCCTACGAGCTCAAGGATCTGATGCGCGTCGACCCGCTGCTCGGCAGCGAAGAAGGCGAGCTGGCACACACCGCCGCTGCCGCTATTCGCGACGTCCTGAAAAAGGAGCCGAGCTTCATCGTCAGCCCCGGGACGTATGACCAGAAGCACGTCGTTCGCCGAGCGGGGATTCAAGAGTGCATCGCCTACGGCCCAGGCCGCCTGATCCTGGCCCATCAGCCCGACGAGTACGTCGCGATCGCGGACCTGATCGCCGCCGCCAAGGTCATGGCCCTGCTCACGCTACGCCTTCTCCGCTGAACGGGCATACGGCCGGGGCTTAACCAGTTGTAGACTTTGAGACCTACTTCCGTGCCGGCCGCTGCATCAATCGCTCCTCGCAACCCGCAAACGCTGTTCGACGACGTCCGGAAATATCTTCCGGCGCCCGACGTCGAAGCGATCAAGCGTGCTTACGCCTTCGCGGCAGAGGCGCACGCCCCGCAGACTCGCGAGTCAGGCGAACCGTATATCAACCATCCGCTGGCCGTGGCCGAGACGCTGGCCAGTATCCACATGGACATCGCCACCCTGGTCGCGGCCCTGTGCCACGACGTGTCCGAAGACTGCGATGTGCCCATGTCGGAGCTCGAGAGTCGCTTCGGTCGTGAGGTCGCGCGTCTGGTCGACGGCGTCACCAAGCTCGACAAGATGCAGTTCCTGCACGTCGAGGGAGCGGACGAAAATCTGCCGAAGCTGATCGGCCAGGACCTGTGGGCCGAGAACATGCGCAAGATGTTCCTGGCCATGGCCGAGGACATCCGCGTCGTCCTGATCAAGTTGGCTGACCGCCTGCACAACATGAAGACGCTGCAGTACCGCGCGCCGGCCAAGCGCCGCCGCGTGGCTCAAGAAACGATGGAGATCTACGCGCCGCTGGCCAACCGCCTCGGCATCTGGGAATTGAAGTGGCAGCTCGAGGATCTCTCGTTCCGCCATCTCGAACCCGAGAAATACCACGAAATCGCCGACAAAGTGGCGAGTCGCCGTGTCCAGCGCGAGAAGTACATCCAACGCGTCATCGAAGTGCTGCGCGCTGATTTCGAGAAGCACGGCATCCACGCCGACCTCTCGGGCCGGCCGAAACACATCTACAGCATCTATCGCAAGATGCAGCGACGTGGTGTCGACATCGACCAGATCTACGATCAGCTCGCCGTGCGCGTGCTGGTGCAGTCCATTCCGGACTGTTACACCGCGCTGGGCGTGATTCATTCGACCTGGCGACCGTTGCCCGGCCAATTCGACGACTACATCGCCAACCCGAAAGAGAGTCTGTACCAGTCGCTGCACACGACGGTGTTAGCTGTCGATGGGCGTCCCCTGGAGATCCAGATCCGCACCCACGAGATGCACCAGGTCGCCGAGTACGGCGTTGCCGCGCACTGGCGGTATAAGGAAGGCGGCCGCCAGGACCAGAAGTTTGACGCCAAGGTGGCCTGGCTACGCCAGCTCATGGATTGGCAGAAGGACGTCGCCGGGGGCGCCCAGGAGTTTGTCGACTCGCTCAAGACCGACATCTTCCAGGACCAGGTGTATGTCTTCACCCCCAAAGGTGAGATCAAAGAGCTGCCCAGCGGGGCGACCTCGCTCGACTTCGCCTATCGCATTCACACCGACGTCGGCCACAAGTGCGTCGGCGCCAAAGTCAATGGCCGCCTGGTTTCGCTCGATACCAAACTGCGCAACGGCGACATCATCGAGATCATCACCGCCAAGGGCTCGCGCGGTCCCTCGCGTGATTGGCTCAACCCGAACCTCGGGTTCGTGCACACTGCCCACGCCCGAGAAAAAATCCGCCAATGGTTCCGCCGTCAGCAGCGCGACGAAAACGTCGTCCGCGGCCGCGAGATGGTCGACAAGGCGCTCAAGCGACTGAACGTGGACGGCGTCAAGCTCGACGATCTGGCCGCGCACTTCAAGTTCGACAAGGTCGACGATTTCCTGGCCGCGGTCGGCTACGGCGACATCAATCCTGACGAGATCGGCCGCCACGTGCTCTCGGGCGCGGAGGACCAGCGCAAGGACACCACCGCCAGCCAGCAGTTTGCCCGCGCCAGCACGCCCATGGGTGGCCTGCGCGTGATGGGTGTGGGCGATCTACTGACGCGCGTGTGCCGCTCGTGCAATCCCGTCCCGGGCGACAACATCATCGGCTACATTACCCGCGGTCGGGGAGTGACCGTTCACCGCGGCGATTGCTCGTCTGTCCTGAACGAAGATGAAAAAGACCGCCTGGTCACCGTCGACTGGAGCGAGTCCGATCAGCATGTCTTCCCGGTCACCGTGCGGCTCGAAGCGTGGGACCGCGAGGGCCTGGTACGCGACGTGACCGCCATCCTGGCCGACGAGAAGATCAACATCATCGCGCTGAGCGCGGTCGTCCACAAGGATCAGACCGCAACCGTCTGGACGACCGTCGAAGTGCCGCGCCTCGACCGTCTGAGCCGGATCATGAGCCGGCTGGAAAGCATTCGCGACGTGTTCAACGTCGTCCGCGAAGTCGGCGCCGGGGCCCAGGCCGCGCGCGCGTAACGAGCGGTCAGCTACGGCTTCAGTCGCCGATCAGGCTGATATTTGCGATCCGCGCGTCGTACGAGTGGCCCTGGCCCATGACCGCGAACTCCAGCAGGCGGTACGGCACGCTCGAGGGTTCAGCCTGCATGAGGTCCACCTGGTACGGCTGCCATTCACCCTGAGGCCAGAGCTTGCCCAACCAGTCCGGCACGGTGCGGCCGTCCTGGTTCGAGTAGTAGAAGCCGACGGTCCAGTCCGGCCGCGTCCCTTCCACCGGTCCTTCGTACTTGAGGCGCATCATCATCGGGTACTCGGAATTGAGCGTGCCGCCCCCTGACAGATCCGCGTAGTCGACGCGGACCATCGCCTGCAGATACAGATGTCGGAAATACGACACGTCACGGTCAAGCTTCTGGAAGAGGACGGTCTCGCCGTGTTCGGACTTGAGCGACTCGCGTACGACCCGCAGCGCAGTTGACTGGGGTATGTCGGCCGGGCCCGGCACCCAGAATCGCGACCCGTTCACGTCGAGCTTGGTGTTCAGTACGTCCAGGGGTTCCCAGTTCTGGTCGTGCTGCGCAAAATCAGCGTTGGTCAACAGCGGTGTCTGGCGAGCCGTCGGTGGATGCACCTGGTGCTGGGCGTCGATCTCGGCCTGCCGACCTTCCGCGACCGTGACCGCCGCGCCGCTCGCCGAAACGCGCGCTTCGCCGCCGTAGACCAGTACCCGGGTGGTCTCGCCGTCGATCCAGATCGTGTAGTCGCCATGAGCGCCCAGCTGCACCAGGCCACTGGGCACCAGCACTTCGATCGGTCCGCCTGTCGCGTAGCGGATGGGACCGCTCGATTGAGTAAGCACTACCGAGTGCTGGTTGATGAAGCGCCCGACCTCCATGCGCGTCAGCTCGACTGACGCGCCACCCAACACCTTGATCCTCGAATCGTCGAATAACTGCACGTCAGCCGACGAAGGCGACGAGCGGTCCAGCGACAGAATGGTCCCAACGCCCAGCTCGGTGCGTGCGCCCAGGAGCGTTTTGTCGGTCGTGCCGGGCAGTGTAAAGACCGGCTGTCCGCGACTGGCCGTGATCTGCGCGCCCTGGTCGATCTCGGCCGAGCTGACGTAGTCCACGCCAAACTTGACCGCGGCGAACACCAGCGCGCAGAACGTGGCAAAGGCCACCCACAGGATCAGCCAGGCGCGACGTTCAGCCAGCACGGCCGCGGGCGCTCGCGCTGCAACACGCTCCGTGGTCTGAACAGCTATAGGACCGCCGACGGTAGGGGTCACCTCGGCTGAATCCGTAGTCGTCACCAATCGCGAGCTTTCCCAACCCGAAGCATCGAATTCTTTTCAGCAGTGTAAAGGACCGTGCGTCTGAGGTCGTGCGCCAGTCTGCCGAGGATCGTGAGATTGTGCATGCTGGCTAGCCGGTACGCCAATGGATCTCGGTTCTGATACAGCGCGGCAAGGCCCCCGACAGACCAGTTTGTGCACGCCATACACATGCAGCCGGGCACGATCGGGCCGCCGCGGCCAAGGAGCGCCCGACGTGACAGGTGGAGCCGCCGGCCGTCCAGGTCGCACCACACGGTACCGTTCCGTCCGAGCCGCGTCGGCAAGACGCAGTCAAACAGATCGACCCCGAGCCGCGCGTACGTGACGAGGTCGCTTGGGTGGCCAACGCCCATCAGATAGCGCGGTCGATCGGCGGGCAGTTCGGCCAGAGTTGCCTGCAGCAGGGCGGCGGTGACGTCTTTGGGCTCGCCCACGCTTAGCCCACCGATCGCGAAGCCTGGCGCAGGGTGACTCGCGGCCGCTCGAGCGGCTTCGCGGCGCAGATCCTCGAAGAGCCCACCCTGGATCAAGGCGAACAGCGCCTGGTCCGGCCGTTGATGCGCGGCCTGACCGCGGCGCCACCAACGCTGGGTGCGCTCCAGGGCGGCTTCGGTCTCGGCGTACGTCGCTGCTGTGCCCAGACATTCGTCCAGGGGCATGATCAGGTCCGCCCCCAGACATTCCTGAGATTGGACGACGCATTCTGGGCTCAGGAACATCGGCGCGCCGTCCAGATGTGATGCGAAGGTGACGCCCTCTTCGCCGACCTGGCGCAGATGGTCCAGCGAGAACACCTGGAAGCCACCGCTGTCGGTCAGGATCGGGCCGTCCCAGCGCATGAAGCTGTGCAGCCCGCCCAGCCGCTGGACCGTCTCGACGCCCGGCTGCAGCGCCAGGTGGTAGCTGTTGGCGAGGACGACCTGAGCGCCCGTCGCGCGCACGTCAGCTGGCGTGAGCGACTTGACGGTACCCAGCGTGCCGACGGGCATGAACGACGGTGTCGGCACCACCCCATGCGGCGTGTGCAGCAGCCCCGCCCGTAGTCCCGAGGCTGGATCGACCGCCACGACCTCGAACCGCACCGCTGGCACCTCTGTAGAGTAGGGCCTGCTCAATGCGGCTATCGGACTTCGACTACACGCTGCCCGAGGAGCTGATCGCCCAGGAGCCGCTGGAACCGCGCGACGCGGCGCGTCTGCTCGTCCTCGACCGTGCCATCGCTCGTATACAGCATCACAACGTGCGCGAACTGCCCGATCTGCTGCGTGCTGGCGATTTGCTGGTGGCCAATCGCTCGCGGGTCCTGCCCGCACGCGTTCGCGGCCGACTGCGCGGCGGCGGCACGGCCGAGTTTCTGTTGCTCCGCCGCCTCTCGCCCGGGAAATGGCAAGCGCTCGCCCGTCCTGCGCGCCGCCTGCGGCCAGGCGACATCGTCGAAGTCACGCCGACGTTGCGCGTGCACGTGGCCTCGGTCTTCCCTGCGGGCCTGCGCGAGATCGAGGTCCACGCCGCCGACGATGCTCAGGACGTGGATGCGGCTCTACTGGCAGCCGGCTCCGCACCGCTGCCGCCATACATTCACGGCTGGCACGGCGACCCCGAGCGTTACCAGACCATCTTTGCCGATACCGACGGTTCGGCGGCGGCACCCACGGCTGGCCTGCACTTCACCGCGAACTTGCTGCGGCGTCTGGCCGCCTCAGGCGTCGGCTTTGGCACGCTGGTGCTGCACGTCGGCCTCGACACATTCCGACCCGTCACCGAGGCGGACGCGGCTAACCACCACATGCATCAAGAGTGGTACTCCGTGCCGCCCGATCTCCAGACGCAGATCGCTCGGACGCGCGCCGATGGTGGGCGCATCGTGGCGGTAGGCACCACGTCGGTCCGCGCGCTCGAATCCTGGGCTGCGACAGGCAATTGCGAAGGGTGGACCGACCTGTTTATCCTGCCCGGCCACCGATTCATGGTGATTGATGCCCTCATCACCAACTTCCATCTGCCGCGCTCGACGCTCGTGATGCTGGTCAGCGCTTTCGCCGGTCGGGAACGCGTCCTGGCCGCGTACGCCGCAGCCATCCGAGAGCGGTACCGGTTTTACTCGTTCGGCGACGCGATGCTCGTGCTGTGAAGAGTCTCGGCCGGCTGCTCGTTGGCGTACGTCACCCTTCTGACTTCTACTTGTCGAGCGGCTTCCCGCATGTCGGACAAGCGGCCACGGCGGGCAATGGTGGTGCCGCTTCGAAGGAATTGGCAGCGCCGCAGCGGGGGCAGCCGCTGGGTGGGCGGCGGGCACGCACCAGGTTGCCGCAGCGCCGGCACTGCCAGCGATAGGCCAGCTCGCGAACGAGGTCGGCCCGAGATATCAGCCCAACCAGCTGACCCTTGTCGTTGACGACCGGGACGCGCTTGAGCCGCTGGGTGACGAGTAGCGCGCGTATCCGATCGATTGTGGCTGTGTCAGGCACGGAGATGACAGCCCGGGTCATCACATCGCGCACCGTCGTGCCGGTGCGGGCGATCAGGTCATACTCGCTGACGATGCCGACGATGCTGCCGTCCGAGTCGACCACGGGCGAGCCGCTGATGCGGTGCTCGGCGAGCGCCTGGGCGGCTTCGTGGACAGACGTGTCGGGACTGAACGTGACCGGATCGGGCGTCATCACGTCGACCGCCGTAACCGGCAGGTGCCGCTCGTCGAGCTCTTCGATCTTCTCGAGCAGCATCACCAGCTGATCGTCGTCGAGCACCACGCCCAGCGTCGCCAGCGCGCCAGTCGGCGCGGTCAGAACCCAGGCACGCAACGCGGGTTCGCGACGCAATCGCTCGAGCAGCCCATTGATGTGTTCGCTAGAGAGGAATGCGTCGTCCGAGTCGGAGGCGGATGGCGCGGAAGAAGTGCCGCCCTGCATAGCCCAGTATCCTACATCGCTTTGAGTTTGCCAGCCTTCCATTCAGCCAATCCGCATCTCGAAAATGAGTACGACAACATGTTGGCGTGCATCCGCTGCGGGCTGTGCCTGACGTCGTGCCCAACCTACGTGCTGTCGTTGCACGAATCGGAGAGCCCGCGGGGGCGCGTCGGCATGGCCCGCGCGCTGGCCGAAGGGCACCTGGACGTTTCGCCAAGTCTGATCGAGCACGAGCTGAATTGCCTGGTGTGCGACGCCTGCACGGCGGTCTGTCCGGCCGGGGTCCACATGGATCCGCTGCAAGTGGTGCTGCGCGCGGCGCTCGAGCGCGACCAGGGTCCCCGACGGTCGCGAGCGGAGCGGGTTATCCGCTGGGTGGTCTTCGGCTGGCTGTTCATGGACATGCGCCGGTTCCGGCTGGTGGCCAGGCTGTTGTGGCTCTACCAGCGCCTGGGCGTGCGTTGGCTGGCGCGGCATTCGGGCATCTTGAAGCTCCTGCGCCTCTCCGCGGCTGAACGCCTCCTACCGCGCATCTCCGGGAGTTTCGTCGTGCCGCGGGGCGAGATGTACGCTCCTGATTCTGCGAAGGGTGGTGAGGCTGCCTTCTTCGCCGGCTGCATCATGTCCACCGCACTGGCCGACATCGACCGCGCCACGCTACGCATTCTCCAGCGCGCAGGTTTTAACGTGATGAACCCCAGTGGCCAGAGCTGCTGCGGCGCATTGCACGCGCACGGTGGCGATCTCCCCCGGGCCATGCAATTGGCCAGGTCGAACATTGCCGCCTTCGAACAAACGGCCGACCCGATTGTGGTGAATTCGGCCGGCTGCGGGGCGATGCTCAAGGACTATGCCCACCATTTGCGGCTCGACACGGACTGGGCTGAGCGCGCCAAAGCCTTCTCGTTGCGTGTCCGAGATGTGAGCGAAGTGCTTGCAGACCGTCCGCCGTCCACGGCGGCTCACGCGCTCAACGCGAAGGTCGTCTACCAGGACGCCTGCCATCTGCTCCACGCGCAACGCATCAGCCGCCAGCCGCGTGACCTCCTCCGCCGCATTCCTGGCGTTGAGCTCGCCGAGATCGACGAAGCCGGCCTGTGCTGCGGCAGCGCGGGCATCTACAACGTGACCAATCCCAAAGAGTCGCGCCAGCTGCAGCAGCGCAAGCTCGACAACGTTCTTGCCCGCGCGCCCGCCTTGATAGTCACGGGCAACCCCGGCTGCCTGTTGCAGCTCAAAAGTGGCCTGGCCGAACGCGGCAGCCGCGTTCAGGTCAAACACCTCGCCGAAGTGCTCGACGAAGCGTCGCATCCATGACGATCGCTGCCGACCTGCGCCGACTCCTGAACACCAGTCGCGTCCTCGACGACTCTGCAGAGCTGAGGACGTACGCCTACGACGCGTCGTTCTTAACTCAGCTCGCACCGCGCTCGCCCGATGCGGTGGTCATCGCCACCTCGACCGCAGACGTCAGCGCCGTCATGCGCTACGCCAGCCAGCACCAGATTCCGGTGACTCCGCGCGGCGCGGCCAGCGGCCAGGCCGCCGGGGCGGTCGCCCTGGAAGGCGGGATCGTCCTGGCGCTCAACGCCATGAACCGAATCCTCGAGATCGACGTCGCCAACATGCAGGCCTTCTGCGAGCCGGGCGTCGTCCATGCCCAACTCAACACCGCGCTGGCGCCGCACGGACTGGTCTTCCCGCCCGATCCCGGCTCGAGCCGAATGGCGACCGTTGGTGGCATGGCCTCGACGAACGCGCACGGCATGCGCGCCGTCAAATATGGCCCGACCAGCGCCTGGGTCCTCGGCCTGGAAGTGGTCCTGCCCGACGGCCAGGTGATCGAGACCGGCTCGGTCGGCTCGCGCGCCAAACAGTCTTCAGCCGGGCTCGAGCTGACGAAGCTGATCGTCGGCGCCGAAGGCACGCTGGGCGTCGTCACCCGGCTGCGGCTGAAGCTGATGGCCATCCCGCCGGCTCGGGCAATCGTGCTCGGCCTGTTCGACGCACTCGATCAGGCCGGCCAGGCCGTTCAAGCCGTCTTTGCGGCTGGGGTCAGCCCGTCGGCGATCGAGATCCTCGACGAGCGCTGCATTCAGGCCATCAATCTCTATCGCCCGACGATGAATCTGCCGCGGGTCGAGGCGCTCATCCTGTTCGAGGTCGATGGCAACCCGCCCGGCGTGCGCTGGGACGCCGAACGCATCTCGTCGGTGATCGCACCGTTCGCCCAGCGGACCGAGTGGTCCGACGAGCCGGCGCGCATCAACGCACTCTGGGAGGCGCGCTCGGTGGTCGGCGCGGCGGTCGGGACCCTGCGGCCAGGTTCGAATCGCGCGTACTGCGGCGAAGACATCTGCGTCCCGGTGGCCCGTATCCCCGAAACGTTGCGCGCCATCCAGGACATCAGCGCCCGACACCGCATTCCAATTGCCACCTATGGCCACATCGGCGGCGGCGGTCTGCATCCAGGCCATCTGATCGACGGCCGCGACCCCGACGAAATCAGGCGCGTGTTACTCGTCGCCGACGAGATCCATCACCTGGCCCTACAAATGGGCGGCACCACCACAGGCGAGCACGGGGTTGGCGCCGCGCGCGCGCCGTACATGGCCCAGGAACACGGCCCCGCCCTGGAAGTCATGCGGCGTATAAAGTTGGCGCTCGATCCGCTGAACATCATGAACCCGGGCGTCATCTTCGAAACGCCATTACCTCCCATCGAGCTGCCCCTGACTGCCTCGGTAGGCGAGCCCGCCTCGGCGACGATCGATCCCGGCTAAGCGAGCCCGCTAGACGTATCCGGGTTAGGGGGAGCGCTGCGCGCCCCCCTGGGGCCAGTCGTTGCTCCGCTCGTGCCTCGCTGCGCACTCCTTCCCGCCCCCACCCCCCCGCATGAGGACGCGCTTCGCGCGTTGGCCGTGGGCTGGCGCACGACCCGACGTTCTGCGCCACGGGACGATCGCGCGTTCCACTCATCGGACGATCGTGCCTTCCACATCCGCTGTCCCACGACCTGTCGCCAACCATTGCGCGGCCCTGACGCAAGCCCGCCGCCTCGCGCGGAACGCGCGCCTCATGCGGGGGGTCGCCGCGGGAAGGAGTGCGCAGCGAGGAACGAGCGGAGCAACGACTGGCGGCGGGGCGCCTGCAAGGCTGCCTGCAAGGCTCCCCCGACCCGAACTCGTTGTCCCCCTGCCCGTACACGTTACTTCTCGATAAACTCTTTCCTATGACTGCGACGGAGAAGGCTGAGTTCGTCCCTGCCACGGACGAGTTGCTCTACGAGCGCCGCGGGGCGGTCGCCTTCCTGACCTTCAACCGACCCCAGGCGCGCAACGCTTTGACCTGGGCCATGTACGAAGGTTTGTACGATTGTTGCGAACACGTCGATGACGATGAGCGCGTCAAAGTCCTGGTCCTGCGCGGCGCGGGCGACAAGGCCTTCGTCGCGGGGACCGACATCTCCCAGTTTCGGGCGTTCTCAACGCCTGAAGATGCACTCACGTACGAGCAAAACAACAATCGCTACGCCGGCCGCCTCGAGAGCCTCAAGAAGCCAACAATCGCCTCGATCCGGGGCGCCTGCAC
>WNFC01017207.1_pt2 | contig 14030 bp, 20 predicted proteins | sample 5400541 | NCBI WGS metagenome assembly WNFC01 (sample SAMN13153342, study PRJNA577476) | soil metagenome | isolation source: 120 cm saprolite under Douglas fir tree site 2 hole 2 replicate 1 | place: USA:California | collected 2015-04-18
GTTCGCGATTGCTGATGCCGACGTGGAGCGCGGTGAGCCGCGCGCGGGCGCGATGGCTCGCGTGTTTGACGTGCTCGATGCCGTGCGGGCGTTTGTTGCTTTTCTTGTCGGGAGAGTTCTGGTTGTCTTGATCAGAGCCGTTAAGCCGGTAGAGAGGAAGGTAGATTAGGGATGAACGAGACTGGGTTGATTGTCTGACGGTTTTTCTCTCTTCCTGGTAATTGTTACGGCCAGTAGTGTTTTTCTGGGATTATTTAGATCGTTGTTTCTTGTTCCCAAGACTCAAAAAATGCGTCAGCGATGGCCAACACCACTTTCGAATGTGTCAAAAAAGGTCTGATTTTTCTGACTCCAGCGAGTCGCTACGTCTACATTATATCTTCGAAGAATACCAATCCAGCCCTGCCACGTCCGCGGTTTGCTGCACCTCTGGTGACGGCGCTGGGGTGTCATAGCTTACTCTTCGTAAACTGGGTTTCGGTGACACCCTTGCCCATCGCCGCGGTCGACGAGACGCCACCTGTGACTGTCTTCATCAGGTTATCGACATAGTCCGCGCCGCTCCACTGAGAGTAATCATCAGACCTACATGCCTTTCTCTATGGCAGACAAGGAGTCGAGGTGCGTACCTTCTGGTGGGTGAGCATGTCCGTGCCAAGCTCGCGCTCCCTCCGTTGAATAAGCTCGACATACGCCTTCATGCCTTCTGTCGCGAAAGCCTTTGCAAACAGGTCCGAGATGTACCCGTTTGAGTGCAAGCCACCGAGCTACAAGGTGGCGTAAACAAAGAAAGCACGGTCGCACTCGGGACGCCGCACGAAAGGTGATGGATCAGCAACGCACCGTGATAAACTGCCACACGAATCCAAGCTTCCCGAGTTGCCATACAAAGTCCTTCATATCGTTGTCTCCAAGCCCAGCGGCATCCCAGTTAAAGCTCGGGCTCAAATTGTACGCGAGCCACTGGTCGGGGTACGCGCTGTGCACGCCGTGCGCAAACTCGCGCGCCTGGGAAAGGATCGGCTGCTTGGTCTCCATCCAAAGGAGATCCGCGTACGGCGCGAACGCGACGGCGCGGTTCACCGCGCACTCGGTGCCGCCCTGGTAACGGTAGTACCCCTCGACGGTGCGCGGTGCGTCCCAGTCCCAGAACGGCGCGCTGTGGAGACCAAATTCTCTCTGCGCGGTGGCCAGCGCGTCGGCGCGAGACGCGTGTGCGACGCGCGCGGTAAATCTGCCCAATGTCTCTGGGGACGCGGACGTCTGAACGCGCAACGCATCCGCGAGCGCCTCGCTGTAGAGCTTGAGCCCGGCCTGGGCGAGCCATTCGTCCTCGACGGTCTGCAGCGCGTCGCCCGTCGCGCCGCGTTGCGCAGCCTCGTTCATGACCTCGACGAGCTGACGAGCATTCGCGTTCGTACTGCCGATGATGAACGCGTGGTCGCGCGCGTCGACGTTGCTCGTGATGAGCGTCGCGGCCTCGGAATCGGTACGCGCGATGACGAGGCACTCTACGCCCATGATGTCGAACTGGAGCCGGATCGCGACGAGTCGGTTGATGTGCTCCTTGATGGGGACGAGCACTTTGCCCGCCATGTGGCCGCACTTTTTCGTGCCCGGTGCTTGGTCCTCGATGTGAATGCCCGCCGCGCCCTTTTCCACGAAGAGCTTCGCGAGTTTCATCGTTGCCGTAAGACCGCCATGGCCCGTGTCGGCATCTGCTATGATAGGGCGGATATAATCGATCGCGGGGTGCGAGGCGAGCTCTGTATCGGTCATATGAGAGCGCGCTTCGCGCTGCTTGCGGTCATGGAAGAGCTGAGCCGTGAAAAGGTGTTCAACCTTGTTCGGTACAGTATTGTAGGGATAATCTTCGGAGATGCAAATCATTCCTCGCATCGTGGAAGATAGTGGACGAGAACTTACCAGCGAGGTCGGGGCCGGGTTCATGTGTACTAGATGCCGTACTCGACGATTGCCAGCCAGACACGTAGACCGTCTCGAGATACTTTGCCATCTGGGTAACCTGAACGGGGTCCAGCCTGCAATGTGCTCCATATTGAATGGCCTCGAATCAGGGGCAAGACGAGGCAAGGCGTACGCTCCGTATGTATGAGAAGGTGTGCGGCTCTTAAAGTGCTCTGAAAAGAGCATGAAGGCTTTTTTCGCGACGACATTGGCGGGGTACGATATCGGGAGCGTCCCGCGCTTCGAGACGACGTCGGCAGCTGTGTATGGCCGTCTCACTCGCGCAAAGCGGGGGCTCTACAGAGGGGTTATGGGGGTCAAGGCTACAGTGAACGAAAAACGAGATCGGGCAAACCTTCCACCAGCGCTCTACTTCAGCAACCTCGGTGCGAAATGCAGTTTTCTCAGTCGACATTGCCTTTGACGAGAGTGGGTTGGAATATTATTGTGTTGACTCGCGGTGACTCGGGTGAGCAGCTTAAGTGTAGCCTGAAGATCAGCTGCCATTTCCTAATTTGGAGTATGAATTTGATTTTTTGCATGTGATAACTTTCCCGGTTTTCCGATCTCGCGATCATTTTCGGAGTCCCGTGTTTGTTGTCGAGATTTGTCCAGCTCAGCTCTCGTCTTTTCGTCTTTGCTATGCAAGTCACGCATGCGGTGTTACCGAGAATATCGGTGAAAAGGAACATCTATTCATATAGAGCAAAATCCCAAGCGTAGCCCAAAACACATGCGACGCGCCTTGGGGACAGATTCCACTTGTCTCCGCTTGGTGCACCAGAGACATCTAGTGGGGGACAGGGGTCATGCGTGCCTCCAATTTTTATAAGTAGGCCCAGAATCCACAGGGTATTCTTTTTCCGCCCTGGGAACGCGACGCTAACGCCGATCGCCATCAAAAACCAGATACGCCAGACCATAGCGCACCACAAAGGCAACTACGCTTCCCGCTACCTAGAAGTATCGTCAGTAACCATATTCATACACGTGAAAAAACCGATGGCATCACCTGAACCGCTATGAGAGTCTGAGTCAGACGCTTCTCGCGCATTGGCCCAAGGCGTAACAGTAACGCATTCAAAAGTGTCAAGTTCGTCGCCTCGAGGATCGTCCCATCGGGATGCGTAGTCAGCTCCGTACAGCCGAGTGCCGCTAGCACCCGTAAAGCCACAGTGGAGAGCCGTGACGGCCGTTTCAGAAATTGAGTCTTAGATGGATATAAAAGGTATGTCTCCGAGTCGAAGCTACGGTTCGCGTAAGGACAAGGCACCACAATGTTTAGATGGATTCATACCGAGGGACGCGATGGCGCGGGCATGGTACGAGACCGAATAGTTGAGGACATGAAAGGACAAAATTGAAGACCTGCGGAAGGAAGAAGAGGAGGAGCGTCTTTGAAAAGTGCGCCTGAATGCCCACGACCGCAAATGCCATGCCTGTCACATAGCAGAGCGTATCTCCCGGAAATGCACGAGCGGGGTACCTGTTTGTCCGATGCATCAATATTGATAGCGGAAGGGCGGGGGATCCTACATACCAGTTATGGAATAAAAGACCAAGACAGACACCCACGAGCGGGAGCATGAAGTACAAACTGAAGAGGTGTCGCTCAACCAACTCTGTACTGCCATATGCCATGCCTGCGCTCCAGACGCCACCAACTTCGACCTCCGCGCGGCTCCCCAGTAGGTGTATTGGAACACGGAATCCAGCCGGCCAAGGAAGGTATAATAGGTCGTTAAGGATAACCGAAAGGGCGATTATGACGGCTTGCGAGACCTCGGACCCATTGATGCCAGCGAGGATATTGATGCTATTTGTCGAGAAGGTAGAGAGGAGCGACATGTATAAGTAGTAAAAAGGGCCTGCACTCCGTAATTATTGGTCGGATGATCCGAGGAACAGAAGAAACGTCGTACCGAGGTTCATGAGAGAACCGAAGAGCGTTCGGAAGGGAATAGGTACTACAATGTGAGTGTTACCGTTGTCAGCATAGTAGACCGTCAATAGTGGGATTGATGCGATGATAGGTATAGGTATTTTGTGTCTCCAGCGGATATCAAAGACGTCGTCCAAGAAACCAAGCATGGTCGCGATGAGGAGTGAGAGAAGTGAAGACAGGTAAACTGAAAGCTTCGTTCTCTTTAGTTTGTATGCGGGGAAAAAGGAAGATGTCGTACTTGGTAGTGAGGGAAGGCATTGATGACTATGCCCTCACGCACGGTGTATTGGGCTTGAGATCCACTCAAGGATATAGGAGAGAACGCGAACGGGATAAATAGAATTAACAAGAGGATATATACTGATGCGCAGACGAGCCCCATACTCTCGGGTCTGTGGGCCCACGTTAGCGGAGACACGGGGAAGCACATCCAAGGGGAAGCGCCTACATTGGGGTGCTGTACACCTTCAACAAGTCCCGGCCCTTCAGATTGGCATTGACAAACGTTGGGCCCAACGCCGGGATGAGATAGATGGTAGCAAGGAGTGCGACGATGGAGAACCCGAAGGAAGCATAGAGCGCTGGCAGGGGCGGTGCGGGGTCGACGAGCGGGCGTGCGACGAACCACGCGGCGACGGGGACGAGGGAAAAGAGCAATACGGAGGGCAGGCGACGCGCGGGCAGGGTTTCTATCATATTGTGGAGAGGTCAGAGGCGAAGGCTAGTGCATAGACGGTGACTTGATGGCGTGCTGTGGGCGGTGGGCGGTGGGACATGCAATGCAGGTTGCTACCGGAACGGGGCTCGACGGTCAAACGTATGCCAGATCTCCACGACCCGACCAGATCATCCTCCCTCAGACCCGCTTCAACCGCCCCCGAACATCTCAACAATACAGGATGTAGGATAAAATATTCAGAGGGAAAGGGTCGTGGGGTCTACGGTATGTCAGGGCTGGCCGCTCGTTCAAGAATGATACATCATAACGTTCATGTGTAGCGTCCGAGGCCATCCCAGCATACACGCTACTCGAGATCAGCCCCGCGTTGCTGTTCTCGGCTGAGGAATACGAGGCGCACGGACGACATACTGTTCTAGACCACTACACATTCAAATGGAGAGACGGGAGGATGGCACTCGCCCTTGGTCTCGGTGCGCCTGCTGGCCCTTCGCCCTCATGATGCCCTAGATCGAGTCTGTCCGATTGACCTCGTTCCAAACCCGCACATCTACTACGGCCCGAACCTCTGGTTCGAAACCGCTGGCGACTCGGACGAGCGTGCTCGCGCACTGGCAGACACAGGACTCGTCGACGATGGCTGGGGTGGGCTCACCGCCGTCGCTGCCGGTGAAGGATCATCGAATCACGTCCTCGAGGAAGCGCGCGCGCCCGATCCAAACGAGATCCTGCCCGACGAGGATCTCCCTTTCAGCTGGGTCAAGCTCACCTCTGATGAGGATGACGAGGAGACATCAGAGGCTGTCCGCACAGGTGAGCATGTCCCTCGCTTCCCCGCGCGTCTCCTGATGCCCAATACAAGTACAGGCATGGGCAGTGGACATCCCAGATCCACGACATATCACCTCAGCACTGAAGTATATATCCCCCTCCCTTCCCTATCCCCCTTCCACTCCACATCCACTGACCTCGTCCCTCTTCCCCCTCTTCCCCTCCGTCCTCCCCCCCTCCCAATAGATGGCTCAAATCCTCCGGCCTTGACACACCGACCCTCTCGCACCTCAAACGAGTGCGCAAATCCCCTATCGGCACGCACTCGACCCTCCTCCTAACCAGCACATCCCCAACCGTGCCCGACCTCCCGCCCGACCTCGACCTAGCACCGCCATACCAACTGACGGTCCCGCGCAGCGCAGCGCTCACCCCAGCCTCGCTCGCCCTCAAGAACGCGCTCTGGCCGACCGTCTTCGCGCCCCGGCGCAAAGGCGAGCCCGAAGACTGGAGCCACGCCCGTGCGCGATGGGCCTGCGCCGCGATGGCACGCGTCGTGGAGGAAGCGCGCGCGGCGCGCGCCGCCGGAGAGGTAAGTGCATGTGCGCGCGACGCTATTTACGGTCTTTCCCCCTTCCCTGCCTGCCTGCTTGCCGGGCCGCCAGAAGAGCCCGCGTGGCCTTCATACGTCGCCCGCGATACTCGCATCTCCTCCGCTCACCGTCTCCGCCATGCCGCACTTAACGTCGTCCGCGCGCTCGCCGACCCGACCACCACCGTCACCACCACTGCCGCCGCCGCCGCCACAACCTCTGCAGCTTCATTAACTCCATCTCCACCGGCCTCCATACCAACTAAGAACGGTCAACATTACCTACTTACGTCGCGCTCTCTCTTCACGACGCACGAGCCTTGTGTAATGTGCTCCATGGCGCTACTGCATTCGCGCGTCAAGGAGGTCTTCTTTCTTGTTCCGATGGAGCGCACAGGCGGATGCGGCGGTGCTGCATGCGTCCCGAAGCTCGAGGGCGTCAATCATCGCTTCGCGATTGGACGGTGGAAAACAGGTACCGGTGGCGTTAGCACAGAAGGATTGGAGGTTGACGAGGATACCGATTCATGAGTGGGGTACCCAGATAGAGCAGGCGAGATCTTAGACTGGCGGTCGATTGACCTTCAAGCGGCCCCCAAGGGAGGATAACAAAACATGTAGCCCTCAGTTTGGTTGTATCGAAAGTTTAACGTCCCTCTCTAAGCGCAGGAACGGCCTATATACTACTCTATGGGTGATATCAAACCAAAATGAAAAACATAGCGCGTGTGACGGGTCATGAACCATGGCAGTATCAGCTCAGCCTCACCGACTACAGTGCATCGGATGCTCAGAAGTGGGTCTTAATTGGCCGGGGGTCCCACATCTGCTCCCTGATGTATGTCAATAGCGTATTGTCTGTCACGTGGCGCAGTGCAGGTGCGCCGTCAACGGACTGTTTTATGGAGGACGGAAGTCAGCATTTGGGTCATTCAAGAATCCCGAGTCAGGACTGGGACGTACGGCGTTCTGCGCGGCCCGCACGACAGCAAGCGCGATCCTTGCGCTGATTTCCCGGATACGGTCGAGGCGCGGGTATATGAGCCCTGCCGCACGCTCATCCGTATTAAGAGAGCCAGCGAGCGCAATGGACGCCTGCTCAACCATCGAGTCCGTCACACGGCTCGCCTTGGCGAGTAAGGCACCAAGACCAATACCCGGGAAGATATACATATTGTTACCTTGGCCTGGCTCGAACGTTCTCTCGCCTCGCGATATGGACTTATAAGGTGATCCAGATGCAAAGATGACCGTTCCATTAGTCCTTACCAAACTCGATCAGCATAGTGGACAGCTAGTGAAACGAGGGTGAATTACCAATTGACAGCATCCTCGTAGTCGATCTCGCTCAGCGACACCGGGTTCGACAGCGGAAAGATAATCGGACGCGTGTTGTGCGTCGCCATTGCATCGACGACGTCTTTTGTAAACGCATTCTGTAGGCACAGAAACTCACCAAGGGGAACCCAGGGGTCAATGAGATACTTACGCGGGTTGTGCTAAGGCCAAGTAGAGCAGTGGGTTTCACATGATTAATGATGTCGACCAAATTCGTCAAAGGAGGACCTTGGTAGTCAGTACGGGCAAAGACTGAAACGCTAGTTAGTAAAGGAAGCATTGAGAGCGAGGGAGGCTGACACTTCTTGTGTTCTTGTAAGCCAGGACGATCCGCAGTGATTAAGCCCTTAGAATCGACAGTCTACTGACTTCATGAGAGACATGCTCACATCAGCACAAAGAAGGCATACCCAAATCTGTTTCGTAGCATCAGCTTCACTCAAGCCCTGGAACTTGAAGAAGGATAGCAGTTGCTTCGCAACACCGATACCCGCAGAACCAGCACCAAAGAATAGGATACGATGCTCAGCGAGTGGCCTGCCAGATGCCGATGATGCGAGATGTGCCGCATTCAGGAAACCTGAAAGTACGACAGCACCCGTGCCCTGAATCTGGAATGTATTACGTAAGGGTCGGAACAACATGAGAACTTCAATAACCGGATGCTCACGTCGTCATTGAAGCAGCGATACTTCTGGCGGAAGCGGCTGAGATACTTGAACGCATTATCCGTTGAGAAATCCTCGAACTGCACGAGCAGATTGGGGAAGACCTCCTTCATGGCATCCATGAACTCGTCCATAAATTCATCCATCTGGATATCTCACGTGACTCGAGGCTCTCAATCGCAGAAAGCTGCAAGACACACAAACCTCCTCAGGGGATGGGCGCGCGCGGCGCACACCAATGTACAAAGGGTCATTAAGGTATTTCTCCGTCGATGTACCCAGGTCAAGGCAGATCGGCAACTGGATCCCAACTTATTGGTAAGCAACAGTATGGGGCCCACTAGTGCCGGAAAGCTTGAAACACACCGCTGATGACGGACGAACGCCGGCGCCTGCGATGTAAAGATCGCTATAGCCGGACGTCTTATCAGTTCTCTCCGGTTGACGAGATCTGCTTGTACTCACAGCTTACCCACTGCGATCGGCAGCCCGTTCGCACCGAGGTCACCAAGACCGAGAATGCGCGAACCATCGGTAACGACCGCAATGCGTGCCTCGCGGAGGTTGGGCCAGGTAGCGAGAACCTCACGTATCCGGCCCTTGTCCCCAATGGAGACGTACATGCCCTCCGGGCGACGCCAGATGTGTGAGTAGTTGGTACAAGCGTCACCAACCTAGATTACCAGACAGTGACAAACGAGGGTTATCATGGCGCGAAAACCAATCATAGCGTATGTGCTCACAGTTGGAGTGTACAGGATTGGGACCATTTCCTGTAGACGCAAAGCACTGTCAGGGCGTCGATAAAGACGAAGCGAGGTATATTTACCGGCATATTATCATACAGTAGCGAGTAGAAGAGGGACGGATCACGGTCTTTCAGACCATTGAGGTAGATATACTTTTCGAGGCTGTTGTTCTTTGAGCGCAGCTGGGCAAGGCAGCGCGAGCGGTGTGTCGCCTGCGAGAAGGCGGGTGGAGAGACCTTGGCAAGGAGCTTGGTCGAAGCGGCGTTCCTGGCAATATTGACACTAACTTGGGCAGACATTACAATAAAAGGTTGGATGACAAGAGCCTGGCGAGGAGAGGTGAGAGAGAAAGAGACGTTAAAAGAAAAGGCCGAATAATGACGAGCATGTTCTTATATGCAGCGAAATAGATTGGGGAAACGCTTGAGCTGGGGAATGTATGGTCACAAGTGGGGTGGGTGACGTCAGCACACGGAATTCATCCAAGTGTTCGCGCCCAATTCGGTTGGTGTCATGCAGTGTTCCCCAAAACATACAAATCCAGGCCTCACACGACCCGCTCCAGGAAACAGGAAACACCGTATGATTGCGTAACTCCCGCAGGCGTAAAATGCGCTTTCCCGCGTTTCCCCGACGGTCGCTTACACAGCACACCGCCTCGGGAACGAAAAGCCGACGTTGCTTTTCAAAAGGGCGAGACAGTCAGGGTAGGTGCGCAGCATCCTGATGTTCATGTAGCCGGCAGTATGCGGCCCTATGCGTTGGTCTCACATGCAAGAGAAAAGCAAAGTAGACATAACACGCTTATAAGGAGCCAGCTATTGCCGGTTAAAACCCCATCCATGGAGTGGAAGCGGGAATCTAGACTGTCTGTGATAAACCCCCGGATTAGCCAGACCAGTTCACGTTCCGATCAGCGTAATGCGTCCGTACCTAGGCCACGGCAAAAATCATGCTCCAACTGTCCGCTCCATCACACCCCACACCCCCTTCCCGGCTCCTTAGCTCACCAAAACTCCTTTCTCTTCTTACGTATCTCCCGGATGAGCGCGGCCTTCTCGCCCCATCGTGCACGCGCCTTCTCGTGGTCCCGATCACGCCTCGCCAACGCAGCACGCTGCTGAGAGGGCTTCAGAGGTGCTACATAGCTCACAAAAGAAGGGGAGCACCCGAAAGTACTCGCGAGCTTCTTGCGTGTGTAGAGTGCTGGGTTCCCTGCCCTCAGGCGCTGTAATTCCTTGATCTTGTCCTCGGGCATGCGAGAGTGTGCCAACGTGGGCTTTTCAAGAGGCGGTGGCAAAGAAAGACCAGTCGATGATGCTGGTGGTTCTGTGCGCAAGAGGGGAGAAGATGGGTTGACTGTGTAGGAAAGCGGTGTCGGAGCAGACGGTGGTGGGCGATGAATGAATGTCAAGTCCTCAGGGAGTGATGTTGAGACCACATTAGGATTATTTGAGAGGGGATCAGGGTGCCGCATTGGTGGCTTTTGAGGAAGCCGTGTCGCATACCCGCGGGTAAGTAAAGGAAAGTGGACACGCAAGTTCATGGTCTACGCCGTTGCAACCCTAGGCCTTGCTCGACCGCACCGTCTGTAACTGTCACATGTTTGTCACGTCTCATCACAATTCGTCACGCGTCCGGCGATTCTAAAACCCTAACCCCAACGGATACATAGACCGCCAGAAGTACCGCCAGTCCCAGTTTGTCAAAATCATACTTCAAAATCAAAGCAGGGTCACCTGAGAATGCTGCCGTGCAGTACTAGTAACTGCTGTATTGGTCCTCCGATGCAGTCTCGACGCTGTTCTTGTTTGGCCAAACCTGTACTGTCAACCCGTTCTTTACCCACGACACGGTGCGGTGGCAGCTTTGAGGCCCCCACGACGATTCCCTACTACTGCAATCCCTATGTCCGCAAGCAATCAGACTAGCGACCCTTCTAGCTCCAAATTTACTGCAATCTTTGAAGTCGCATCAAACGAGTACAAGACCCTCACAGGACAAGACCTTGGAACACATTCATTCGCTATCGCGGTCGAGGGTCACAACTCTCCTGATTCTGTCTTGGAAGTATTTCGAAAGCAAGCACAAGCTTTCGATAATTTTCGCAAGGGCGATGACAAGTTGATCGTATGGTTGACACCCATCGTCAACATACTCTTCATGTTTTCAGCAACACTAGGAGAAGGCATCTGTCTGGTAAGACCTCATTCCTCATATATATCACAACGTTTCAACGACTGTTTCTTAGCCATTCTCTCCCGCGAAGACAATCTTTGCCGGAATTGGTGTCCTTCTCTGGGTAAGGCTACTCACATATCTCTCAGCGTACTTCCTGTAACATCCAACTCAGGCGGCAAGGGATGTTAACACTGACTATGAAACACTTGTCAACCTCCTCGAGCGCACCCAGATTTTCCTCCAACGTCTCAATGATTACACAACAGTCCCTCTCACGCCAGCGATGACGGAGTTACTCGGGAAGATTATGGCGCAGATTCTGTCTATTCTTGCTTTGTCGACGAAGGCTTTGAAGGATAGACGAATCAGTAGGTGTATTCATTTGGCATCCCCTTTCTTGGCTGACTATGGCACAGAAAAGCCTATAAAGAAGCTAATGGGAAAGGCAGACGTGGAGGATGCGCTCAAGCGACTGGACGGACTCACGAAAGAAGAGACTTTGGTGACTGCAGCTCGAATCTTGACAGTTGCACATCATGTCGACGATACCGTCCAAGTTATCAGATGCGGTACGCGACATTCTTTCAATGCTTCATACGCGTACCAACCTTTCCCTGTCATATGCGAAACAGCAACGGATGAACAACAACGTTCGTTATTTCATGACGTTTCTTTATTCATTGCCGTGACTAAAATACGCTCACAGGAAATCAATCGCGAGAGAAGCTTCGAACATGGCTCAATCCTCCGAATCCTTCTATCAACCATAATATAGCGTGCGACACCCAGCATGACGGCACATCAACGTGGTTTATCCGAAGCTGCAGATTCGACGAATGGAAGAAGAACGGTTCGTTATTATGGATCCGTGGCAATCGTACGCTGCCCCTACTGTGTCGGCCTTTCACAAACATTAATTGCTTCTGTTTTTCAGCGGGATCGGGAAAGAGTATACTTTGGTATGTGGTTTTGCGACCATCTCAATGATCGGAGGTTGATAGTATTGATAAGTTCGGCGATCATTGAGGACATCAAGGATATGCGAGAATCGCGATCAGCCCTGGTCGTGTATTATTACTTTGACTTTAAAGATGCTGCCAAACGCGATGTCCGGGGATTTTTGGCTTCCTTTCTCTCGCAACTTGTCCACGACTCTGACCAATGCTGGAACGTTCTTTCTCAACTACACAACATGTGCCGTGACGGTTCGGATCTGCCTAGTGAAGCCGCCCTCACGCAATGTCTTAAGAGTATGCTTGATCTCCCAGGACAAGACCCGGTGTATCTTATCGTCGATGCGCTGGACGAAAGCCCAAATAATACCGGGACCCCATCTCCTCGCGAAAAGGTTTTGAACGTTATGGAGGACCTTGTCCGGTTGGATTATCCCCACCTATTCATCTGTATCACCAGTCGCCCCGAGCAGGACGTAATTTCTGTCCTTGACCCTCTGATATCTGCGTCGTGTCGTGTGTCCCTTCACGAAGAAGGCGGTCAGAGGGAGGACATCAATAATTACGTCCGCTTTTTCGTCCAGAATGATAGAGCAATGCGAAGATGGAGAGAGGAGGATAAGGAACTCGTTATCAATGTGCTCACGGAACGGGCTGACGGCATGTAAGACTTGTCCCCTCAAAACCCGCAATTGTTGTTATTCATGGCATCGGTCAGGTTTCGATGGGTGTATTGCCAGCTGGACAACCTACGTCGATGCATGCCATCAAGTATTCGGAAGGCCCTGAACGGATTACCTGTCACTTTGGATGACACGTATGAACGGATTTTGCAAGCCATCCCTAAACAAAAAGTACATCACGCCCATCGCCTTTTCCAGTGCATGGTTGCGGCCATTCGGCCGCTTCGCGTCGAAGAGCTCGCTGAAATATTCGCAATCGAGTTTGGCCCGAACGTGGAGACTAACCTCGTTGAAGGCTGGCGTCCCGCAAATTCGGATGAAGCTGTTCTCTCCACGTGTTCTACCCTTATTTCCATCATCGATAACGAGGGTTCGAAAATTGTACAATTTTCGCACTTCTCGGTCAAGGAATTCTTGACCTCCGAACGCCTCCAACTGTCGGATGTTGGAAACATCCGCCAGTACTACATACCCCTCGAACCGGCGCATACGATTCTCGCACGAGCCTGCCTGACAGTCCTACTACAGTTTGACGAAAAAGTGAACAAGGGGCGCCTCGCGACATTCCCTCTTGCATTCTATGCTGCACAGCACTGGTTCGATCACGCCAAGTTCGAGGCAGTGGAGGTACAAATCCAAGATTCCATGGAACGTTTATTCAACCCCAAGGAGCCATACTTTCGGGCATGGATTTGGATACACGACATGGACCAGGGTCGCGAAAAGTCCATGCAAGATCTCGTTGAATATCCTCCATCACCGAGGAACACACCTTTGTTCTATGCGGCGTCTTGTGGTTTCAGTGGGCTTGCAAAGCACCTCATCATTACGCATGCCGAAAATGTCAATGCCGATTGTAATTTTGGCTGGGGTCCACTGCATGCAGCATCGGTCCGTGGAATGTTTGACGCTGCGCGTATGTTACTTGATCACGGGGCGGACGTGAACAAAAGAGACCTTATAAACTGGGAGCCAATACACTTCGCGTCGTACGATGGGTATTTGAAGATCGTTCAGCTCCTCCTTGAGCGCGGGGCTACCTTGAACGCAGAGCAACGCCGAGTACACTCCGCTTTGTCTGGCTTCGGAAGCCGGACATCTTGAGGTTGTGTGGCTCTTGCTTGATCATGGAGCGAGTGTGAACGTCAGGGGATATAAATATTGGACAGCATTCCAGGTAGCTACCAAGTACGGTCACCACAATGTTGCGCAATTGCTCGTGGAACGCGGCGCTGAGGGAGCATAGGAAGATACGGCAAATATAGAAGTATTAACATGTACGCTATCCAGGACTGTTAAAATCTGCCAGACAGTATTTTCATGTCACTCGTCATCAAGAGGAATGGTTCTGCTACGACCCGCGGTGTCCACCCTCCCTGTGTTTTCTTCTGCTGATTCTTTGAGTGGCTCCAGCGCGCGTGCAATTTCCATCAACTCTACAGGCAGTGTAGAAGTCTACCTAAGTATTATGATGGTGTGTGCGAATCGGCGAGGTGCTCCTCA
>WNFC01026534.1_pt1 | contig 14027 bp, 14 predicted proteins | sample 5400541 | NCBI WGS metagenome assembly WNFC01 (sample SAMN13153342, study PRJNA577476) | soil metagenome | isolation source: 120 cm saprolite under Douglas fir tree site 2 hole 2 replicate 1 | place: USA:California | collected 2015-04-18
CCAAGGGTCCATCATGTCCTTCATCATTGCTCCCCTGTCCGGTGCTCTTGTCGCCGGAGGCGTATGGCATATTCTTTATCATCACTGCGCGCTGTATTTCCTGACAGTGTTCTAGATTTACTACGGCTTCTCTAGCTTGATCGAGTCCAGGTATGTCCTCCCTGAGGCTTACCTTTGACACGTCCCTTACGCCTCTCCAATAGGACAAATAAACACCGCGACGAGTCGGTTCTCCTTAACCAATCGATATACGTATCGTGTCAATTACTCACTATCACTTGCAGCCTACACACGCTCTCAAAGAAGCTCACCACGCCCCTGGCCGAATACGACCCTCGACCCCCCGCTGCCGCCCGTATCATAATGAAGCCATTCACGGAACTAATAAAACAAAGCTGGAATGACAAACTTGGTGGATTATATGCCCTCACACGGAAAGAGGGGGAGCGAGCCAGTTCTTGGGGAAAGAGAGTTCTTTACGGCGGGGATTCAAGCGCCGGCAAGGCATCCCCATCTCAATAAGCACGGAATGGAGTACGAATCCTCCCGAGTTACACATCCTATTCTAACGCCAAGTAGACCCCGTTTGCCGTGCGCGGCCTTATTTACTAGGGGGTTCCATTCTAGAGCATGTTTTACTCCAAAAGATGGCGGCGATAGACATCATGCATTCAATCGTGACTCGGTCGTCCGTTGTTTTTTACCAGGCTAAATCAATCTATTCGCTGATCCACATATCAAGTGATCCATTGGATAACGGTTCGGTCAAGAGGGGTCCACTTCGTCGACGCCACAGTCACAAATGCTCGGTCAAGTAACCACTTGCCGTCCTATCGTTTCAGGTCTAATGGCACGAATGATCATGGTCTAGCCACGATCGTGAGCCTGTTCAACTGATGTATTTGATATAGGGTAACCCTAGTTGGATCGACCTCCCTTGTTCGCGGAAGGCTTCGTTTCGCACTGGCGAAGTGACATTTCCTCCGCAGAAATGGCAGGCGTGGGACGGAAGCGCCCACGACCGAAGGCCGTGCGATTAAGCCGCGATAAAGGAAAATGCACGGAATTTCGCTGATATGTCACCTTTCACCGTTAGTACAGTAGTCTGCAGAGGTGTCACGGATCCCGAGGAAGGCGTCCTGTGGAAGTGGTGCGCCCATGATCGACACAGATGAAGATCAGCGCGACCATGGGACGTGCCATGAGGTCGAGAGATATAGCTCGCTCCGGGACTTGGCAAGACACGAGAACAATTGTAATCTCTACATCCGGCGTCGATGTGTGTCACATGCCTCCGCCTTCAACGGTGCTCTGAGTTTTTTTTTTTCTTTCATGACCGATGAAAACGGCTTCCATTAGTACGCGTGTTTCTCGGAATGTTTTGCGAGTCATGACCTCGCCGCCCATACATGAACAGTGCAGCAAGCCGTCGCGCCACAGAAGCAGAAGCCTGTCGGCATCGGCGTAGAGCAGTCCAGCCAATTAGCTTGAAAGGGCAGATACAGTTACGCTGAAGGACCTGGATATGCCACGTTGCAGAACGCATGCCATCGGATCAGCGCTGGTTGCGAGTGCTAATTGGGGATCGGGCCCGGTCCACCGATCATAGCCGGGCCGGAATGGTATAGTATATTTAATCGAGAGTCCTCTGTTGAAAACAGAAAAAACATAGTGACATCATTCGTCTTGGATGGTAACAACCCGACCAAGCTTATTACTATAATACACGGCCGCCAGAGACAAGCAAGCAAGCAAACAAACAAACAAATACTGTATTCCGTAATAGCTTAGTCGTAGCGCCATCGACTTCGCACCAAACGTCGTATTTGAACAAAGCCTAGCGCCCATATTGTCCATACCCGTGGGGTTGCTGCTGGGCGGGCGGAGGCGAGACGCCGAAGGGAGAACGCACGCCCACACCGTAACTCTGTGGAGGGGGTGGCTGCGAGTATGAGATGGGAGGTGGCGGGGGAGGAAGGGCTGAAGGAGTGCTGCCTTGCCTCGCCGATAAGGAAGGAGTAGCAGCGTACGTGTACACTGTGTGAGCTGGGGATGAGAGCGACTGGTATGCTTGACTCTGCTGCTGGCCTGGCAGAGGGTAAGATGCCTGGCGTTGCGTCGTGGGGGCCAGGGGGAAATGAGTAGGGCTAGCGAGAGACGCTAGACTAGCGTACTGATCGCGCTGCGGTTGAGGAGCCCCAACCCCGTACGACGATTGTACAGGTGGAGATGGGGCATACAGGGGGCGAGTGGACGGTGGGACGTGAGCTAACTGACTGGGTGGAGGTGGTGGGATAAATGGGGGACTCTGTGCAGTAGCAGGGGACCCAGACGCGTATGACTGGCTCAGTGGTAGGACATTCGGATGGCCTGAGTAAGCAGCCCTCTGCGCTGCCGTCCATGAAGCAGGTGACGTCCACGAAACAGATGGTGGCGGTGGTGGTGGAACAGGTGACACTGGGGTACTCTTCAGAGTCAGGGAAGAGAAGACTTGATCCAAATTAGATGGCGGAAGGGGTGGTTTGGCCGGAGGTGATACAGACGGTGTTCGTAGTCCCGAGAGTCGCTGTTGTGTCTCTGCTTGTCCGACGAGCGAATCCCGCTCGGATTTTCTCGAAGAAATGAAACTCTGTACATCGCGGCGAAGTGTGGACAACAATCCACTTAACTCGGAGTAGAATTGAAGGCCTTTGCTATCGGCAAAGATACGGGATTAGAGGCAAGTAACCGGATGTGGGATGAATATTACTGACGCAAGGCCATCTTTGACTTCCATATACTTCTCGCTTGCCTGTATGAACCTTCGAACAGTTTCCTTCTTTCGCCGTTCTCTTTCGTCCCATTTGCGCGCTCCCCCCCGTCCTCCCAGATCTCTGAGTGCCCGCCATAATTGTGTGATCTCCTGAATCGTGGCATGCTGATGATGCACTGTTTGACCTAGGCGTTGCTGGTACGGGCGAAATTTCTCAAGTTCCGCGGCGAAGATCGTCGGTTCGACGTTCGGACTGCGGCGACTAAGAAGTAGAAGATGAGATACGTCGTCGGTTTGTATCTGGAATAGCGATGTGGTGAGCGCTCTTAAGGGCACAAGCGAACTGTTACCTTCTCTTTGAGATCCTTAAGTGTCTGGTCTCTTTCCCTTTCAATTTTATTCAGACGTCCGATCCTCTCGTCAATTTCTTCCACGAGATGCGCAATCTTTGTCTTCTCTGCGTCGTCCTTGTCTGTATCCAGATCAAGCAAGCTTTCGCGTTGATCGGGACCTCGAGCGCTCTCCTTGAAAACATTCTCCACGTCATCGGAAATGAGCAATCGCACATCACCCTTCGCAGAATCCCATAACGTCTGTACTTGGCCATCTGACGCCTTGGCGGCGTCCAGCATCTGGAGACGGCTCTTGAGGTCGGCGCGGAGGTCCTTGTTCAAGCCAGAGGATGGAGCCTGTGTGAAGAGGTGGCCATATCTAACGCGCATAGCCTCGCAATCTTGGCTCTCTGCGTCCAGATCTCGTCCTATTGAGTCGAGCTCGACTCGGGCCGATTCTTTTGATTCCCCTAGCCGTTTGAGTAGTGTATCCACGCCTTCGCGCTCTTCGATGACGGCAATGTCGTCGCGGTACCGGCGGACATCAAGCGGAATCTCGTCCTCCCCCGCGACGCTGCCTTCGGCCATTGCACGGAACCGTGGCAAACCTGCCTTGACCCCGAGGGTATCCAGCGCGCTGCGTGCCTCGCTGGCGGAACCTTCGGCCTTCTCAACTTCGCTGCGGACCAGTTTCGCCTTCTCCTCAGAGTAAATGCTTGCGCTTTCGTGGACACTCAAAGGAATGAGATGCGAGAACAAATCCGGGCCAATGACCTTCTGCACTTCGGGAGTACTGTACACCTCTTGAATGGGAATCGCAGTCGCGACTACGGTTTTGTCGATGGAAGGGAGAGTCTCTGCCGTCGGTAGCACCGCATTATAAATGAGGTCATTGTCTCGCTGGGCCTCTGCTCTACGCTCTGTTGAAAGTGCCAGTTGCGACTTTACTAGTTCAAAGAGCGACTGGCCTGAGTCTGCTGGTAAATTAGGGGACATCTGGGGCAGAAACGCAGAGTTGAAATTAGATGCGATCCTGTGGGCTTCTTTAGCCGCTGCCTCAGCAAGCTGAAGGCGAACGAGGGCATCTCCATATTTAGTCGCAGCACTATCGGCTAGCGCGCGGTGATATTGTGTAATAGAGACGAAATATTTGGCTTTGATCTGCATATACGAGGTCAGATAATGGAACTTAATTAGAAAATGGGTTATACGGTTCCCACCTGAAGAATAGTGACCCAATTCCTATCGAAGATACCCTTTCCCATAAATTCTTTGACCTCTTCATTGAGAGAATTATACATCGACGCGGCTTGAGATGCGACTTTGAAAACCAAAGCACTACCCTTCTTCTCGTCCCGGCATTTCTCCCAAAAGACCTCAGTGGCTTGAGCTAGGATGACCCCGACGAGAAACTTGATGACTTCCCGGCTCAGGTCCGTAGATGGCGCATGCAGGAAGTTTTCATTAATGTATGTGAGCATCCCAGCGCAGCAGCGCAAGTAGTAGAACGCGCGTTTCTGGCCCTCCGGGTCTGAGCGGCTCTGAGAAGAGGCTATGGCAGAATGGGTCGCAGCAATCTGGAATATAATAGACGCCTTCTCATATGCAAGTGATGTTTGGACAATTAGCTTGTTAGTGAATGCATCACGCCATGGAAAGTTGACACGAATTTCCGGAAAGCGCAGTTCGAGCAGTTCGAGTTGTCCGAAGTACTTGTAAAGCAAGTCGCGTCCTAGCTTGCGTTGGAGACGTTGTCTTTTTAGAAGGAGGGCTACGCACCAGTCATGTCACTTCCAGCCCCTTTGACAGCATCCTGTCGACATCTCTGGAGAGAAGCACACTCTGTCGCATAGTTGTCAGGATCCTCCCCGTACGACTGAGAGATCGTGCTCCGAATTGGGGAAGTCCAGTCGACATCATCCGTACCCTTCCTCGGAATTGAGATCAGAGGAGACTGAGAGGCCATCGTGGGAAACCTCCCGGTTTGAAAAGTGAAGATATTGCGTTGAGGGGTCGAAAAGAGAACCGATAACGATGGATGTGCAAACTAGGAGTTGAGTACAGAACCTAATATCGTATTGATAATTGCTCTGCCATTGTGCCAGTGGGGTGTGCCAATCACGTGACACACTGATGGTCGTTGAGGTATCTCGTGTGCAGAATTAAGTGTAACCATGACACTCCGCTAGTATTCGTATACAGTAGTACAGTACGCCAGCCATCTACAAGTGAACAAACGAGGCATCAGGATCCCCAAGAGTTCTCCCTTGAAAAATCATCAATAAAAAAATGACTTCGCAATCGCGTAACTTGCCTGGGTACGGACTCGGAAGCACCCGCTCGTCGTAGTCTATGTAGTAGCCTCGGCCTGGCTGGGCCATCAAAGATTTCTGGAGGAGGGAGGGAAGTCGGAAGAATATTAGCACTCGTACAGATTGATCGCGACTTGATGCTTTGGGAAGGGCCATCGTAGAGTATTGGTTCCGGCAACGATGATATCGTCTGCTGTTTTGCTCTCTCGACAACCTGAGAGGAGAAATGACCAGGGTGTGTGGATGACATCCCGAGCGGGGCATCAAAGATAACACCGACGGCTGGGGATGAATCTACTGACGGCGTTGCCGCTGCAATACATCGCGACGAGGCAGCAGCGATATGTCGCTGTGTGATGAGATGAGGTACTCGCATGGAAGGTGTCTAGCCGACTGCAGTGAGAGTGCCCCCTTCATTGAGCAAGACGGAGCTTTATGTGATGGCAACTCGTCCTTAGTAGACCCACATGATAGTCTTCGAGGTAAGGACGAACTATCGGGAACAATCAGTCATTTGTGTCTGTGTCGACCGGTCAACGATGCGGATCCAGTGCGGACTTACTCTTACTCGTAGGGACAAGCAGGCAACGAGTGGCAAACACCGCGGAGAGCACAACTTGTGCTGAGCCACAAATGCCAGTGTGTTTCACATTGATTGGGTTTCCTTGATCAATGACGTGCTTTTCGGAAACGATAGGGATCATACCGTTGAGATGTACTTTGATGAGACCTTCCGCACAATCGCCACTGCCCAGAGGTCAAGGAAAGACCGGTGATGGAGGGACAACGGAGAGGAGACCTCCGAGCCGAGGCAGCGACAAATCTAGAAACGGGACTGAAATAAGGGTGAAAATCTCGGGCCGGTACTGTACTGTCATGCCAGTCCAGTCCTACAGGGTAACTGGTAATTGACTAGACCTGACATGAAGCTACTAGTAGCAACCATGCCGAGTGGATTCTGCACGAGATTGCACACGTCGACCGCCAAGTATCGTTCATAAGGAAACGTCAAAGTCTGGACGTGCATATTGTGATTGGCGCAATGGCAATATGACTTCGAGAGCAGGAGCACAGCCGAGGTGTTACAAGCACAGCCGAGGTGTTACATAGACAACATTTCTGGACTAGCTCACATCATCTAAGGGGCTATTAGCCTGTAATCCTTGGTTCCATATATACTGTAGTATGATCTCGAATAATTGGCTTGCCGCATTTCCCCTGAAAGTCCTTATCTATGAAAAGGACAGAACGTACCGCGAGTCACTCACCGGAAGATGACATACACCACTACTAGTAAGATGCCATGCCCACACGGCCATTCACAATAGCCCTAAAAATGAAAGCCTCATGGAAAACGTGCGACGGCACAGCCTCTAAAATTTGATTTCATGAAAGCGCCACCTGCAGTTGATGACGTGTTTTCCGCTAACGGAGGAATCCGGAACATGTGACCTTCATTTGGTAAAAACGCCGAGCCCGGGATAGCAGGGCTGTTGCGCTCACTCACCTACAATCTAACCAACAATAGCTGTGAATCACCAAGACAAGTTCTATGGAAGGTTGAACAGGAGCTTATCCGTTTTCTCAACGAACGTGGAAACTCCGTAACACTATTCATAGTAGCTGCATTCCATCTTGGAGGACTAGTGCGGTCATCGATGCCTCGTTTGTTGCACGTGCCCTTGAGGTCTGGCCTTTGACATGCGCTGCATTGCACCCACGAGGCAAGAACTACGATAGTAAAAGGCCATCGATGTGGGTCCCATTTCCGCCGCATCATCCCCCCTCTACCTATCACCACCGCTGTCATGGAAAGCTCATCCACAGACTCTAAGGACTCTGGCCGTTTCCAGCTCGGCTTCAGCGCACTCCCTCAGTACGGCTTTGGCCCAGATCTTACATTTGACTCGCTAGTCGAGCATAATCCTTTCCTCTTCCGCGTGTACACACCCAAGCCGCTCTCCCCGTTCTTCGACAGTTCTGAGCCGTTCTTCATTGGCCAGAAATTCAAGACCAGTTATCGATACACGGTACAAGACTTCCAGGCCAGGAGCTCATCGTCAACGTTGCCCGATCTGTCGGCGATGCCCAACTCGTACGCTGACGTGGCTAACCACATGGACTGGACCCAGAAGTCTACGTCACCCTTTGTCACAACCTCATTCAGCTTTGCCTGGGCAATATGGGAGGCAACTCGGCGTTATAAGAGCAACCCCAAGCAGGCGATAGAAATTGCCGTAATCGATGCGAAAGCAATCGCAGGGCGGGCAGTCACAGCGTTGGAATTGTTACGGAAGGGAACACCGAAAGAGTGAGGATCCGTGAATCTCCCACCATGGCTTTACTAATAGTCGAATTCAGGCGACATCCGGACCACTGGAAGTGGTACCGATTTGCAACGGAAGCACAAGACGTTCTCATCTATGGCTATGTGCCAGGCACCGCTGTACTAGCCTCCATCCCCATCCTATCCATCGTCCCGAAACTTCCCTCTTACTTCCTCAACCCTAACCCTAACGAGGAAGATAAAAATTTCTTCAGTAATCTCACCTGGGATGTTACGCAACAGCGTTCGGGATATCAGCAGTTTTGCCAGCAGATGTCAGAACAGTTTTTACGCTCATCGGCGGAAGTGCGGCTGCGCGACACGACCACAAGTTCAGTTCGCCTAGCGATGTGCTTCCTTCGCCGCACACGGAGATCTGGGATCTCATTCAGTCCATGGTTCACGTTATCGGAGAAGAGGTGCGGGATGCGCAGCGCATACATGCACTTCATGAAGTTACGCGGTTGCAAGGCGTTGTCAGCGAGCTGCAACTCCTCACCGACGAATTCATGTCAGTGCATTCCCGGTCGGGGTCGGACGACTCTGCGGACGAAGCCGATCCCCCCGAAACATCTTCTGCACCCGTCTCCGCACCTGCCCCTCTCGTTCCTCCGGAAGACCCACAACTTCTTCCTGGACAGACTCCATCGAAGGTCGAGACGGCATCGTGCGTCCTCACAAGCTTTTTGTTCGGGGCATTCGCCGCACTGTTCGTCGTCAATTCCCAGAGACGAGACCTGGCACTCCATTTCACATGATGAATGTCTGCCGCACACGGATTCAGAACCCGAATCCGACGAGTCATATTCGGGCACAGACTCGAGCTGCTCGAGCTGCTCAAGTATTGCATCGCTCAGCACTTTGGAAGACATGCTCTAGGAAGCATGTTAGGTGAAGGAGGCATACGATACCGCGATTTTAAGGAGAGTGCCGCCCCGGTCGGTTTTTGCTTAATCTTATTTCCTTTCGTCCTTTCCCATTTCTTCCCTTTCTTTCATGTTGTATCCTTCCTAGTCACGGGCTCCCGTTGTATCAATGGAATATTTATTGTTTCGGACACCAAGAGTAGCATATATGAGTTAAAAGATAAGTAAGATCAATGGCACGCAACAATCTCGCGCGTTCAAGTTACCGGTAGTCCTCTGTAGTCGTTCCGTGACGTGTAATGATTTGCGTCCATGCCCGCCTTGTGCCGGACGATCATTTCTTCGGACTACAAAGGGGTAAAACTTAACCGTTGAACTCGTTTCATGTGGTCTGTCACAACTATTGGACTTAAGTTGTGTAACAGGCACCCAAGCCTCCACCTTGGTAAAGGAAGATTGAACGTATTGAACACCGCAATGAGAGGGTGCCCATTCTCCGTCGGTGCCTGCGGTGTCCGTACGGGCCACAATAAGGCTCGAGCCTGACGCTGGTCAAACTTAACATTATCCGTGTAGGCCGACCGCGCCCACACGTACGCCGGTGTCAGTGGGAGGGCGGGGGGGATTAACACTGGCCGCCTATATCGGACTAAGTCATCCTTCATACTAGAGCACGCCCCAACATGCCAGCGGCGCGGAATTCTCACCTTGGCTGGATGGCTCCTCTAGGGCTGAAGGGGCTAGAAGGCTTTACAGGGACAATTAGACGACCAGAGGGTGAGAGGGGGTGGGCCCATGTACAACGGATTTGACCGCATCAGGACGCGAGTTTGCTTCCATTTTGTCACCTGGCCGCCGATGCACCGTAGGTTCTCTTGTTCACTTGGAACTCGAATAAACTCACCCGACATAGCCAAGCCGCGGAGCGCCTCTTACGTGCCTTCAGTTCTCATGGTCTCCTGGTGCCTTTCGGCGTTCCTACTTTCAATGGTGGGCGTACTACTGTAGTTCGGCGTGCCGCGTCCGAGTCATCGTGCAAGTGTGCGGTGTTGCTTGCCGTTCAACCTCAGGACGGATGCCTACACGACGACCCCTGTTCTCGTGGAATTGAACAGTACATTTTGGTCCTGATCACTCTATGGTCATCGATCATCCCATGTGTTAGCGCACGATCGTTCTGTTTGGGGAAAGCTGTTATGCACGCTCAGGTACAGCGTGTCACCAATCGCCAGTGGCATGTCACCTCATGCTATTGGGAGGAGTTTGCGTAATCTTGTTTTCTTCGGGCGAGGTGAGTTCAACTGCGTGGTACATCAACTTGCGCTGTCGCCTAGATAATGCGCAGCGGGTCTTCCTGTCTTCCTGCATGCGTGCCACTGGCAGTGATGGTCTTTCTGCTCCAACATATCGTTACATACTAGATCGCGGTTGCCAGAAGTATTTTGACATATTTCAGACTGCGCGCTGACCCTACCATTAATTGATTTGTATGCATGGCTGTGATTCGTAGCGAACTCAGCGGTAACCCGTCACGATGCCCGGGCCAGTGTCCCTTGTAGTCTGATATATGTTGTAGCTTTTTCTCCTGGCTAGTATCGAATTTCGTGTCGTTGAAGGCCTCTTTCAATCGCGGTGGATTATCACCGGATGCAAGAGCGAGCAATTCAGTGGTACTGGGCGAAACCCGGTTGCTCTTCCGGCCCTGTTACTAAACAGTCAGTATTGGCTAAGGGGTGAATATGGTGAATTACTATTCATGTTTGACACCGCGAACGCCACTAACTTCAACCTTCAAGTTTTCCCTCGCGACTATCATCATAATCAGGGCTGTATGGTCCCTTGCAGTTCACGGCGTAGGATATCATACGAAGATTGGTAATATTTGGTGTTATTGAAGCGGTGTGACGGGCGACGAGGCGCTTAAGACTGAAATTCTAGAAGTACTGATAGTCACCGTCTCTAGCACAATCCACAATACCGTATTCCCTTATGGCAATATGTCCCGGGCTTTGAGAGACTCACTGGGAAATCTTTCTCCCTCTCTTTGCGTTCATATTCTATAACGCTACAAACATTGTAACACTGGGGGGTGACTGGGGTGGGTTGGTCCCTCACGAACTTGAATCATGAAGAAAAGACCGGAAATGCAGTCTACCAAAGTTCGTATGATGAGGGTGACCGCCTCATCGAGTGGATCAAGTAGTGAGGGTGGTGATGTACAATGAATGAATTGATTGATCACCATCACATCATCACCCCTTGCCCTTGTTACGGTCCACGTTTCAACTGTGCGACGCGACGATCCTCACTTCTTACTCACGTGTAGGCCCATGATCCACACGGACCACAAATTAACACCCCAGAGTTAAGCCGAGGGGAGGACCATTATGAGGCTCTTGATCGTCTTTATTATGGGAGAGCCGACGAGGCCACGGGGAAGGAGGAAAGGCGGCCACACTAGTTGCAGGGGCGCGGGCGCGGAGGGTCCGCAGTACCTGTAACATGGGGCGTGATGTCGCTGTGGAGTCCGTGTGGGCGAACCATATCTACTGGTGCCAACCATTTCGAATTTACCAACAATGCGGGTGCAATCTCCTCCAGGAAAAGGAAACACATCTTCAAGTTGCCTCAAAAGGAGATCATTGCTCTCTCTGCCCATGACTGGCCAGACAAGATATTGCCACTGCAAAGGAAAGGCACCCACTTTGCTCCCTGAGCAACCCCTGCGAGCGGCTTAGTACCCGGCTTGGCATCATCAACCCAAAAACAATTCAGCGCGGTCCGCGCAGCGTTACCGTCAACCGTCAACGGTGCACTGATTTTCACACTGCCGTGCACAATCACCCACAGTAGTTGGCCTCGCACCTTGCTGTACCGGGGGTCCATCCAATTTAGTATTACGAATGGGTTACGTGTTCCAACCACCCTTTCCCTCCAGCAGTTGCATCGTTTGCTTGTGTTCTGCTGCAACTTGAACTGACCTGCACCACTCTGTGAGTGGCCAGTATCTCCCCTACCACTTTCACTCCTTGCTTAGAGTGGTTGCCTGTGGCAATCTAACGACACTATGTCTTCTACTCCATCCCAATTCAAACTGATACTCTTACTATTCCTCTCTCTCCTCCTTGTCCCTATCGCAAGAGCCCAGCAAACTATTTTCCCGCCAGCAATTCCTCTTGCTGTTCGTTCTCCATATCTCTCGAGTTGGGACCACATTACGAATGGGTCGACATTCGGCAAACTATGGCCTAACACATTTAATCCTGGGAAGGTCGCTCGTCACCGTATGTTCAGATGGCTGTGAAATTCTCATCTTTGTCTGTTTCAGATCCTCGGATGGTCTGTCTTCGTACGTGTCGATGGCATGACATATACATTCTTGGGGGACCCAAACGCAGGTGTCGTCAATGGTACCGCGAACCTGATGAATATAGAGGTCACGCCTACGCAAACCGTGGTTACTTCGCAAGCTGGACCCATGCAAGTCAATCTTACCTTCCTAAATCCCATCGAGGTTTGTCTCTACTCTTCCATTTGCTTCAAACGCCTACATATCTTTCAAAGCCGGCGGATTGGGTCAAGCAATCGATCCCATTCTCATACATCGCTTTCACTGCGAAATCCCTAGACGGCCTAGCTCATGCTCTGCAAGTGTACACAGATGTCAGCGGAGGTGCGTGAAATCTTTCTTCAAAGCCCGTCGTGTCTCTCCAGCTTCGTTGTAGAATGGAACTCGGGTGAACGAAGCCAGGTGATTATATGGAGCGCGACATCCAACGCGGATGTGATCTACCACAGTGTCAGACTGCAGACACTGGCAGTGTTTAATGAGATCAGCAGCCAAGCGGAATGGGGCAATCTATACTATGCCATTAAGACGGTGAGTAAGAGTTGCCTGGGCCATTTTCGTTACTCACAATTTATGAATTAGGGGACTAATATCACCTATAAGATTGCGGCGGATGTTGCCTCCCGTAGCATGTTCCAGCTCCAGGGTATATTGGACAACCAAGATGACACAAATTTCCGTGCCATTTCCGCATCGTTCCCTGTCTTTGCATTATCGAGGGACTTTGGAACCATCCAAGCTACACAGGCTCCTCTTGTCTGGACCGTTGGCTACACCACAGATCCTGCCATCAGTTACACCGATCTATCTGGTGCCCCTACAACACAACGTAGTTTGTACTACAAATCAAAATACACCAATGACGGAGCCCTGGTCAGTGGTCATTCCTCTTAGCGAGACGATGCATCCAACATTCACATACAGATTCTTGACTTCCTAAATGATTATACGAATGCGTCCTCAAGAGCTCAACAGCTGGACAATAAGATACTCCAGGATGCTGGTTCTGTCTCCAATCTACTTGGGGATGTGGTTTCTCTTGCAATTGCCCAAGTATATGGCAGCACACAACTCACAATTGGGATCGATGACCTCGGTAACCTCAACACGTCGGATGTGATGATGTTCATGAAGAATATCGGTGGGGAGATTCCGAAGTGAGTCAATGCGAGCTGCTTTCTTCGTCATACGGGAGATTGAGTATCTACATGTTTAGCCGAGTAAATGCTGTTGAGACGCTGTATGCTGCGTTTCCTGCATTTATGTACATTGATCCTGGTCTCGGAGCACCTCTTCTTGAACCTCTATTTCGAGTTCAGGCATCGTCTCAACATCCCAATCCATATGCTGCTGCTGATCTGGGTCCGTCCTGTGTAAACTCCAATCCTAACATATTTGGACCGTATACTGTAGGATCGAGCTATCCCAATGTCACAGTCACGAACTCCAGTCATAATCAAGGAGTCGAACGTACGTACGTCTCACGTTGGTTTTGTGCATTTCTAATCGGACCCATCCATAGAATCTGGGAATATGCTGATTATGACATACGCCCATGCACGCGCTACTGGAGACGGAAGCCTGATAAGTAGATATGTATGTGGTGACTCCAATACTCCGTGACAGGTCCTGATGGACTTTGATAGTATCCGTTGCTGACTTCGTGGGCCGACTATTTGACAAGTTCGACGCTATTCATTAATAATCAGTGAGTTGTTTTTACAAGTCGATGGACTTGGTATCACTAACAATGGTCGATTATGGAGAACTTCTGCGGATGGATTGTCTATCAATAACCAAACGAACCTTGCGATCAAGGGCATCATCGCGATTGAAGCCATGTCAAAAATGAGCTCAGCCGCCAAGCAGTCCGCAGATGCCAACAAATACTCGGTCTGTACTCGTTCGTTCAACACTATGCAATGACATTGATTCGTATATAGAGCGCAGCTACGAAGTTCTATAACCAATGGAAGAGCATTGCATTAGGCAACGACCAACACGTACTTGCAGTGTATGAACAAACGAATTCGTGGACGTTAGGATACAATCTTTTTGCGGATGTATGGTTAGGCACGAACTTGGTGGAC
>WNFC01015950.1_pt1 | contig 14025 bp, 16 predicted proteins | sample 5400541 | NCBI WGS metagenome assembly WNFC01 (sample SAMN13153342, study PRJNA577476) | soil metagenome | isolation source: 120 cm saprolite under Douglas fir tree site 2 hole 2 replicate 1 | place: USA:California | collected 2015-04-18
CGATTCCTCTCCCCCCAGTTCAAAAATCGACAGTTGCAGGGGCGGCTCTGGAGCCGCCGTTGCATAGGCTGGAAGCCTGTGCCGCCGAAAATACCCCAGCCGGCTTGCAACGCCACAGCCTCAAGATAGGCGGGGACTGCAACCGAATTAAACAGGTGACAATGTCACCCGTTCCCGGCGCCCAAGGCGCCGAGCATGCGCAGCCCTGCACCAGCTCCGAGGTCATTAGGCGCGCGCAAATCTTGCCGTGGCGGCTCTCCAGCCGCGCTTATCACGGGCCGCAACTCTAAATAGAGAAAGTCGGGCCAGATATTTACGGGTCCGTTGGACCAGCCACGTTGCACGAAAGCAGAAGGCAAATCCGTAGCGAACAGCTCCTTGCGATCGGTCTCATCTCTTTACCTGGTTGCCCTACCGCCCAGGCAAATCCCCCTCGGCTGCGCTCGGGGCTTCGGCTCACCCGCGTTGATCCCTCGGCTTCGCTCGGGATGACAAAAAAGGCTGCCAGCGTCACAAACCACACTTTCATGCCAGAAGCTGGAGCCTGTGTGACAGCGATCTTGCGCGCGAACGGCGCGAAGGATACCAGCCCAGCGCAACGCCCTGGGTTTTTGGCGGGGTCTTTGATGGTCATCACGCGGCGGCCCGTCCGGCTCTTTGCATCACGCAATAACGGTCCTTCCGCCTGCGGAACCTTCAACATCGTGCTGACCGGCGCCTCGCTGGACAACGCTATCCGTCAGCTAAATTCGCGTCCCTTTCGGAGTACCTTCTTTCGCGCTTTTCCTCTTCGTTATGCCTCGGATCCTTTGGGCAGGGGCCGACCAATTAGAGCGCAGCGATTCAACCAGGCCGGCGGTGCGAGGTGCTCTACCTCGCGGAGGATCAAGTAGCGTATCATGAGATCCAGGCCTTCGGCTGGCCGGCCGCAGCCCCCGTGATAGTTCCCGTACGGTTAGATCTGAAGGCCGTCATCGATCTTCGCGATCTGAATGTGCAAACCCTTCTGCGGACAAACTCGACCGAACTTGCCTTCAACTTCCGGTCGCTAATTTCTGGATCGGTGCCGACCCAAATTCTAGGCGAGCGCTGCGTAGCATCCGGACGAATCGACGGCCTGTTGTTCGAATCGCCGGTTTTGAGGGGAAAAGCCGATTTGGCGGTTCTGGAAGTGACTCTAGCCTTGCTGGGCTTATCGCTTGAGATCAACGATCCTCAAAACCAATCTTCATGACAAACTCCCAATAAACCGGTAGTAGGGACAATCGGCGCGCGCCGCACCAGCGAATGTCGCAAACTCCGCGAGCGCGCTATCGAGCTGAATTGCGCATTCGTCTGCGGCGCCGTATTAGTAGCCGAAGGGGTCAGTGAGAACATCAAATGCGAATCAAAATCGGCGACTCGTGGCTCTTCTTTGACGTTGACGGAGCCAGGCTCCGGCCTGACGGGCCGCGCATGCAGGAAGCGCCAACTCTTCTCCTACTTCATGGTGGCCCCGGCTTTGACCATTCCAGCTTCAAACCCGTAATGTCAGCTTTGGCTGACGTTGCGCAAATCATTTATCTTGACCATCGGGGCCAGGGCCGCAGTGATCGTGTCGCTCCCGATCGATGGACACTCCAAAATTGGGCGGATGATGTGCGGGATTTTTGTGACGCGCTGGAGATAACGCGGCCAGTGGTGATGGGCCATTCGTTTGGCGGATTCGTCGCTATGGCGTACGCCGCACGTCATCCGTCCCATCCCGGAAAACTAATTTTGTCGAGCACCGCAGCTCGCTTTCGTCTGGATCGAATCTACCAGGCATTCGAGCGCCTGGGTGGACAGCCGGTACGCGAAGTAGCAGAGCGCTTCTGGGAAAATCCCGGTGAAGAGACCGGCGCAGAGTACATTCGAGTTTGTTTTCGACTTTACAATCCTGCAGCGGCGCTCGCCGACCCGAACACGATGAAGCGCATAGTTCTCAATCGCGAGTTGATGTACTGGTTCATCAAGGAGGAAGCGCGCAGGTTCAATTTGTTATCGGCTTTGTCCCGAATTGAATGCCCGACGCTGCTCTTGGCTGGCGAGGATGATCCAGTTTGTCCACTTGAAGATGCACAGGATATCGCCGGCCGCATTGCGCCGAACCTTTTGCGGTTCGAGCGCTTTGCGAATGCCGGTCACGGCGTCTTCCGCGATTCACCTGAAAAGGCATTACAAGTCATCCGCGAGTTCATCCAAGGTTGAGCCTCATTCCCCTCCGAGCACCCCCTCTCTTGCCCTCCCCCATGTCAGAAAATGGGGCAGGGGATAAGCTAAGCGTGCCCAATAATCGCTCATCGTTAGATTCCGTCTGCTAGCTGTTAGACTCAGGAACGGAGAGGTTGCGGCAGATCTTGGCCGCGAGCCGGTTCGCAATCTCGTTGTGGGGGGGCACCGCCTCAACCGTACCCTGTAGCGCCATTGCACCACAACGAATGGGCGCACCCTTCCCGCTTCAAGTAACAGCCGTAGCATCGCAAATGCCGAAGCAGGTCGCCCCGCTTCACTTTACCGTCACGGTTTCCCTCATCGCGTCGGAAGGCATTCCCCTAAGCGCGTCTTCGCGACGGTCCTCAAGAACCAACTTGATCGCCTCGGCTAGACTCTCGCGCGCCTCTTGGTCCGGCCCTGACCGTTCGCCCCAGGAATCTCGGCGCAGTAAGCGATATACCAATCGCCGTCGCGTTCGATGATCGCGGTGAACTCGTTCGCCATATCGGCTAACCTCGCTCGCTCCGAACGTACCGCGCTGCGCTGTCCCTGTCGAATGGCCGCCGTGCATGACCTGGATATCGTCAGGGTCACTCGGCGAATGGCAAAATCCGATGCTGCCTCTGAGTACGCACGCTTTAAGGATGCGCAGTCTAAAGCGTGCGCGCACTTTGCGTCATCCACGGCGGTTTGCGGCGGGATATCTTTGCATAGACTGGACAGGTTTTCTCGTGCGCGCCGGGCAGGTAGCCGATGCTGAGCAGGAATTCCCCGGTAATCTCGCCGCCAGTGAAGGCAAAGGTCTTCTTGAACAGCTTGACCCAGTCCGGTTTGCTCAGCGGATGATAGCCGGCCAGCCATGCGGCGAAGGAGCCGTGCGTGGTGCGCAGTTCTCGGATTCGCCTGGCATTCTCGATGGCGGCGTCGACCTTCAAACGATTGCGGACAATGCCAACGTCGTTGAGTAACCTCGTGCGCTCAGGGACGCCGTAGTGGGCCACTCGGTCAACTACAAAATTATCGTAGGCGGCGCGAAAATTCTGGCGCTTGGCCAGAATCGTCGTCCAGGAAAGCCCGGCCTGGTTGATCTCGAGCACCAGCCGCTCGAACAGCGTTGACTCGTCGCTGACCGGGAAGCCGTATTCTTGATCATGATACGGCCCATGCAGCGGATGGCCCGGTGCAATTTTGCAGTAGCTCATTCGACCGATGATAGTTCAATACCGATCAAATGCATCCAGCAACGCCACACCAATCACGCACGACAGAGCCGCGACACGGGTGAGCCGAGGCTGGGCATAGCCGGCCGAAGCCGTGAGCAAAGCCGAAGGGGAGCGGCTCTACGGGTCGATCAAGAATTCGTATAATGAACCAGTTGCGACGTTGATTGTTTTGTCCATTCTATCATCATGATCTCACGCGTGCCTCCGGCCGGATGCGCTCTGTGTTGGTCATTCTCGCGTCTGCCCCTCGCCCGCTCAGGCCTGTTCCTCTCCCGCTCCGTTGCGGGAGAGGTGAGGTGAGGGTGACTGACGAGAGGGGGTAGGGAGAGGGTGCAGCTTCTGGCGCGCGAAAGAATCCCGGGGCAGCGAGGGCGAATCGCTTTGGTGTATCCTGAGCGTCGGCGAGAGCTGGCTTCGCTGGGGAAATGGCGAAGACGCGGGATTCCTCGCGCACGGCAGCCACGCGCGCGGGAATGACAGACTGAGGTGCGGCGGTAGATCCAAAGCCCGGCTCCGGCCAGAAGCGCCACCTTCTGTTAATCGCGTGCCGCGCCGCGAGTCCGCCTGAAAAGGAGCAGCAAATGAAATTCGGCTTCATGTTGGATTTCCGCAATCCACTCCCCTGGCGCAGGCCATTCCCGCAACTTTACAACGCGCTTTTGGAACAGATCGCACGCGCCGAGGAACTGGGCTATGACAACGTCTGGCTAACCGAACATCATTTCACCGACGACGGCTATAATCCCTCGCTCTTGCCAACCGCGGCCGCCATCGCGACGCGGACCCAACGGATAAGAATTGGAACATTCGTGCTGCTGCTTCCGTTCCAGCATCCGGTGCGAGTCGCCGAAGACGCGACGTGTGTCGATATCTGGTCGAATGGCCGTTTCGATTTGGGTGTCGGGCAGGGCTACTCCTACAAAGAATTCAACGCGCTGTGCATGAAGCGCGCGGAGCGGTCGGCGCGCCTTGCCGAAGGCATCGAACTGATTAAAAAACTTTGGACCGGCGAACAGGTGACGTACCAGGGCAAATTCACGCAGGTACGCGAAATGACGTTACAGCCCCTGCCAGTTCAGCAGCCACACATCCCGCTTTGGATTGGTGCACGGACCGAAAAGGCCACCCGCCGGGTCGCCCGGCTCGGCTGCAATCTGCTCGCGACCATCGGGCCTGACCCAGCACCCTGGTATTTGGATGAATTACGCAAGGCAGGACGGAATTCGGAGGATTTCGCGATTGCTCAATTGCGGATGGTGTACGTTGCCGAGACTGAAGACCAGGCATGGCAGGATAGCCAGGAGCACATCTTCGCGATGATGGAGTTTTATGGCGAGATTCTGGCTGAGGCTAATGACGCACCGGGCGATAAAGTCGTCTTCCCGTTCAAGTCACCAAGCGAACTCCGCCATTCTCGGTTCGCTGAGGCCGCAATGATCGGGACGCCGGCCCAAGTTGCCCGCAAGCTCGAGCAGTTCCGCAAAGATTTCCGCTGCACCCATTTCATCATGGCGACTCAACTCCCCGGCCTCGATCCGAACAAGGCAACAAGATCGCTGGAGTTGTTCGCGCGAGAGGTCATGCCTGCGTTGCGAAACTTGTAGGCCGAGGAGTGCCGAGCCTTTCGCGACACAGATGCGCATCTCGTACCAAACGTTCGAACTACTTTTTGTGCAATTCGCGATGCACATTGGCACGCAGCCACATCTTGAAACCGTCTTCGTTGAGTGCGCCAGCGGCAAGATCCGACATCGCCTGAGTGGCACTTTCTTCGCTGGCAATGAACCGATATCCGTTCAACTCCAGAAAGAGGACACCGACCGATTCGCAGTCGGGTGCCTTAGGTCATTCAGCCACCCCCCCCCTGCCACATACCTGCTGTACCGCTCTCACAAATCAATGCCTTGAGCCGCTGTGAAGGCACAATTCTTCGAACTGTTCCAACACCTCGATGTGCTCAGCCGTTTGTAATGGCGCGTCAGAGGAATAAAGTTCCTCATCAAATGCGATATTCGCGGCTCTCTCGATTCGAAAGGGAACAGAGCTGATGCCTGCTCTCGGTTCATAGTTAAAATGTAGAGTAGTTAACTCCAACTGCGGGCGAAACGGTAGCCATTCTCCGTGTTTAGCAGTAATCATATCTGCGACCGGTTTAAGGGCAGGGAAAAGCTCAGGCAAAGGTTTGACAAAATGCACATTTAATTGACTCCAAAAGCCCGGATTCCGCACTCGTTCAAAGGCTATATTGAACTGCTCGGTTGCCCATCCGAGTAAGTGTTCCAAGGCTATCATCGCGTCGGTGGTATCAGTGCGGGTCACTACAGTTATGCCAGCAGCATAAATTTGAAGCACATCAATAAAATTTGAAGGGCTTGAGCTTGAAGTATCGATACAACCTTCATGAGACACGTGTCGCCCCGATTTGTGGCTGGGCAGGTTCGCCCTGTTTATCATTTTGTCGTTTTAAAAATGTCGGCTCATGCTGAGATAAGCCCCTCATCCGGCTAGTTATCGCCGCTAGCGTCTCTTCGTAAGACGCGGATTCAGGAAAAGGCCGCCATGAAAAATCAATCTCACCGCCTATTGCCGCAGCCAACTTGGTCACCGAGTCTATTGTCCAATTTCCCGGAACCCCAAGCTGCTGACTGATTCTTGCCCTAGATTGACCTAAGCGACGAGCGAGTTTCGCTTGGTCTAGCCTCCTTGGACTGTCCTCTGCTGTCGCAAAGCGGCGAAGAATAAAGTCATGAAGCCGTAGCCGCGTCCGAGTCTGTAAATATGCAATCTTCTCGGGAGGAATAGGCTCTTCGGCAAGAAGATTAGTCAAGATATCGCGCATAACTAAGGTAGTCATCGGGGAAACTCCCTGTCATCGGTCGCCGCTCATTAAACAATCGGTCCCATTGTTGTTTGTAATCCTGGATTGCGTTCGCCCACTCAACAGAGCCTTTCGCGCCAAGCTGAGAACGTTCGTAAGGGTCCAAAGCGACAAAGACGTCCTTCGTCGCGAAGCTGCCGAGAATTCTTAAAGATGGCCTAGGGTTTACATCTCTTATTTCCCAAATTTCGTCCGCATGAGGACAGAGAATGGCGAATTCCGCTCTGCTTTTGGGTCGCGACTTGACTGTCATCCATCTGCCATCAACAAAGCTTTCTAATACTGCGCGTGCAGCCAGCCACCTACCTTTTTGCTTTGAGTCCATGCCCGGCCACTCGCCTTCGATTAGCAATCGCGCTTTTTTCCGAGATGTAGAGCGTTCGCCTTGCGGGAAGCCCTGGAAATGCCACCCTATGAAGTTGATCCGGAAATGCTTCGCAGACAGCATCAACTTCAGTTGTTGTTAACATCTAACTTAACAACCGCAGGGGAGTCAAATTCCTCCGGACCAACATCTTGCATTGACACTGACACCAATACTTGCCCGTACATGCTCAAAGGTTTATTATGCGAGCATAAATCGGCTGACCATAACCAAGAGAGCGCAGATTCTTAAGGCATGATGGTCGAAGGCGTTTCAATTCGTGCGATTTCCCGCATGACTAACGCCAGCAAGAACCGAGCTCGTTAGCCACATGCAAACCCCGAGATGCCAAATAGCTCAAAGCCAGGGCGAGGATCACTATCTTGGGCAGACTGTTGTGGATCTGCTGCATCTGCTTTACGAGCCGACATGAAGTCCTCCTCCAACCGACAATTCGGCGTGGCGCGCCTTTTCAGCGGACGGTCCCTACCCCGGTCAGTGGCGCGACAGGCAGTTGCTGGATAATGATCGATTACGGGAAAATCAACAGTCTGACTAGATGAGCACGAGGGGCGATTTACCAATCGAAAGGAAAAAAAGGAAAATCCGGGTTGTGGAGCTCATCGGTGAGAGGAGCCTCGCCGCTTGATGAGCTGGTCGAGGTTACCGCGACGAGGGCTGCGCACTCCGCTATCGCGCCGCCGATGTTTCTCTCATCTCCTTGAGAATCTCTTCGAGCCGCCGTCCCTGCAAGTAGAGAGCTGCATCGTCGGCGCTGATTTTGGTGTAGGTGCGGTAAAGCAGCCAGCCCACCACCCCCACCTCCGTCACTTCGATGAAGGAAGTGACGAGAATAGCAATCAATTCGGCACTCACTGCGATTCCGCCTTTTGCCAGTGTATGGAGCGGCTTGACCCGAGGTCAAACGCGCCTGGAGCAGGCCTCTCCCAGCCGACAGGCGCCCTCATGTTCACAAGGGCTAAGGCTAAATCACCAAAGACAGGGCGCCGGCGGCTACCAACGCGCCTGCCCATATCGCGTCGAGATTGATCCAGGCGCTGCGCAGGATTTTAAGGCCGATCCACTCGTAAACGGCGAAGGCGACCGTTCCCATCACCAGCAACATTGCGCCGGTATGCACCAGGACGATTGCGGCGGTCTGCGCGACGCCGAGCGAGGCGTGAGCGGGTATCGCCATGGTCATTGAATGGTGAATGTGTGCGGGCATCGACGCTGACCGCAGGTCGACCAGTATCGGAAACAGCATCAGGCCGGCGCCATGCGCCGTCGCCATCAGGAAGGACCAGGCCCCAAGCTCGGCCGCGTTGACACGCATCGCGACCCATCGTGGATGCGCCCGCGGGCGCCAGAGACGGAACACGCCAAATGCGATGAGTGCGGCTGCACCGGCTGGCCGCACCCATCCGGACGCCGGTTTCATCGCTGCCGCAATCAAACCAACGATTACTGCCACCGAGAGCAGGTGGCCAATCGCGATCGGAAACAGCGCCGCGATTACTTTGGCGCGGCGCCGTTCCTGCAATCCGAGTGCGACTGCGAACAGCCATCCCATGGACGGATCGATACCGTGGTAAGCGCCGAGCATCGCGACCGCAATCCACGGCCACATTCCATTCATGGATAGCAGAACGAGTCGGAGGAGGAATCGCCGCCTTCGAGCCTGATCTGATGGGGTCGCTCGCCCTGGAACGGAACGAAGAAGTTGGGGTCGACGGCGAGCCCGCCGTTCGGGTTGACGTCGACCTTCACGATCCATCCGCGGATTCCCTCCGGATAGAACTGCGCGTCAACGGCCGAATAGAGGGAGTTGGTTACGTAAATGCGCCGTCCGTCGCGGCTCACTTCCAGCATCTGCGGGCCGCCGTTGAGCGGGCCGCCCTTCGGATGCGGTACGTGCGCCACGATTCCGCCGAGACGCACCTTGCCGGTGAGCTTCGGTTTAAACGGGTCGCTGACGTCGTATTGAAGGAGGTCGCCAGTGCCCCAGCATGAGGCGTAGAGGAAGCGGTCGTCGAGGCTGAGGCTGATCTCGGGAACCAGCGGCGGCACCGCCTTGAACCCTTTCAGAGGTGCGGGCAATTGAGCTGGGTCGGCGGGCTCGGCTGGGATTTCGATAACCTTGCGGATGTCGAAAGTACCGTTGGTGGTTCGATACCACAGCCAGACTGATCCGGCGAGATCTTTGGTCGAAATGACGACACATACGAAGCCGTAGGCTTTGGTAGGGTCGTGAGCGGGGCGAAGCTCGAACGCCAACTGATGCTCCTTGCCCATCTCGAGCACTTGCAGATGGCGCCGCCGGCGCAGGTCCCAGACGTGCAGCCGATGGCCGTATTCGCCGTTAACGATCAGGTCCAGACTAAGCCCGTTCTCAAACGTGTCGGGCGTGCCCCACTCGCTGGTGATGGCTACGTCATAGCCGAGGTGCCACCAGAAGTCGTAGGCGAGGTATTGCGGACCACGATCGAGCTCCCATTGGCCAAGTACGTCGAAGCTATCATGGTCGAGCAGGAAGATCCCGCCCGGACCGCCACCGTTTCCCGAGCCCATCGCGCTCATGTAAATGGCGTCAGGGCCGCAATGCGAGGTATGCGGGCGGCTATAATTCGCCCGCGTAGCCAGTTCTTCCGCCTCGATTACCTTGACGACCTGAGGCTTGAGTGGGTCGGTCTTGGTATCGAGGATGTGGAGCCGGGACGATCGCAGCCCCGGTACGAGCAAGTAGCGCCGCTCGACATGCGGATGCGGCGAGTAGGGGCATAGCGCGGCGCTGCACGCGTTCCATCCGAAATGATGGAGCTCGTCGCCGACGCCGGGCATCTCGGTGCGCCCCACGATTTGAGCGTAGGTGGGCGAGGCGGGATTGAGGTCGAGCACGCACATCGCGTCGTGGCGGCCATTTTTGGGTTCCGGATTGAAGGCGGCGACATAGGCGAGCTTCTCGCGCGGTCCCTGCATCGCCATACGCGGCGACGGATAAAAGGTTTGATCCGTTTTCCAGAGAGCCATAGGCAACCCTCCCGAGGTGGATAGGCTGCCACGATAACTTGGGCAACCCACACCGTTCAAGCGCGATTCCGGTGAAGGTTCCGCCTCGGTTTTAGGCTGATCCGTTCTTGCCAAGCACGAAGCGGATGACATAAGGATTTCTTTCGGTGACCCTATGGGCTAGCGCCGTCAGGGCAAGACTTCGTCTGCGAGGCCACACTTATGGATGTTTACGTCGATTCGGATTCTCACTTGCTCGAACCCAATGACATCGCTACGGAATACGTCGCCGCAAAGTACCGCGAACTGGTGCCGCAAGTGGTCGAACGCGACGGCATCGCCTATATAAAAATCGAGGGCCGAGTATTCGACGAACTGCCCATTGCAGCCGCCGGTATACCGAACGGCCTGAGCGATCTCGACAAGACGCTGCATACGAAATGGGATGAGGTGCCGGCGGGCGGCAGAGATCCTCATGCGCGGCTGCAGGTGCTCGATACCGAGGGACTCGCCGCCAGCGTGCTCTATCCCACGATCGGACTGCTTTATGCTGGGATTAGAGATGCCGAAGTGGCCGCGGCTACTTGTAACGCATATAACCGATGGGTTGCTGATTTCTGTGGAGTCGCGCCCAAGCGCCTTTTCGGGGTCGGCACAGTGCCGCTGCAGGACGTCAGCTTAGCAACCGCGGAACTGAAAAATATCGCGCGGATAGGGTTGTGCGCAGCCACGATCCGCCCGACTCCCTACAATGAACGGCGGCTCAGCGACCCTGCTTATGAGCGCTTCTGGAGTACCGCCGAAGAACTGAATCTGCCGATTTCGGTCCATGGCAGTTTCGCGATTGATACTATCTCCAGTGTCGCGTGCGACCGCTATCCGAATAACGATTTGTTCTTCAGCCACGTGATTTGCCATCCGCTCGAGCAGGAGATGGCCTCAATGGATATCGTGTGCGGCGGAGTGCTTGCACGCCATCCAAAGCTTCGAGTCTCCTTCCTGGAAGCGGGCTCAGGATGGATTCTCTACTGGCTCGACCGGCTCGACGGCCATTACGAGAAAATGGGGAAGCTGGTGCCATGGATGAAGGAAAAACCCTCGGACTATTTCCGGCGGCAATGCTGGATTGCGTATGACGCCGACGAAACCACTCTGCAGTATGTGGTCGACCATGGCCTCGGCCACAACATTCTGTGGGGCGCAGATTATCCTCACTTCGACTGTCTCTATCCAGGCGCCCTAAATGAGTTGCGTGAAAAGCTGAACCGTTTCCCGGACGAGGTTGGCGAATCGCTCTTGCGCACCAATCCCGCGCAGTTCTACAACGTCGATTTCGCCGCTTGAGCCTCCGTCTCCAGCGCCTTACATGGGGCAGTAAAAGCCTCGCCAGGTTGACAAAGCCTTATCTAATCATTTTGGTTGTATGGATATTGTGCTCCTAATCGAATGCGCCGCGTAAATCGCATCGCGCGGCGCGGGAGGACCTGCTATGGAGTCCTTGCGTGACGTGACGGCGTTGGTGGGGCGAATTCTCTTGGCGTTGATTTTCGTGCTGTCCGGTTTGAACAAGGTCATGAACATGAGCGGCACGGCCGGCTACATGGCGCAGGCAGGAATTTCGGCACACCTGGTCCATCCCGCGCTATACCTCAGCATCGCGGTCGAGCTGGGTTGCGGATTGCTGGTAATGGCCGGTCTGCAGGCACGCTGGGCTGCGCTAGTTGTCTTTCTCTGGCTGATCCCAGTGACGTTGCTTTTTCACGTCGGCGGCTATTACCACGCCGTCCAGCAACATCAGGCGATGGCCGCCTTGACCCAGCAGATCATGTCTTTGAAAAACGTCGCCATGATGGGCGGGCTGCTGGTGCTGGCCGCGATGGGTCCTGGTGGGCTAAGCATCGACCGGCTTAGATCGGTGACCGGAGTGAGCGCGGCACGGCGTGCGGCCTAGCTTTGTAGGCTGGATTTGTAGGGGCGGCTCTTGAGCCGCCCTCCTGGTCTCCATAACCACGAGACAAGACGGCGTCTTTGAAGGCCGCCCCCCGCAACGCCTTTATCCGCTACGCGGATTGGCGCAAAGCCGATTTGACCAGATCTTGTAATTCGCCGGTCTCGTAGAGTTCACGGACGATATCGCAACCGCCAATGAACTTGCCGTCAACAAAGACCTGGGGAATGGTAGGCCAGTTGCTGTACATTTTTATTTCTTCGCGTAACTCGGGATCGCTCAGCACGTCCACTGTTCCGTATGGCACTGCGAGTTGCTCGAAGATCTGGATGGTGGCCGCGGAAAATCCGCACATCGGGAAATTGCGGTTGCCCTTCATAAATATGCAGATGCGGTTGTCCGTGATCGCTGACTGGATACGCTCGCTCACCTCCGACATTCTCGTCACCTCCGATTCGAATACTGTATAGGGGTCAATGTTGTAAGCGACAGCGCATGAACCCGGGCCTGCATTGCGTCTCCTAGTGTCGCATACACCGCCTGGTGGCGTTGGACGAGCCCTTTGCCCTCAAACGACTCACTGACGACCATCGCCTCGAAATGGTCGCCGCCGCCGGTCGTGTCACGCACCTCGACGTAGGCGCCTGGCAAGCCGAGTTCAATTAATCGCTTAATCTCGTGAGAATCCATCGTCGAGTGATTCTACCGCGCCCTGCATCGTCAATTCCACTACCAGAGCCCATTCACGTATGGGTCGAGATTATACGGCGTTCACGATGCTTTTGGCATGGCAGTTTCACCTGTTGTGAAAATAGAAGACAACCCCCACCTAACCTCCCCCTGGTCAGGGGGAGGGATTGGATTTTCACCTCGGCGCGGGTGGGTGGCAGGCCCATGGCCAACTACTCTGGCCAGAATCGGGCGCTGAAAAACATTAGAGGAATTCTACGCGACAATCAGCCAATCCTTATGATTTGCGTTTGCGGGGTAGATTGGAAAGACTTATTAAAGGCGTTGAGAAACACGGAATCTGCCCCGCGGAAAGCCGGACTCGGCCGATGGCGTCGAGCCCGCACGGCGGCGCTTGGGTGCGCGCTCCGCAACGGAGGATGTAATGCAAACAAAGGGAAGAATTATCGCGGACGGCGTGATGGCCGGGCTGCTCGGCGGGGCCATCATCGCACTGTGGTTCTTGATCTTCGATGCGGCGAGTGGCCATCCGCTACAAACCCCTGCGTTGCTCGCGGCCGCCCTCCTTCACGGTTCGCGTACTCCGGTGGCGCTCACCGGCACTGCGTGGACGCTCGTAGCGGAATACACGCTCGCCCATTTCACCGTATTCGCGCTGCTCGGTGCAATCGGCGCTCTGCTGATCGACGGAGCCGAGCGTCATCCCGAATTGTTCGGAACGCTGCTGATTTTCACCATTGCGTTCGAAGTGTTCTTCATCGCCCTGCTAATGCTGGCGGGACCTGCGGCAGCGGCTGCGATGCCGTGGTGGAAAATAATCGCCGGGAACTTGATGGCGACCGCGGGCATGCTCGGCCTTTTCTTCTGGCGACAGCCGGTGCTGGCGCAAAATATGATGGGTCAGTGGACAGGCGTGGCGCGCGAAGGGGTGGTGTCAGGGGTTATCGGCGGTGTGATTGTCGCGGTTTGGTTCCTGGTCTACGACGTCGCGGCCGGCCATCCGTTCCATACACCGGCGCTACTGGGTGCAATCGTGTTCAACGCCATGCATCAGCCGGAAAGCTTTGCGGTCAGCACGGCGTTGGTTCTCGGCTACACCGTCTTGCACTTTTTTGCCTTCATCATGTTTGGCATTGCATCATCAATCCTGATGGTTGCATCGGAGCGCGAGCCGGTAGTAGCGCTGGGCGAACTGGTTCTGTTCGCCTGGTTCGAATTGTGCTTTGTCGCATTCGTTACGTTCCTGGACACTACCGCGGTCGAAGAGATCGGGTGGTGGAACATAATTGGTGGTAACATCGCCGCACTGGCGGCGATTATTGCCTACTTCGAGCGGGGCCATCCGCGGATTATCCGCCGGATTATCGATCGCTGGGAAGGTCTGCGCGACGAAGCGGCGACTCAACGCAGCTAAGCCTGCTGACACCCCCATATCGAGAGGCTGTCGACATTGATGAGCAGAGGGAGAAGAGTCGGGATTCCTCGCGCGGCAGCCACGCGCGGGAATGACAGAAAAGGCCCGCATTCTCTAAGTTTGTCATTCTCGCGCGCGTCTGCCCCTCGCCCGCTCATTTGCGGGAGAGGGTAGGGAAAGGGTGCAGCCTCTGCCGCGCGTGAAGAATCCCGGGTCTTTTCCTGATTAGGACGCCGCGGAGAGAAAATCGACAATCTGATCCGA
>WNFC01011902.1_pt1 | contig 14024 bp, 12 predicted proteins | sample 5400541 | NCBI WGS metagenome assembly WNFC01 (sample SAMN13153342, study PRJNA577476) | soil metagenome | isolation source: 120 cm saprolite under Douglas fir tree site 2 hole 2 replicate 1 | place: USA:California | collected 2015-04-18
GAGCTGGAAGCCGCCATCCGCCGCTATATCGAGATCACGAACACCCGGCCCAAGCCGTTCGTGTGGACCAAAACGGCTGACGAGATCCTCGCCAGCGTGGCGCGATTTTGCCATCGGATCTCCAACTCAGGACACTAGGTGTGCACTGTCATAAGAATGCCTGGACAACACCCCGGAGTCGAGGCCGGATCATGGCGCCGGTCCTGATCCCGCGGGAACGGCTGGCCGCGGCGGCCGCCGGCGCCCCCCCGGCCGGCGCATCCTTCTCGGGTATTCCCGACGAGTCCTGTAAGATCATTGCGGTGAGATCTCACTATGGATCATTGCCGCCAGGTGTTTCAAGCGAATGCCCTTCGACGGCTCACGACCCCGGCGAAGCCGCTATAGTATCCCTCTGACGCAGCGCTGTCGCTTCGAGAGCGATCGTCGCGGGTCGGAGACGCAACAAACGGAGTCTCCGGTGGCGGCTCGTGGATAGCCGAAGCGGCCATGACCCGGGCGCTCCCCAGCCCAGCCCCTCCGAGGGGCCGGCCAGAGACAGCCTGCGCCGAACGCTTTCCAATGCATGGGCCATGATCGGCCCGTACTGGTTCTCGGAGGACCGGTGGGCGGCCCGGGGGCTCCTGCTCGCCGTCGTGCTCCTCACGCTCGGCATGGTCTACCTCACGGTCCTCTTGAATCAGTGGAACAACGCCTTCTACAGCGCGCTCCAGGACAAGGACCTCGTGGCCTTTCGCGGGCAGCTGTTGCGCGTCACGTGGCTGATCGGCATCTTCATCTTCCTTGCCGTTTACCAGGTCTATCTCAACCAGATGCTCGAGATCCGCTGGCGACGCTGGCTGACCGACCGTTACCTCCGCGCCTGGCTGGCCGATGGCGCCTACTACCGGATGCAGCTCGTGGCGCGTGAGACCGATAACCCGGACCAGCGCATCGCGGAAGATGTGCACCTCCTCGCAGCCCACACCCTCGGCCTTTTCACCGGGGGCTTGCGCGCGATCGTCACGCTGGTGACCTTCGTGGCGATCCTCTGGGGGTTGTCCGGAACGTTCACCGTTCCGGTGGGCGGGTTCTCCCTCACCATACCCGGCTACATCGTCTGGGTGGCCGTTCTGTACGCGATCGCCGGCACCTGGCTGACCGACTGGCTCGGCCGCCCGTTGGTCCGGCTGAACTTCGATCGGCAGCGGTACGAAGCCGACTTCCGGTTCAGCCTCATCCGCTTCCGCGAGAACACCGAGGGGGTGGCCCTGTACCGCGGCGAATCGGACGAGTTCCGTGGCTTTCGCGAACGGTTCGAGGATGTGGTGGGCAACTGGTGGGGCATTATGCGCCGGCAGAAGCGGATGGCCTACTTCACGAACGCCTACGGGCTGGGGGCGTGGATTGTCCCGTCGATTGTCGCGGCGCCCCGCTACTTCCGGGGGGAGATCGGGCTCGGCGGCCTCATGCAGACGACCCAGGCCTTCCAGCAGGTCCAGGATGCGCTCAGCTTCTTCATCCAGTCATACAAGGAGATCGCGGCTTGGAGTGCCGTGGTCGAGCGACTCGCCGGCTTCGAGCGCGCGCTCGAGCACGTGCGCCGGCAGTCGACCGAGAGCGGCGTCCGGGTCGCCGCCGGGCGCCCCACGCACCTGACCGTGGAAGGAGTCGATCTCGATCTACCCGGTGGCCAGCCACTCATGGCGAACATCAACCTCTCGTTCCGGCAAGGGGACACCGTGCTCTTGGGTGGCGCGTCGGGCTCGGGAAAGAGCACGCTCGTCCGTGCCATCGCCGGCATCTGGCCGTTCGGACGTGGCGAGATCCTTGTGCCGAAGGGGGCCCGCGTCCTCTTTCTCCCGCAGCGGCCGTACCTGCCGATCGGGGTGCTCCGGGACGTGGTGAGCTATCCGATGCCCGCGGGCGGTGTGGACGACAAGACGCTGCGCGAGGCGCTCGAGGCCGTGGACCTCAAGGAGCTCACCGGGCGGCTCGACGAGGCCGCCCACTGGGCGCTCCAGCTCTCCCCCGGCGAGCAGCAGCGCATGGCCTTCGCGCGAGCCCTGGTCCAGAAGCCCGACTGGCTCTTTCTGGACGAGGCGACCTCGGCACTGGACGAGGCGACGGAGGCGCGCCTCTATCGGCTGGTGCGCGAGCGGCTCCCGGAGACGATGGTCTTCAGCATCGGCCATCGGGCGACGCTGGGTCCCTTCCACGCGCGCCGGCTCATGGTAGAGCCCAGTGCGAAGGGCCCCGCCTCCATCGTGGAAATGCCTGCTGCGCCTGACCGCGCATAGGCCGGACGAACGCCGCCCTCCGCGGCGAAGCGCCGAGACGTCGCATATGACTCGCGCAGGCGCGATGCTCGAGCTTTCGCCGCGCGCGCTTGCGTTCCTCTCCTGGAGGTCACATGATCACGTGCAGAACGCTCGCCCATCGGATGCTTGGAGCGGAGATGCGGGGGTCGGGAGAGTAGCATGAGTCTTCACAAGGGAGGCATGCGATGATCGTCACGCAGCTCGAGTCGACTGCCCGCGCGCTCGTGCCCTCCGGTAGAGGCATCCTCGCCGCCGATGAGAGCCATCCCACCATCGGGAAGCGCTTCTCCGCGCTCGGCATCGAGAACACCGTAGAGAGCCGCCGCGTCTACCGGCAGATGATGTTCACCACCCCGGGGGTGGCCGAGTTCATCAGCGGCGTCATCCTGTTCGACGAGACCATCCGGCAGCCGGCTGACGACGGCACGCCACTCGGGGATCTTCTCGCCAAGCGAGGGATGATTCCGGGAATCAAGGTCGACAAGGGGAGAAGGCCCTGGCCGGCGCCGTCGGCGAGCTGATCACCGAGGGCCTGGACGGGCTCCGCGAGCGCCTGGCCGAGTACCGCGGTCTCGGCGCCCGCTTCGCCAAGTGGCGCGCCGTCATCACGATCGGGTCCGGTATCCCAACCTCGTACTGCATCGACACCAACGCCCACGCTCTCGCTCGCTACGCCGCTCTCTGCCAGGAGGCGGGGCTCGTCCCGATCGTCGAGCCCGAGGTGCTCATGGACGGCGATCACACCATCGAGCGCTGCGTCGAGGTCACCGAGGCCACGCTCCACACCGTCTTCGACGCGCTCCACGCCCAGCGAGTCTCCCTCGAGGGGATGCTCCTCAAGCCGAACATGGTCCTCTCCGGCCAGAGCTGCCCCCGGCAGGCGGGCGTCCAGGAGGTGGCCGAGGCCACCATCCGCAGCCTCCGGCGCACCGTCCCGGCGGCGGTGCCCGGCGCCGTGTTCCTCTCCGGCGGCCAGAGCGACGAGCTGGCGACGGCGCACCTGAACGCGATGAACGCGATGACAGAGACGTATCCCTGGCAGCTCTCGTTCTCGTACGGCCGCGCGCTGCAGGCGGCGGCCCAGAAGGCGTGGAAGGGCGACGCGGGCCGCATCGCGGCCGGCCAGAACGCGTTCCATCACCGCGCCCGGCTCAACGGCCTCGCCCGCTCCGGCCGGTATGCCCCCGAGATGGAACAGATCGTCGCATAGCGACACATGAAGACGCTGGCGATCCTGGTGGGCGGCGGCCCGGCGCCGGGCATCAACGCGGTCATCGCGGCGGCGACCATCGAGGCCCGAAATTGTGGGCTCCGGGTGCTCGGCTGCGAGGCCGGCTACAAGTGGCTCATGCAGGGCGACCTCTCCCGAGTGCACGAGCTGGACATCGCCGGGGTCTCCCAGATCCACTTCGAGGGCGGCTCCATCCTGCGCACCGCCCGCGCCAACCCCACCCGGTCTCCGGAGGCCCTCCAGCACGTCGTCGAATCGCTACGCCGGCTCGACGTCTCCTATCTCCTCACTATCGGCGGCGACGACACCGCCTTCGGCACCTCTCGGGTCGCCCGGGCCCTCGACGGCCGGGTGGCGGTAGTCCACGTCCCCAAGACCATCGACAACGACCTTCCTCTCCCGCCGGAGATCCCGACCTTCGGCTTCACAACGGCGGTGGACCTGGGCATGGAGTTCGTCCGGAATCTGATGAAGGACGCCGCCACGACCGGCAAGTGGTTTTTCGTGACGGTGATGGGCCGCCATGCCGGACATCTGGCCCTCGGCATCGGTGGGGCCGCCGGCGCGACCCTCACCGTGGTCGCCGAGGAGTTCCCGGAGGGCCACGTCCCCATCCAGCGGCTGGTGGACGTCCTGGAGGGCGCCATCGTCAAGCGGCTGGTCCACGGCCGGGACCACGGGGTGGCCCTCCTGGCCGAGGGTCTCCTCGAGAAGCTCGACCCGCAGACGCTGGGGACGGTGGAGCGTGATGCGTACGGGAACGTGCGCCTGGAAGAGCTGGAGCTGGCGCGGCTCCTCAAGACGCGGGTGGTGGCGAGCCTGGCCGCGCGGGGTATCGGGACCGGCATCGTGGCCAAGGATCTCGGCTACGAGCTCCGCTGCGCCCCGCCGGGTGGGTTCGACATCCAGTACTGCCGGAGCCTCGGCTACTGGGCCACGCGCTTCCTGCTCGACGGCGGCACCGAAGCGCTGGCGACGATCCAGGGCGGCGGGCAAGATCCGCGTTCGCTACGCGGACATCCACTCGGAGGCGTACCGGACGCTCCACGCTTACATGATCCGCCTCAAGCGCGAGGACTTCGAGCGGCCCGATCAGCGAGAGGCTCTCGCCCGGGCCGCCAAGCTGAGCGAGCCGGAGTTCGTCCACCGTTTCGGATACGTCGCCGGCTACGGCTGAGGAGAATGCCCGAGCGAGCATGCGCCACAGAACCTCGACGGCGGGCCGAGGGCCGTGCCGGCCGGTGCCGGGTCCCGTCAGCCCGATCCGCTCACTTCGCCAGCGGACTGGGGCGCACCTGGATGTGCACCGCGCGAGGCTTGGCGCCCTTGCCGCCTTCCATCAGCCACGGCGTGCGGTCGCCGTTGGTGCCCCACAGCCCACGGCCCTTCCAGCCGGCGCTGGGATCGTCGATGCGCCCATCCAGCCCCTTGGCGAAGAAGCCCATCGGGTAGGGCACGCGCATCAGGATCATCTGCCCGTCCTTGAGCGCCACGAAGCCGTCCTGGAGGTTGGCGGTCGAGATCGGCACGTTTTCGCCCAGGCCGACCGTGTTGTGGTGATCGACCCAGGTGTAGTAGCTGGCCTCGGCGCTGGTGTTCTCGAAGCCCTCGAAGCCCGGGCCCGGATACTTGTGGTACGCGAACCCTTCCGGGCAGTGAGTCCCGGTCGCCGTGGGCCCCGACAGCGGCCCCTTGCACTTGCGTCGGTCGAAGCTGATCAGGGTGCCGTTCGAGCCCGACCCCCACAGCACGCCGTTCTTGTCGATGTCGCCGCCGCGCACCCCGATGCCGTCCTTCGGAATGGCGTAGAACTCCGAGAGCTTGCTCTTGGGGTCGAAGCGCAGGAAGCCGGGCGGGCCGACGAACACGTTGAAGGTGTACCAGACCGAGCCGTCGGTGGGATGCGGCATCACGGCATAGGGACCCGAGCCCGCGAGCCGCGTGTCCTTGCCCGGTTGCGCGGGCTGCCCCGGCTCGGTCCACTCGTCGACCTTGCCGTTGCCGCTGGTGTCGAGCACGAACGGGGCCCAGCCCTGCGCCCGGACGGCATCGCCCGTCTCGTCCCACACCTTGGTGTTGACCCAGCCGGCGACCGGGCCGCTGCCCGAGAGCCACACGGTGTCGTCGGCGTCATAGCCGAACTGCGGGTGGTGGGTGCCGAAGCACGTGTCGATGAAGCTGTATTTCATCGTCCTCGGGTCGAGCATCGACACCTGCCGTCCGGATCGGTCGAGCGGGAACACCTTGGCCGAGGGGTGGTCCGAGCCCTTCCGGCAGAAGGCCGGGTTCTCGATCCCGCGCACGGCCGCGGCAAACCACACCCGGCCCTTCCGGTCGAACATGCCGTTGTGGTTGTTGGCGCGCTGGCTCCAGATCTTCTCCTCGCCCCAGTAGGGCGAGGGCTGCATCGGCTTCATGGCGGCCGTGGCATGGAAGGGCGGCCCGAACGATTCGGGCGCGTTCGGATCCGCCACCGGCATCCTGAAGGACGTCGCCGTGTGCGTCTTCGGATCGAGGATCGGCATGTCGTCGCTCGAGTACTCGGGCGAGCCGTAGAGCGGGCCGTAGGCATTGACGGTCGGATAGCGCCGGTCCGAGGAGATCAGGTCGTGCACGAACGTCTTCTCCGTGCCCCACTCCCATGAGGTGACGACGACGTTGCGCTCGATCCCCTGCGGGCGCGGCGGCTTGTGCCTGGGCAGCTCGCCCCTGGCGACCCGGTCGGTCCAGTCGCCGAAGTACTTGAACGGCACGCCACCCAGCTGCACGGCGAGCCGGTTCATCATGAATTCGCCGGTCTGGCCGGAGCCGATGCGCCGGCCCCACGCTTCCGCCCCCGTCTTGAACTGCCCGAGCTGGGCCGGGATCGTCCGCGTCGACTCCTGACCGAGCTGATGGCAGCCGATGCAGTCGGTGTTGTTCATCCGGTGGCGCCAGGTTTCCAGGGTGATGTTCTTCGGGATGTCGCTCGTGCCGCCGAAATCCTTCGCCGGCGGGATCTTCATCATCGTGTACCAGTAGATCGCCGGATAGTAGTGCGCCGCCGCCCGCGCGTCCGGCGCCGGCACCGCGGTCAGATCGAGCTGCTGGCCGGGCTTGGCGCGCACCTTCGGCGAATCCACCAGCCCGTAGCCGCGCACCCAGACGCTGTAGTTCGCGGTCGGCAGGTCGGGAATGACGTAGCGGCCCTGCTCGTCCGTGACGACCATCTTGGCGTACTTCGTCGGCAACTCGGCCGTCTCCGCGATCACCCACACCCCGGCTTCGGGCCCGCTCGGGCTGCGCACCGCGCCGCCGATGTCGTCACCATCGATGGCGACCGCCGCGGTCTGCTGGGCGGGGAGCCGGCCCGGGGCGGCGGTCAAGAGCACCGCGATGGCGAGGCCCGCCGCGCTGAGGTACAACCCTCGTGTCGTGTCCATGGGGAGCCTCCTTCCGTCGTCCTCGACGGCACCATGGGGCGTGGTGGCGCAAGGGTATGCCGACACGGGGCGTTGCGCCAGACCCCAGCGTCACGTCGTCCGGGCGACGGAGCAGGCGCTCCGCAAGGGTCGGGGCGAGGCTGGCCTACTGGACCCGGCTCCCACCACGGCGCAAAATGAGATCGGGGAGCCCGCGGTCGCGGCACTCCCCGATCCGGTTGGTGGGCCGTCAAGGACTCGAACCTTGGACCCGCTGATTAAGAGGCTCGCTTTGCGCGTCACCCGAGATCACACAGATCCACAAGGTGGTCAACAACTTGAGCTTTGGTCGGATGCGTAAGAGCACCGCGTACATCGCCTTTCAACCCAGTTGGGCACCAATTTGGGCACCAAAGAACCAGCAGGACAGTTTCTTTGTGCACACACGCTTTTCAGACCCGCCCGCATCCCCCTCCTCGGACGCAGGCTCTACTGGTAAACCCAGGGTTGCGCGTGGAGGGCGTCGCTGGAGCTGACGCCGGGCGTGCTCGTCGTCGTGCCGCAAGGGTACTGGCACCTATTCCACGCGCCGGATGGGGTCACGGCGTTGAGCGCAACTCCGCAACCCACCGACCACACGTTCGGGTTAGGGTCAATCCTCCTGCATCAAATGATCGCGCTGGGTCGTCCCCGCGTAGTCCTGGCGGTACCGGCCGCGCCGCTGCAGCTCCGGCACCACGAGATCAACGAACTCCTCGATGGCCCCCGGTGAATAGATCGGCGATAGCATGAACCCGTCACCGCCCACCTTGTCGAAGTAGTCTTCCATCTGGTCGGCCACCTGCGCTGGCGTGCCCACCATCTGGACCAGCCCCACGCTCTGTCCGTGGCGCTGCGCCACCTCGCGCAGCGTGAGCAGTTCGCCCGTCAACGTTCGGTACCGCGTCTGCATGCGTTGCAGCTGCGGCTCCGTGCGTCTGGCCATCACCTCGTCGAGCGACAGCGTCGACAGATCGAAGTCGAGGTGGCCCGAGAGAATCGCCATGCCCCCCTCGAGCGGCACGAGGCTGTTGTGCAGCGCCTGCTTCTCGCGCGCCTCGTCTTCCGTCGCGCCCAGGATCGGCTGGATGCCGAACAGGATCCGGCACGCTTCGGGCGCGCGCCCTTCGCTCACGGTGCCGCTCTTGATGTCATCGTAGTACGCCTTGGCACCCGCGATGTTCGGCTGGATCGCGAAGATCGCGTCCGCGTACCGCGCCGCGAACGTCCGCCCCTGGGGCGACGTCCCCGCCTGCAGGATCGCGGGACCGCACTGCGGGGAACGCACGACGTTGAGCGGGCCGCGCGACCTGAAGAACCGGCCCTCGTGCTCGATGCGGTGCACCTTGGTCGGATCCGCAAACACACCCGCCGCGCGGTCCATCACGACCGCGTCCGGATCCCAGCTATCCCAGAGCTTGCGGCAGACCTCGATGAACTCGTGGGCGCGGTCGTAGCGCGCGTCGGCCGCCTGGCGCTCCTCTCCATAGTTCGCGGATTGGTTGTGGTTCAGCGACGTCACCACGTTCCAGGCGGCGCGGCCCCGCGTCAGGTGATCCAGGGTCGCCCACATGCGCGCGGCGTAGAACGGGTGCGCGTGGCTGATCGAGAACGTCGCCCCGAGACCGATGTGCGTGGTGACCGCGGCCATGAACGACAGCAGCGGGATCGGGTCGTGCTCCGGCGCTTGGGTCGCGTGCCGGATCGCCGGGTCCATCGTTCCGCGATACGTGTCGGAGATATAGTTCAGGTCGGCGAAGAAGACCATGTCGAACTTGCCGCGCTCGCAGACCCGCGCGATGTGCTGATAGAGCTCCGGCCTCGCCCAGTCGAAATTGGCCGCCGCGGTGCGGGGATGCCGCCACATGGCGAGGCTGTGATAGGTCGGGCCATGGCAGAGGAACTGCGCAAGGTGCATCTTTCGCTTACGCACGATGCTTCTTTCTAGCACACGCGCGACGGTAGGGCCGCGGGGAACTCAGGGCCCGGTGATGCGCTCCTGGCTCCCCATGTACGGGCGGAGCGCGGTTGGGATCGTCAGCGAACCGTCGGCGTTCTGGAAGTTCTCGAGGATGGGGATCAGGATGCGCGGGGAGGCGATGCACGTGTTGTTGAGGGTGTGGACGAACCTCCGCCCGCCGTCGCCCGCGTCGTACTTGATGTTGAGGCGGCGCGCCTGGAAGTCGTGGAACGTCGAGCAGCTGTGCGTCTCGCCGTAGGACTCGCGGCTGGGCATCCACGTCTCGATGTCGTTCTTGAAGACCTGACCTCGGCCCATGTCGCCCGTGCACACGTCGACCACCCGGTAGGGCAGCCCGAGCGCCTGCAGCACCTCTTCGGCATTCTGCAGCAGCTCCGCGTGCATGGCGGCGCTGATCCGCTCGTCGGCCTGGCAGAGCACGACCTGCTCGACCTTCTGGAACTGGTGGACGCGATAGAGTCCCTGCGTGTCCTTGCCGTAGGTCCCGGCCTCACGGCGGAAGCAGTTGCTGATGCCGCAGTACCGCTTCGGAAGCTCGGCCAGGGAGAGTGTCTCGCCCTGGTGGTAGCTCGCGACCGAGACCTCCGACGTGCCGATCAGGTAGTAGCCATCGGCCTCCACCGGCCCGTCCCGGTCCGGCCGCGCCCCGACCGCGTACGCCTGCTCTTCCCCGCCGGGGAAATAGCTCGTGCCCATCATCGCCTCCCAGCTGGCCAGGAGCGGCGGAGCGAACGGAGTGAAGCCCTTCCGGATCAGGTGATCGAGCGTGAAGCCGAGGACGGCGAGCTCGAGGCGGACCGCGTCACCCTTGAGAAAGTAACTCCGGCTACCCGCGATCCTCACTCCTCTCGCGATGTCGATGATGTCGAGCCTCTGCCCGAGCGTGACGTGGTCCTTCGGAGGAAAGCCGAAGGCGGGGCGCTGGCCCCACGTGCGGACCTCCCGGTTCTCGGTGTCGTCCTTGCCAACCGGGACCCGCGGCAGCGGTATCGACGGCAACAGCAGCTGCATCGCGCTCCACTGACGGTCTATCCCCGTCAGCTCGTCTTCCCGCCGCCTCAGCTCGCCGGCCAGCTCCTTCATCTCCGCGATGGCCCTTTGCTTCACCTCGCCCGCCATCGACGGCACCGCCTTGCTGACCTTGTTCCGCCAGGCGCGCATCGACTCCACGAGCGGCAGGAGCTCGCGCCGCTTCGCGTCGATGCCGAGGAACGCGAGCACGTCGACCGCGATCCGCTTCTTCCGGGCCGCGTCCTGGTACGCGTCGGGTCGGGCTCGGAGATCGTTGAGGTCGATCATGGTCAGCGAGTGTAGCGCGCTTGGGCGAACCGACAACTCTCACGAAGGCACGTCAGCCCCGGCGTCGCTCTTCATCCTGCCCCGGCAGGACTAGCGGCGCTGGACCAAGAAACTGCTCCAGCTCCGATGGGCTGAGCACGTCCCCATACTCGCGGCCGAGCACCCTGATGAGGGCCCGCGCGTGTGCCCGACCACCGGTGAGCCTTCGGAGCAAGTACTTCAAGCCAATCCACACCCTTTTTGACTCCACCCGCTCGCTGGCGGCCCAAAGTGCGTCCCGGCGAGCCGGCGGGAAATCTCTTCCCAACCGATAGTCAATCGCGAGGTCAAGCGCTCGGCGTCGCAGAGCGCGGTCCTGCTCGCGGGTCGGCATCGGAGACGCGCCTCGATACAGATCGATGACGGCCCGATCATACTCCTCGGCGGTCAGCCGCGGCCCATGGTCGCCCCTCTGCGCCATGCCGTCAGTATATTCCGCCCCGCTTCGGAGGCGGCCGGCCTCACCGCTTGAACGCCTTCTTGACGATGCGCGGATCGGTGAGCGTGACGGTGGTGCCGGAGGGCAGATCGAACAATCGGGTGTATTGTGCGGGCTTCAACACACCCGCGACGCTATGCTGGAAGACCGTGGTCTCGGCGTCGAACTCGCGGACAAACTCTGCGGTCGTCATGTGGCGATTCCTGAGCCACTCTTCGATCCTTTGCCGGGACCGTTCGGTGGACCTGCGGATGTTGCGCAGGCGCCGGTCAAGCGTTCGGTCGACACGCGAGCCGAGCTTGAAATCAACCTGGTGCATGAACAACTCGAGATGGAACGCTTCGAGATCCCGCCCGGCCGCGAACGATCGAGCTCGCTTCGCGCTCTTGAACGGCGCGCGCGCCTTTCGGTAAATCGCGAGCACGCCCTGGAGGTACTTGCTCTCGGCCGGGCTCGCGCCCAGTCGTCGTCCTTTGGCGCTCCTTCGCTTCTTCGACATCGAGGCGGTGGCCGTACACGCAGACAGGTCGCCGGTGGTACCCGGGTGTTGATCGAATGGCGCTTGGCACAGTCCGAGGATGCCGCCGGGCCGACCATAGGTTCCGAACAGAGCCTCCGACACTTCGTACCCTCGTGCTCCGCGCACGGTGATGGCGGCGGGCAGCAGAATGCGATTTGCCGCCTGATGGCAGACGCCGTTCACGAGGTAACAAGTGATGCCCCCACGCTCGGCTGCACCCGCGATGGCATCTGCACGCTCCGTGCTGCCAATACCCCGACGGAGCTCAGCACCGCCGGTCTTGCCCCCCCAGCAGCTCCAAGCCTTTCCGCCCGTTCCGCACTCCACGTAGGTATGATCGGCGAGATTCGCGAACAGCTTCGTAGAGTACCGCCTGGCGACGAGTTGGCCCATGCCTCTGATCCTAGCGAGTCGCGCGCTTGATGATTTGCTTGATCTTACCGCCCCGGACCTGTACGACGATCGACCTCTTCCCCACCCGAGTCTGTTCGGTGAACTCCACGTCACCTGATCGAGGCGAAATTCGCGTTCGCGTCTTCACTCCAAGCTTCCTGGCAAGTCGCGCCGCGAGGTCCGCGGACGGCGAGAGCTTGACGCCTCCTCGACCACGACCCCCCTTGAACGCCATCCGGACATCGGCGCCGGAGCTGGGTTGGGCGACCAGCTTCCCGGACTTGCGTATATGCTCTGGTACGGCACCCTTGGCAATGTCCAAGATTCTTTTCGGCGGCATCGTGGATACCCCCTCGCGGCTAAGAACGGAAGACGCCCTCGGTCGGCCGACGTCGCTCACAGTCTTGCGTCCGGATGTCCGTAGAGGTGAGCCTGTAGCACCGTCTTGAGAATGTAGGGATGATCGGCGGGGTCTCCGGCGAGCCCGGCCTTGAGAAATGCGCGCTTTGCCCGTGTCAGTGCATCAGCCGCTCTCCGGCCCGATTTCCGTAGCTCCTTCCAGAACTCCGCCACAAGGCCCGGTCCGAATCCGCTGTAGGGTCGCATCGTCTGTATCCAGTTCGAGCGCGTCGAGCCGAGGACGACCTTCGCGCCGCTCGCCAGACATGCAAGCGCCACCTGGTTACTCGGCGTCCGTCTCGACGCGCCATCGAGCATCGCCGCGTAGCAGGAGCTGAACGTCACGACGCTCCCCTGGAGGTCGCACCGCCCGATCAGTGGGGCCGACAGGGCCTCGGGGTAGTCGTGCGACGGGGCCGACTCCTTTCTGCCAAACAGCGACGCCCAGTCCGGCGGAAAGTCTGCACCGTGGAGCAGGATGTGCACGCGTCCGCGGCCAGAGAGTAGGGGAACGGGGTCCGGGGTCGTGATGACGGATGGAGGCGAAAGGCGCGGCGTGGTCTTCGTGCCACCCTTGACCGCTCGGTGAACGTAGCCCGCCGCCCCCGCGAACTCGTCCGCCGCTTCCTCGAATGCTCCGGCCGGCGTTCTCGTGCGCGGCATTGCCCGCTGCGCGGAGAGCAGCTTCAGGAACCGGTCCGCGTCGACATCGGCACCGTCGGGGATTCGCGCCGGGGCTCGGGGGGGTGCGTATTCGTCCTCGATCGAGCCCGGAGGGGCGCCGTAGGGCGCGTCGGTCTTGATGCTCTTGTCGGTATCACCGCTCAGATGGGATGTCGGGTTTCTCCGGCTGAACGGCGGCAGCAGGTCATAGCTTCCGATGAGACAGATGCTCTCGGCCGCCGACCGCGACGCGATCTTGGCTTGAATCCGTGACGGGCTCATTCCGGTCACATCCACCAGCGAGCCAAGCGCCTCGATGGCCGTCAGAATCTCCCCACTGCGCGAACCGTATTTCTTCTCGATCCCTCTCAGCGATGTGACACAAAGCACGCCCATCTCCCTGTTGATTGTCACACATCGTGACCAGACACGGCCGCCTCGTTTCCTCCCCGATCGATGCTAGACGCTATGCGTCCCAGCGCCCAAATGCAAACGACATCGTGTCCTTACTGCGTGCCCGCCGCGCTCCTCCACGGAAGCAGCATCGGGCGCCCCCGATGTTCCGGAGGCGCCCGATTTGTTCTGGTGGGCCGTCAAGGACTCGAACCTTGGACCCGCTGATTAAGAGTCTCACGGTCCCGCCTACTGGGTACCACCCCCGTCTACTCTGTGCTACGTAAGTTAGCGTCTTTACGGTATATCAGTTTCATCTTGCTACGCCGTCCCCCGCCACGATACGCTGCAAAGTGTCTACATACCGTCTACACGGGGGCTCTATGGCGAACCTGACGCAGCAACTAGTTGAGCGGGCGACCGGACCGGCAACCGGCCAACGCTTCCTTCGAGACACGCGCGTCGCCGGCCTCGCGCTCCGCGTGACGAGCGGCGGGGCGAAAGCCTGGGTGTGGGAGGGCCGCGTGCGCGGGCGGGTGCGGCGGATTACGCTCGGGCCATACCCGGCGCTGTCTCTTGCTCAGGCACGGGAGCAGGGTCTTGGTGTGGCGGGGGCCGTCGCCCGCGGCGAGGACCCAGCCGCTGCGCGAGCACGTGAGCGCGGCGAGCTCACGTTCGGCCGGCTTGCCGGGTTGTACATGGAGCGTCATGCTCTGCCTCGAAAGCGCTCGGCGGCTGAGGACAAGCGGATGCTACGCGATGTCCTCGAGGTGAGACAGGAGGGACGTGGGCCGGCAGCTGTCCCAGCAGGCTGGCGGCATCGGAGACTCTCTGATCTCACGCGCGAGGACCTCGCACAACTCCATGCCCGGCTCGGGCGCGATGGTGGACCCTACGCAGCCAACCGGGCCCTCGCCCTCCTCCGCA
>WNFC01005900.1_pt1 | contig 14022 bp, 9 predicted proteins | sample 5400541 | NCBI WGS metagenome assembly WNFC01 (sample SAMN13153342, study PRJNA577476) | soil metagenome | isolation source: 120 cm saprolite under Douglas fir tree site 2 hole 2 replicate 1 | place: USA:California | collected 2015-04-18
GCGAATAGCGCGTGTCAAACCCGCCGATGGAGTCCAGCACTTTGCGCTTCGCGTACAAACAGGCGGCAGAGCAATAGTCGACTTCCCGCAACTGGTTGAACATGGGGTCCGCCTGGTCCGCATACTTGCCGTACGCCCGAGCGCTTCCATCCTGAAAGACCTGACTGCCGGCTTCCTGCAAACGGCCATCTTTGTAAATGAGTTTCGGACCGACCAAGCCTATGTTGTCGGCCCGGTACGCGGTCTCGACTAAGCGATCGAGCCAGCCGTCGGTCACTTCAGTGTCGTTATTGAGGAAAACGACATCCCATTTGACGTAGCGGCGGATAATCGCATTATTGGCGTCGATAAAACCGATGTTTTCATCGCCCAGAATCGCGTCTACATGAGGTGCCAGCGATTGCAGATATTCTCTGGACCCATCCGTTGAACCTTGCTCGTACACGCAGATTCTGTATCGTGCATATGCAGTTTTTGTAAGAATGCTTTCTATACAGCGACGCAGGAGATCGACACGATTCCAGTTCGGAATGGCAATGACGACTGGCGGCTGGTGAAGGCCTTCGCACCATTCCTGAGGGGGATCTATGACAATGTTTGTCGTGGTTCTGCTTTCGCCGACGCTGTGGGGCGTGATCCTAATCGGCACTGGAGCCGGTTTAGATTGCTGCTGAGCGGGACCGGAGGGGCGGGCAAGAATGCGGTGGGCGATCTGCCTGCAGACGCGTTCCCGAAAACTGCCACGAGGCAAAAACCTGTCCTTGACGCGTTTGTAGCGTTCCAGATAATAGGTTAGCGTTTCGTTCGCAATTCGCGCTTGCGTAGCTGAAACCTCAAGATCCCTTAGTCGTTGCTGGAGGGATTGAATCTGGTTCTCTTTTTGTCGGAGTTGAATTTCCAGTCCAGCCACCCGCCCTTCTGGCCTTCCTATGAAGTCCTGTGGCTGTGAATGAGGTTCGGAGTCGCCTGCTTGATGATTTGGCTCGCGCAGCTCCGCATCTTCCGAGGTATGCGCATGGCTCGTATCGTGCTGCAAATCGGCTTTCTTGAAATTCATCTCGCCAGTATCGCCTTCGTTGTTCCGTCCAAGTAGTGGGGGTCCCCTGAGGCATGCTAACAACCACAGGCTGCATCTCCGGTGTCAGCTCACCATTATGCATGACTGGAACACAGTTGCAAAATTCTCAACCCAAGCATTCCGTGAGATGATGAGCCGCTGATAGTTTATTGCAGGCGCGTTGCGGCCAGCCCACTAAGACAACCGGAACGTAAGTTTCGGGCAAGGACTTTATGCACGTTTGCGGATCGGTAACGCTTGCAGAATGGCTTAGCAAAAGAATCAAGGAAGAGCATTATTGGTTTCATCGGATGGAACTTCCAGGAGGAATAATTACACCGGGTTGGAGCGATCCAAAAATCGATAAGCTTCCTTATTTTGGGTTGCCCGAGAAGATGACTGGGATGCGCGGGTTGGATATCGGCCATGCGGAGGGCTTCTTTTCGTTCGAGGCGGAACGAAGAGGCGCAGCTGAGATCATCGGGATCGAAAATTATCCGCCCATGGCGCGCAAATTCGAGATCTGCCGGGCCGCTTTCGATTCCCATGCGCGGTCGCACCTGGCAAGTGTGTACGATCTCAATCCGAAGACATTCGGTACCTTTGACCTGGTAATGTTTTTTGGCGTGTTATACCACCTGCGGCATCCACTCCTCGCCCTTGAAAAGATCCATTCCGTATGTACGGGAACTCTATTGATGCAGACAGCTACTTGCGGCGTGGAAAATGACAGACCGCTAGCCGAGTTTCATCCCTTTGGTATTCAGAGTGGTCCAGCTGAGCATCCTTTACATGATCCGACATGCTTTTGGTTTCCCAACACTGCCTGTTGCAAAGCGATGCTTCAGCACGTGGGATTTAAGAACGTGGAGGAGGAAGTGCCGGATGTTTCGATGGCGGGACGTGTGCGATTGATGCTTCAATCCGTCCAATCCAAGAATAAGGAAAAGAGCGCAGTTTTCCGTGCGCAGGCCGCGGTGCAACAGAAGGGTCAACGTCCATCGGAGGAATCCGCTCCATGGTCATGATCCAGCGGCAAAATCGTTGTACGGGTCAAAGAGCCCCACATTGACTGATTGTCGTAATAACGCTATAAGGCTGATATTGCTGCTGGGGCTGTGGGAACATCTGCACGTCGACGAATCTAAGATCCTGTTCGGTTCAAGACGGATTCAGAAGGGGAGCAGATGAACGATAACGGTGGAAACGCAGATATTTACGATTCGCCACTGGATCTCGCCAATGCTAACGATCCGCGCACTTTGGCTCTCCGGCTCATTGCGCCTGGCAAGGCCGTACTGGAGCTGGGCCCAGCCACGGGGCGAGTGACACGCGTTCTTAGCGAGCGCGGCTGCCAGGTCGTTGCTGTGGAGCGGGACGGAGCCATGGCCCCCAACCTGGAGCGATATTGTACTCGTGTCATCGTGGGGGACGTCGAACGACTCTCGCTGGAAGAAGTTTTCGGCAAACAGCGCTTCGACGTGATCCTGGCAGGAGATTTCCTAGAACACTTGGCCAGTCCGCTTAAGCTGCTCCAGGACCTGAAGCGGTACCTTTCTGAGGACGGTTACATTGTTGCTTCCATCCCTAATATTGCGCACGGGAGCGTCAGATTGTCTCTGCTCAACGGGAAATTTGAATATAAAGACATCGGCATTCTCGACCGAACGCATCTTCGATTTTTCACTCTTGACAGCATTCTACGTTTATTCACTGATGCGGGGTTCGCGATTGTCGATGTGCAGAGGGTTCATCAAGATCCTTTCCAAGAGCCTTACGTCGATCGCCCGCAGCTGGACAAGCCGGAATTATCTCCGGAACTGAAGCGGCTCATCGAGGATGATCCAGATGCTGCTACGGTGCAGTTCGTAGTCAAAGCATTTCCAGTGAACTCATCGGCTGCTCAATTGCATGTGTTGCTAACATTGCAGGCTCAAATTCAAGAAAAAGAGAAAACGGCTTTCCACCTGGAAAAGACAATCGAGGACCTGCGAAGCGCACTGCAGGAGAGAGACGGTACGGTTTCGGGCCTGAAGGAGCAAATACAAATTCTGCGGAATCACGTCGAAGACTCCCGACAACAAGCTGACCGAGCTCGGCGAACCGTAACCGAGCTCCAGACTACGTTGCGCGAGCGGGAAAGCGTAAATCGAGAGCTTCAGACAAGCAATGAAAAACTTACAGCTTGGCTAACGAAATATAAAAATGCAAAAGAGAAGCTTTTACCCACAGGAAGCTTGCGGGATCGAGTTGCCAGAAAACTTGCCGGTAGCCTTCTGACCAAGTCCGCACCCGCGCCAGAGCCGTATTCTGAACCTGAACCCAATGACCGGCGCTGACGAATGAGGCGCTGTTGCAGAAGGATTCTCGGCTGCCAGTGCAGGTGGTGCAGAATATCCATTCTCTTCGCGAGTTCATTCGCTGTTGAAAGAGACATTTGCGAGGCACTCGACAGTCTCGCAAGAGTGGCAACCGTTCGCAGTGCGTAGCTTGGCCCAGGACGCACTGTCTGGTGAGGGAAAGCTGACGTTTTCCCAAACACCCGAAATAATACTAACTGTCCTGCTGGTGAGGTGTCGCAGGCTTGCCTATCTTCACCACTGCTGAGCAGCCATTCAGTTCATCCAGTTCGTCAAACCAGACGACCAGTTCCTGAAGCATGGTGATTGTAAGTTTTACGTCTCCTTCAATTTCTGGCGCTTGAAGCTCGATCCGGCAACGCATGGACTCTCCTGGGGCCAGGGTTTTGGGGAGACGTGTCCTGATTCCTTCCAGGTGCGGGAATTCTGGTGATTTCTCGGTTCGCCGCCACTTATACGAGATGTACACGGGATAAGGCAACTCCGAGCACAAGAAACCTTCACCGACGTTGGTTATGGTGCAATCCACTAGCGTTAACTTTCCGGCTACAAAATGCGGAGGGATATCCGCTTGTACCCGGATGTTGCATTGGCTCGCGGTCAGCCGCTCACCGACTGCCCATAGCCGTGTCGGTTCGATTCCGACCTCTCGAAACATCTGTAGTTGATCGGTCTCGCTGACGCGCAGCGGATTGGTACGAAAGCCGGTTTTTGCAGCATGCGCCAAAGAACGGGGCACGATGACAATGTCCGAAACCTCGCGGAAGGGTACTGGGAACCGAGCTACCAAGCTGAGGTCGGAGCGTCGAAGGACCGCGAATGAGCCAGCGATGTCCTTGCTCGTTTCGCGCCGCTGGATACTTTCACCAACGATCAGATAATCGTCAGTGACTGCTAGACCGCGAGTGAATGCGCGAAGGTCCGCCCGTCTGACTTGTCGTCCGGTGGAAGCATCGAACTGTACCACCGCATTCCGGAGCGAATCGCAGACAGTCCAAAGTCCGTCGACGCGAACTGGACTGTGAGGCGCACAAAGCCCCTGCGCAACCGTGCGTCCGGATTCCAGTTCAAACACGAATCCATCTTCTTGCGAGAGGCGGTCTTTGTAACCACGGTAATGCGAATACTTGCCAAATGCACAACCGTAAAGCTGACCGTCATGGAGATATATGCCGTTCAAGTGCCAGGAGTCGTCTTCGCCCGGCGCTCTCCAGCGTCGTACGATTTCACCTGCGAGCGTGATCCAAACAATGCTGTTATTTCCCGTGGAAGAGATTACAAGATGCCCCTTGTCCCAACCCAGATAGTGAGCGTCCGATAGTTCATCCACCCGCAAGTAGTGTGTAATGCCGCGGCCATCATAAATCAGGATTTCGCCCGTGCCCGCCGAGAGCGGAGTGGAAAGGATACGCGCCAGCCTATCGTCCCGGACCGCCATACCAGCCGTGCTGACCCGATCGATGGTTTGCAGGCTGGAGCCATCAAAAAGACATAATCCTCCGCCGGTATCACCAATGCCGGCGCCGCTAATGAGCAATACGAAATCGGAATTGCCGGAGCATGCGAATTGAAGCGGCGTCCCTGCCGTCGCTTGGGGGACTTCATGGCGCGGGGGAGGTTTACCGGGAACCGCCTTTGGTTTTCCAAAACGAAGAAAATTGAACAAGAACTGGTGCCTTGCGTTTCGTGTGAAAGGATTTACTGGGCCGGACGCATGACGAATCTATTCGCGGAATCCCAGATGTCGCCGTTCCGTAACAGCATCTGGTGGAGGGGATGAAAAGGATTGACCCCCAGATCACGTCACGCCACCGCTAAATATAGCAGAAAGCGAGTTCAAGGCAAGCGCCGTTCCGCGACATAGACTTGCAGAGCTTCCTGCCAAGTCGGCATTTGGGGATAGTAGGGAAGCAAACTCTTGGAGGACAGAACGGAGTACTTTGGCCGCTGAGCGGGCCGGGGGAATTTGTCGCTGGTCGTGGCTCTCACCACAGTTTCCAACCCGGAGACACGGATTATCTGGGAAGCAAACTGGAACCACGTGCAATCGCCCACGTTCGTGGCGTGCACAGGGCCGGACACATCTTTGCGGCACAGTTCGATAATGGCCCTCGCCAGGTCTCGAGCATAGGTCGGGCAGCCACGTTGATCGTCCACTACATCAATCTCAGGCCGAATCGCAGCCAGCTTGAGAATAGTATCGGGAAAGCATTTGCCGCCAGAACCAAAAACCCATGAGGTTCTCACAATACAGCTGGCTGGCAGAATCTTGGTGATCGCGATTTCGGCTTCGGCCTTCGATCGGCCATACACAGTTCTCGGGTTGCGGGGATCATTTATTTCATAGGGGGTCGGTTTTGTGCCGTCAAAAACATAGTCTGTACTGAGGAACAACAAACGTGAGCCGTGCTCGAATGCCACGGTTGCGACGTTGACTGCGCCGGTACAGTTGGTTTGGAAGGCAAGATCAGGGTTTGTTTCGCATCCATCCACATCCGTGTAAGCCGCTGCGAGCACGATCCATTCGGGCCGGTAGTTTTCGACGATGCGCTGCACCTGCTGCAAATCACGAATGTCGACATCCCTGGAGCTCAGCCCGGTTACATCATCATTCTTCCATTCGCGCAGAAGGTATTTGCCCAGGAGCCCAGACGCGCCAAAAATGGTCACTCGCATAGTCGTGTAAAAACATGCCGTCGTTTTTCGGCAGTAGCTAAGGATGCACCGAACGTGCTCCGCCGCGGCAGTTTCAGTAGAGCCGCTCCTTCCGGAGCAGATTTCCGAGCGAACCAATATTCGCAAGGCTGTAGGTGAAGCGGTATTGATTTTCGTTTCGAATTGAACCGATTGCGACCCGGGCATACTCCGCGGTTATCCCACAGCAGTCCCAGTTATAGGTACTCTGAAAAACGGTGTATTGCAAACGGCCACTGTGAACATCGAAACCAAACGCACCCGCTCCGGAAAGGCCCCGCTTATTGGTATTACCGTACTGTGCCAGAACTCGGAACTGGTGATAATGGACAGGCCCAATATTGTTAGAAGCAAGAATTTCACCAGGCAGGTATAGAAACGCGTCCGCTGCTCCGAAATTGACTTGACCCACACGATAATTCAAGAGCGCAGTACTCGCATTGATTCGCCTACCCGTGAAGTCATAGTCGACGTCCCATTCCGCACCAAGGTTGCTCGTAGGGTCAGTGCGCAATCGGGAGATGAGCGGCGAAAGGTGTCGCGGACTGGTCAGGTACGCGAATGCCGTGAAATCTGCACTGCTTTCCAAAACGTTCCTCCGTCCATTTATTAGCGCTCCTCCGAAATTAGTATCGAGGAAATACTTCTGAGCCAGTTCCCAACTGATGAATTCGCGGGCGGATGGGACTGGACAATCGTGCCGCGGCGCCGCATGCGGTACTAGCTGCGGTCCTTCCCCGGATTCGCGGTCTTCCCACGAAGGAGTACCAGACTGCTCGACGGTGTTCGGGACGCTTGAAGAAGACAAGCCGGCGGTACCACAGTTTTCGGTTGAAGAGGAATTCCGTTTGGAATATAAACGGTTGACGACCGCGTATTCGACCTCATTGGTATTGCTCAAAATGTCGCGTTCGTCGAAGCGCAAGATGTTTGAAAAGTTGTCAACCCCCGACACCTTGCGGTAGAGGATACGAGGTTCGATCACATGCTTCAGCCTACGGCCGAGCACCCTGTGCTCAAAGGTTTGCTCCAGCGCCGGTGGTCGAAATTCCACTGACGCGTCGAGAGCCCTGCGGTTTATGGGGTCGCTTGAAGCCGTACCCAGGCCGCTAGAAGGCACGAGCTGCTGACTATACAACGTGTAGTGAATGCCGAGCTCTGGTCGCAGCGACCATCCCCGAAACAGCACCGGCAGAGAGATGCTGGGATTTGTATCCAATCGTCCGACCGCGTGCCCAGTCCGGAATAAGGGCTCGCTGCGCGATAGACCCTCTATCGCTGTCTCTAATGTCCAATAGAACGGAGATCGGCCGAGCGGGCGGTCCACGCTCGAAACCTCAAAGCTAGGGAGGTGGTGAATGGTAATGACGTCCCCCCGCGTGGCGTCTTGAAAGCTCTGGTAGCGCTCGAGCAACGCGTTGTAGGAAAAGCCGTGAGTCGTATTCGACAGAAACGCTTGTGATTTTACTTCCGACTGCACCGCCTGGTAGAACTGCGGGACGAACGCCAAACGGAACAAGAACGAACTAAGATAGTCGATATTGACGACGCCCCGGGAGTTTTTGAATAAGCGGTCATCACCGTAGAGACGTACTTCCTCGCCGCCTTGGCTGACCTTAGGCGTGCCAATCCCCCGATCCACCACGCCGAAATAGGTCAAATTGAGATAGGAATCATTGCTGGGACGCACACGAAACTCGCCGTGTTGCGCCCAACCTCTACGGGAAAATAACTCGGCACTCATCCACGCGTCCATGCTGCGGTTTATCGCCCAGTAGAAGCCCCCGCCCAGGATTGTGCCCTTCTGATTGGAGAGCCCGACGCTGGGCATGAGAAGCCCGGATTTCCGGTGCGTTGGATCCACCGGGTGCGTCGCGACTGGAAAATAAAATACCGGGACGTTCCTGATACGAAAGGTGCTCCAATAAACTGTCGCATTGCCCCCAGCGGTCACGACTGCACGCTGTGTCTTGAACTGCCATTTCGGTTGCGGCAAGGTGCAACTGGTTATGATCCCGTCGTACACAACGTAGTGGTCGGGACCAGTCTTCACCACGACCTTGCCGGTAAATGCAAATGGGTTCGTCGTCGTCAGAAGCAGATGCGGCGACCGCGGGGGGGAACCGATCGTACCAGTTGCATCATAAAACCGGCCGCTCTCATCGCGGACATTGTATGTCCCGTGGCTGGCCTGGACGTGCTCGTTATTTTCGGCGCCATCCAAAACAACATGGCCATTGAGCGTGACCACACCCGTATCAGAGTCGTAGGTCGCTTCATCCGCCCAAAGCGTGAAATCGCGATAGGTAATCTTGCTCCTGCCATGCAGCTTGAAAATCGAACCATCTTTTTCCTGTTGGACCGCGCAGATGGTCACATCTTCTTTCGAGGAGGACGTCACGGGAGGACAAACCAATTGGCCGGCCGCCAGGCCAGAAGCGAAAAGCAGATAACTCACAAGCGCTGTTGTGACAGGGATTCGCAGCCGGGAGGTCATCGAAAGCGCCAGGGAGTCCCGCTCAGCGAAGCTTAACCGGGAACAGAGCCATCTTAGCATGGCTGTTGATTCCGGAAGACAGGCAGCATCTGCGCTGTTCGGTCGCATCCTCGACGAAAAGAGACTAAGCCGGCTAATGGAAAACGAGATTTCACGCTTGATTTCGCAACTTGTAAACGGCACAGCCCGCCTCTCAAAGATGGTAGACCTGCCGCCGCACCAAACTGATAGATGTTTCCCTTGCGTGCTGAGATTTGGAGGTCCAGCCGACGACCAGCGGATGCTTCCATTTACAATCGTGGGTTCACCGGCTGGGTTCCCATGGCACTGAAGGAGTCGGAAGCGATCATCCTGCGCACTTATCCGCTGCGCGAGGCCGATCTGCTGGTCACTCTGTTTACCCGCGCCGAAGGAAAGCTCCGGGGGGTGGCGCGCTCGGCCAAGAAGTCGAAGCGGCGATTCGGCGGGGCGCTGGAACCGCTGACCTATGTCCGGGCGTTCTATGACGTGCGCGAGCGCCAGGAACTGGCCCGCCTCGACGCCTGCGAAGTGCTGGAGTCTCCGCTGGCCACCGAAGTCAGCTACGCGCGCGCAGTCGCGCTGGCGCACGTGGCGGAATTGCTCGATGAGTTGTTGCCAGATGGCGAGGCCAATGACGCCATCTTCCGGCTGACCCTCTCGGTGCTGCATGCCATGACTGGTTCGGATGTGTGGATGCCGGTCACCTATTTCGAGCTGTGGCTGACACGGCTGGTGGGTTTCTTGCCGGAGTTGACGGAGTGCATCGTCTGCGGCCGCGGGCTGAACGGGAGCCGCGCCTACTTTCACGCTCTCGCTGACGGCCTGATGTGCGTCGACGACAAGCGGCTGGCATCGTCGGAGATCTCAACCGAATCGCGCGTGCTAGCGGCGCAGATGTTTCGTGCGCCAGTGGAAAGCTTTGCGGGTCAGGTGTGGCCCAAGACTCAGGCCGCGGATCTGCGGAAGTTTCTGGTGCAGATATTGCAGCGGCACATCGAGAAAAAACTCATAACGGCGGGGATGCTGGAGAAGGGCGGGTTTTAGCTGCTAGTCCGTTGGACTAAAATCCCGGTTTTGTCTCTCCCGGAAGAGTGAAAATCCAGGAAGCACTCCGACTCGGGCCGAACGTACGCTAACAGCGCAGCACTCAAGCTGACGGGCGGCGGGTGCTTCCATTACAATCACTAGTTAACCTTCGATGCCCAAACGATCTTGAATTCATCCGCCTCCAATCCGCTGACTTTTCAGGAGCTCATCCTGCGGCTGCAAACGTTTTGGGCTGAGCGCGGATGCGTGTTGCAACAGCCTTATGACGTCGAGGTGGGCGCGGGGACGATGGTGCCGGAAACGTTTCTGCGCGTGCTGGGGCCGAAGCCATATAAGGTCGCGTATGTGCAGCCGTCGCGGCGGCCAGCCGACGGGCGATATGGTGAGAATCCGAATCGGCTGTTCAAGCACATGCAGCTGCAGGTCATCCTGAAGCCGCCGCCGGAGAATGTGCAGGAGTTGTACCTGGAGTCGCTGCGCGCAATTGGCATCGATCTGCGCCAGCACGACATCAAGTTTGAGGAAGATAACTGGGAGTCGCCAACGCTGGGGGCGTGGGGTATCGGGTGGCAGGTGATGCTTGATGGACTGGAGATCACGCAGTTCACTTATTTTCAGCAGTGCGGCGGCGTGGATCTGAATCCAATTTCGGCGGAGCTGACGTACGGCCTCGAGCGCATCGCAGCGTTTCTGCAGGATGTAGATTCGATTTACGACATCGTGTGGGCGCGTGATCCAGAGACGGGGCAGGCAACGACGTACGGTGACGTGCGGCTAGCGGATGAGTTGCAGTTTTCGGTGTACAACTTCGAGAAAGCGGACGTCGAGAAGGCGTGGAGGCATTTCGAGTTGTGTGAGACGGAATGCAAAGGCCTATTGGAGCAGTATGCAGCGCTAACGAAGAATGAGGAGAAGCCCCAATTCTCGCAAAAGACGCGAGAAATGGGGCACCCAGAGACTTCTCGGTTTCCGCTGCTGCCCGCTTACGATCTATGTTTGAAGTGTTCGCATCTGTTCAACATTCTCGATGCTCGCGGCGCGATTTCGGTGACCGAGCGCGTGGGCGTGATTGGGCGCGTGCGTGCGCTGGCTGTTGGGATAGCGAAGGCTTGGGTGGATCAGCAAAAGGGCGAGGCCGCGTCTGAGAAGGCAGACGAGCCTGGGCCTGTGCGTGAGGAGAAGAGAGGGAAAGAGAAATTGTTGCCGGCAGCAATTTGACTTTGTAGGTTCTGTCATCCTGAGCGGAGTGGGAATTTCGCGAAGCGAAATTGCCAAGACATCGAAGGAGCCCTTACGAGCCTTAAGTGAGATGAAAATTGAGGGGAGTTCTCACGATACCTTCGAGGGCGTGGAGAGAACTCCCTGAGGGGCCGGTGCCGGGGTTGAGAGGCATGGGGTCCTTCGACTGCGTTGCCGGCCGCTTCGCGGACGGCAACTTCGCTCAGGACGACAGGGCGATTGTTACGTGACAACGAGTTTAGAGCATGCCAGATTTTCTGCTTGAGATCGGGTGCGAAGAGATTCCGGCGCGGATGATTGACGCGGCGTCGGCGGAGTTGCGCGAGCGCGTGTCGGACTTGTTGAGGCGTGAGCGGTTGGTGGGTGGCGAGGTCACATCTTTTCATACGCCACGGCGGCTTGCAGTGATGGCAGCCGGAATTTACGGAGCGCAGGCCGATGTGACCGAACGCGTAACCGGGCCTTCGGTTAGCGTCGCGTATAAAGATGGGCAGCCTACCCCGGCGGCGCAAGCTTTCGCGAAGAAGGCCGGCGTGGACGTGTCGCAGCTCGAAAAGATCTCCACTTCCAAGGGAGAATACCTGGCTGCCACGGTTACCAAGAGGGGCCGGAGTGCCGCCGAGATTCTCGCGGAGTCTCTTCCAAAAGAAGTTTCCACGATCTACTGGCCGAAGAATATGTACTGGCAAAAACCGAACGAAAGGTTTGTGCGTCCGGTGCGGTGGCTGGTCGCCATGCTCGACGGGGAGGCGATTCCGCTGGAGTTCGCGGGAATTCGGGCAGGGAAGACTTCGCGCGGGCACAGAATTCTGTCCGATGGCGGCGTTACGATTCCGCGCGCTGGGACCGCTTACGTGGATTCTTTGCGTGCTGCAAAGGTGCTGGGCCGCGATGAGCGCCAACAGCAGATCCGCAAAGCCCTCGATGCGGCGACGCGTACGATTCCCGGAGCACGGTGGCGAGAAGACGATGTCCTGCTGGATACCGTGGTCAACCTGACGGAATTTCCGTCGGTGACTCTGGGCAGCTTTGATCCACAGTTTCTGGCGTTGCCGGAAGAGGTCTTGGTCACGGTGATGCGCGACCATCAGAAGTATTTTGCCCTCGAAGATGCTGACGGCCAATTACTGCCGCATTTTCTGACGGTGCTGAATACCGATGGCGATCCGCGGGGGCTGATACGCCACGGGAATGAGCGGGTGCTGCGGGCGCGCTTCAACGACGCGCGATTTTTCTGGGAGACGGATCAGAAAAAATCTTTGCTGGAGCGGTTTGATCTGCTGCGGAACGTCACCTTTCAAAAAGACCTAGGCAGCTACTACGAAAAGACACTGCGAGTGCAACGCCTGTGCAGTTGGTTGAGCGAGATCCTCAAGCAGAATGGAATGGCGGTGCGACCAGGCGTGATTCATAAAGCGGCTTGCCTGGCGAAGACGGACCTGACCACAGAGTTGGTCAAGGAGTTCACCGAGCTACAGGGAATTGTCGGTGGGTTGTATGCGCGGGTGCAGAAGCTTGATCCTACCTTGCCCGAAGCCACGCGGCTGGCAATCGCCGATACAATCTACGATCACTACAAACCCGAGTCCACCGACGATGAAGTGCCGCGGTCAATCGAGGGCGCCGTGCTTTCGATTGCGGACAAGGCGGACACGATTGCGGGCATGTTCGCTCTGGGGCTGGTTCCGAGCGGATCGAAAGATCCTTTTGCTCTCCGCCGGCAGGCGAATGGGATTGTGAAGGTGATTGCGGGGAAGAAATTGCCTCTCCGGCTGGCTGACATCATGCGGGATGCTCGTGCTGGGTACAAGGGATCGGATGCGGAGAAAAAATTCTTGCCAGCCGGGAAGTTCGAGGAAGCCGTGCGAACGTTCTTCCACGAGCGGCTGGAGTTTTATCTGCGCGAAGTGCATGGGTATGCCTACGATGTTGTGAAGGCAGTTCTGGGGGCAGACGCGGACGATGTGGTCGACGCGCTGGCGCGTGCGGAGGCGGTAAAGCAGGTTCTGCACATGCCCGAGTTCCAGGCAATTGGCGCGGCCTGTAAGCGCATGCGAAATATCCTGAGACAGGCTGCAGAGAACGGCATTGCGCCCGCTTTAAAGTTTGAATACCTTCCCGAAGCCGCGGACGAAGAAAAGAAGTTGATGGCGTACATGGAGCGGACGGGCACGAGGGTCGAGGAGCACCGGAAGAAGAAGGAATACCTTGATGCCCTGCTCTTGCTGTCGACTGCCCGAGAACACGTGGACGCTTTCTTCGACAAGGTCATGGTCATGGTCGAAGATGAGAAGGTGAGGGCCAATCGGCTGGCGCTGCTGCGGGCACTGTTGAAGGAATTTTCTACGATTGCTGATTTCTCCGAGATCGTGGCCGAGGGGAAGGCGTAAAGTAGATGTACTGCTTAAACCCTAGGTGAAGAATTGACAAGTTCTCATCGCAGCGCAGAAAGCGCTGCGCCACCCAAAATTCTATAGGACAAAGGACTCATATGGCGACAATCACTCTCCCCGAAGCTGAAGCGCAAGACACGAAAAAGAGCATATATGCGGATGGGTCGCGTGTCGGAAGAAGTCGACCGTCAGATGGAAGAGGCGCTGGCGAAGCTGGAAGCGCTACAGGGCCAGAAGCTTGGATCGGGCGAGAATCCGCTGCTGGTGAGCGTGCGCTCGGGCGCGAAGTTTTCCATGCCCGGGATGATGGATACGATTCTCAATCTCGGTTTGAATGACAAGAGCGTCGAGGCGCTAGCCAAGCGCAGCAACAACCCGCGTTTTGCGGCGGATTCATACCGGCGGCTGATCCAAATGTTTGGCAACGTCGTACTGGACATTGAGAAATCGGCGTTTGACGAAGTGTTTGATGCCAAGAAAAAGCAAAAGAAGACCAAACTCGACACCGATCTCGACGCCAAGGCGCTGAAGGAAGTCATCGCGGAGTACAAGAAGGTGGTAAAGAAACATGCCAGGCGCGACTTTCCGCAGGATCCGCACGAGCAGCTGGTGATGGCGCGAGACGCCGTGTTCCGTTCTTGGCAGAACGATCGCGCCAAGCACTATCGCCGCATCAACAACATAGACGACATGCTGGGAACCGCGGTGAACGTG
>WNFC01006371.1_pt1 | contig 14020 bp, 12 predicted proteins | sample 5400541 | NCBI WGS metagenome assembly WNFC01 (sample SAMN13153342, study PRJNA577476) | soil metagenome | isolation source: 120 cm saprolite under Douglas fir tree site 2 hole 2 replicate 1 | place: USA:California | collected 2015-04-18
GATCCGCGCCGGGCTGATCGGCCATGTCTATGCCGGCTGGCTGTTCGTCAATCTGCTATGGGTGCATCAGGAATTGCGCCGTCGCGGCATCGGCCAGGGCCTCCTGGCGGAAGCCGAACGGCGTGCCCTGGCCTTGGGCTGCCACTCGGCCTGGCTCGACACCTTTTCGTTCCAGGGACCCGATTTCTACCCCAAATTCGGCTATCGCGAGTTTGCCCGGCTCGATTATCCGCCCGACCACCAGCGGATCTTTTTGAAGAAGCAGCTGATCCCGGAGTAGCGCCATGCCGATGCGTCTCGAAGGCTCGTGCCGCTGCGGCGCGGTCAGGTTCACCTTCGACAGCCACAGCCCCTACCCCTACCAGCGCTGCTATTGCTCGATCTGCCGCAAGAGCGCGGGCGGCGGCGGGTATGCGATCAACATCATGGGCGTCGCCGACAGCCTCAAGGTCACCGGCCGACGCGCGATCCGCGTCTGGCACGCGATGATCGACGGCGAGGAAGGCTCGGCCGAACGGCATTTCTGCCGCCGTTGCGGCACCCCATTATGGGTCTCCGACCGGCACTGGCCGGAGCTGATCCACCCGTTCGCCTCGGCGATCGACACGCCACTGCCGAAGCCGCCGGCGAATGTGCATCTGCTGCTGCGCGACAAGGCGGAATGGGTCGAACCGCAGATCGGCCCGAATGACGAGTGCTATGAGGGCTATCCGACGTTGTCGATCGAGGAATGGCACAGGCGCCGCAATCTGTGGATCGAGTGAACCCGAGGGAATCGAACGAAACATGACCCGCCCCATCGACCGGCTGCTCGCGATCATGGCCCGGCTGCGCGACCCGAAGCGCGGCTGCCCGTGGGACCGCGAGCAGGATTTCGCGACGATCGCGCCCTACACGATCGAGGAGGCCTATGAAGTCGCCGATGCGATCGAGCGCGGCGATATGGCGGCGCTGAAGGACGAACTCGGCGACCTCCTTCTGCAGGTGGTGTTCCACGCCCGCATGGCCGAGGAAGCCGGGCTCTTTGCCTTCGACGACGTCGCCGCCGCGATCGCCGACAAGATGCTGCGGCGCCATCCGCATGTCTTCGGCGATGTCGAGATTGCCTCGGTCGCCGCGCAGAACGAAGCGTGGGAGGCGCACAAGGCGACCGAGCGGCAGGCCAGCGGCGCGGCGGAAAGCGTCCTCGACGGGGTCGCCTCAGCCCTCCCCGCGCTGTTGCGCGCGGCCAAGATTTCGCGGCGCGCCGCCCGCATCGGCTTCGACTGGCCCGACGCGGAGGGGGTATTCGACAAGATCGGCGAGGAGATTGCCGAACTTCGGAGCGAATTGGCAGCCGGGGCCGCCCCCGACCGGATCGAGGATGAAATGGGCGACCTCCTCTATGCCGTCGCGATGCTGGCGCGCAAGCTCGACATCGAGCCGGAGACCGCGCTGCGCCGCGCCACCGCTAAATTCGAGCGCCGCTTTCGCCGGGTCGAGGCGCTCGCCGGCGAACGCGGCATCGGCCGGGACCTCAATGCGCTCGAAGCGCTATGGCAGGAGGTTAAGCGGAACGAAAAGGGTAATTCACAATGAGACGGTGAGACAGAGAGAAGGTTATATCTACAAATTCTCTCTCTTAATTGTCGTCCCGGCGAAGGCCGGGACCCATGATTGCGAATGCACGAGCAGTCGCTAAATGGATCCCGGCCTTCGCCGGGATGACGACTACTCTGACTGGCTCACCGCCTCATTGTGAGACTATTTTCTAGTGCAATCTCTGCCGGTGGCGCAATCGCCCGAGATCAGCATCAGACAGGCGCACTGAAAGATGGGCGGCCTCACCGTCATCGCGTCGCCCGAGCACCTCGCCATGGGCATAGATCCAGGCGAGCGTGCTCCCGTCGGAGAGCGGCACATCGAGCCGCACCGAGCGTAGCCCGGCCTCGAGCCGCCGCTCGATCAGCCGTAACAGCCCGCCGCACCCCTCCCCCGTCACCGCCGACAACGCGACGGTCTCGGTGTTGCGCTGCACCTGGTTCACCAGGCTCGCCCGGGTTGCCGGGTCCAGCAGATCGATCTTGTTCATGACCTCAATCAGCCCGTCCTCGACCACCGCCGCCAACCCGAGATCACCGAGCACCGTCAGCACATCCTCGCGCTGCGCGGCGCTGTCGGGGTGATGGGCGTCGCGGACATGCACGACGATGTCGGCCTCGGTGACTTCTTCGAGGGTGGCGCGGAACGCCGCGACGAGATGGGTCGGCAGATCGGAGATGAAGCCGACCGTGTCGGAGAGGATCGCCTTCCTGCCCGACGGCAGGTCGAGCCGGCGCATCGTCGGGTCCAAGGTCGCGAACAGCATGTCCTCGGCGCCGACCGCGGCGCGGGTCAGCCGGTTGAACAGCGTCGACTTGCCGGCATTGGTATATCCGACCAGCGCCACCACCGGGTAAGGCACCCGGCGACGCGCCTCGCGATGCAGCCCGCGGGTGCGCTTGACGTCGTCGAGCTCGCGCCGCAGCCGGGCGATGCGCTCGCCGATCAGCCGGCGGTCGATTTCCAGCTGGCTTTCGCCCGGTCCGCCGAGAAAGCCGAAGCCCCCTCGCTGACGTTCGAGATGGGTCCAGGAGCGCACCAGCCGCGAGCGCTGATAGGACAGGGCCGCCAGCTCGACCTGCAGCCGCCCTTCATGGGTGCGGGCGCGCTCACCGAAGATTTCGAGGATCAGACCGGTGCGGTCGATCACCTTGGCCTGCCAGCGCCGTTCGAGGTTGCGCTGCTGTACCGGGCTCACGGGCCCGTCGACGACGACGAGCCCGATCTCGTTCTCGGCGACGATGCCGCGCAGCATCTCGACGTTGCCGCTGCCGAATAGCGTGCCGGGCGCCGGCCGGACGATGCGCACAATCTCGGCGCGTACCACATCGAGATCGATGGCCCGCGCCAGTCCCACCGCCTCATCGAGGCGAGCTTCGCGCGATCTTGGCTGGGCATCGCGGGAGAGCGGCCGCGGCACCGATTTCGCAGCGGGATGAACGACCAGCGCGCGGTCGGTCCGCAGGGCGCCAAGGGCGGCGGCAGAGCTGTCGGGGCGGCTCAGAGCTCCTCGCCCTCCCGGTTGCCTTCGAACAGCTGGATCGGCTGCGCCGGCATCACCGTCGAGATCGCGTGCTTATAGACCAGCTGAGAATGCGCGTCCCGCCGCAGCAGCACGCAGAAATTGTCGAACCAGGTGATGATCCCCTGCAGCTTGACGCCGTTGACGAGAAACACGGTCACCGGGGTTTTGTTCTTACGGACATGGTTCAAGAACACGTCTTGAACATTCTGATTTTTTTCGGCCGTCATGGGTAGTCTCCCAATTCCGTTTTTGGAGCCGCGGCGATCGGCTCAAAGGGACAAAGCGCCTGGGCTCGATTCCACCGAACCGGCTTAGGAAGATGGGCTTGCGGCGCCGAATCGCAACCCCTCCAAAGAGCGAAACAGGCTAACCCCATCGGGGAAGGAAAGCCGCGGCGCGAACCGGTCGAATTCGTCCGGCGTCGCGGAATTGGCGAGCAATACCGCGACACAGCCGCTGTTCTGCGCGCATTGCATGTCGATCTCGGTATCGCCAACCAGCCAGACGTCCTCGCCCGCGGCGATGCCGCTCTGCGCCAGCGCGAGATGCACCGGCTCGCAGGCCGGCTTGTCGGCCGTGGCATCGCCGGCTCCGACGACGCTGCCGAAAAATCCCGACCAGTCGAGCCGCTCGATCTCGCGACGCAGCAACGCGCCGGTTTTGTTGCTGACCACCCCGAGAAAGATGCCCCGGCCGGCGAGCGAGCGCAGCATCGCCTCGCGTCCCGGCAGCGCGGTCAGCCGCTCGAGGTGAATCGCGCGGAACCTGTTGAGATAAATGTCGCGCGCCTCTTCCCAGCGCTCGCCAAAAATCTGTGGAAAACTTTCGCGCAAGCTGAGCCGCACCCGCCGGTGGGTTTCGGCCAGCGACCATTCCGGCTTATCCATCGCGCGCATCAGGAAATTGAGCGCCTCGTGGATCGTCGCCCAGCTGTCGACGAGCGTATTGTCCCAGTCGAACAGGATCGCCCGCGGTGGCCGCATTGCCTCCGAGTCCTTCGGCGGCGAGGGAGAAAGCCTCATGCCGCGGCCGTGGCGTGGGCGAAGTAGGCCTTGCGCAGCTTGCGGCTGAGCGGGCCAGGCTTGCCGTCCGCGACAGGCGCGCCGTCGAGCCGTACCACCGGCAAGAGATCGGCCGTCGTGCTGGTCAGAAAGGCTTCGCGCGCGGCTTTCGCTTCGGCCACGCTGAACGGGCGCTCGACGAGCCGATAGCCCTCGCGATGGATGATGTCGAGCACGGCAAGACGGGTGACGCCGTTGAGGATCGAATGGTCGGCAGCGCGGGTCACCACGGCGCCGTCATCGGTGACGATCCACGCGTTGGTCGAAGTGCCCTCAGTAATGTAGCCCTCGCGATCGACCAGCCACGCCTCATAGGCCCCGGCCTCGCGAGCCTGCTGCTTGCCGAGCACATTCGGCAGCAGCGCGACCGACTTGATGTCGCAGCGCTGCCAGCGGATGTCGGGGATCGTGATGACGGCGATGCCGGCGCGCCCGAGGCGCGGATCGGGGGGCCGCGAGCGGCGCGAGGTGATCACGAGCACCGGCTTTGCCGCCTTCGGAAAGGCATGCTCGCGCGGCGCGACGCCGCGCGTAACCTGCAGATAGACGATGCCGCTATCGACGCAGTTGCGGCGGACCACCTCGCGCATGACGATCTTCAGCGCTGCATTGCACATCGGCGGATTGATGCGCAATTCGGTTAGCGAGCGATTAAGACGCCGGAGATGCCGCTCCTCGTCAACGAGGTGCCCATCCATCACGGCGATGACCTCATAGACGCCATCGCCGAACTGATAGCCGCGGTCTTCGATATGCACGGCCGCCTGACGATGCGGCAGATACTGGCCGGCGACATAGGCGATGCGGGACACCGGCTCAGGCCCCGATCAGGTCCCGACCCGCAGCGGGCGATCGTTGCCGAAGACGCCCAGCGATTTGAGCTTGCGGTGCAGCGCCGAGCGCTCCATGCCGACAAAAGCAGCGGTACGCGAGATGTTGCCGCCGAATCGGGTGACCTGGGCCAACAAGTATTCGCGCTCGAACACCTCGCGCGCGTCGCGCAACGGCAAGGTCATGATCTCGCTGCCCTTGTCCCATTTGACGACGCTCGGCGCGATCGCGGTGATCTCGTTCGGCAGCATGTCGGCGCGCACCGGCTCGGTGTTTTCGCCCGGCGCCATGATCAGGAGCCAATCGACCACATTGCGGAGCTGGCGGACATTGCCGGGCCAAGTGTATGCCTGCAGCGCGGCCAGCGCGTCCTCGCCGAAATCGCGCGCCATGATCCGCGCCGCTGCCGCGCCGCGCGCCATGAAATGGCGGGCCAAGAGCGGGATGTCTTCGCGCCGGTCGCGCAGCGGAGGCACCCGGATCGGCACGACGTTGAGGCGATAGAACAAGTCCTCGCGGAACCGGCCGGCCGCTATCTCGGCGCTCAGTTCGCGATTGGACGAGGCGACGACCCGGACATCGACCTCGACCCGGCGCGACCCCCCGACCCGCTCGAAGGTCTGCTCCTGCAAGGCGCGCACGATCTTGCCCTGGGTTTCCAGCGGCATGTCGGCGACTTCGTCGAGTAACAGAGTGCCGCCATGGGCGCGCTCGAAGGTGCCGATCTTGCGCGGGCTGCCGTCGTTGCTGGCCTCGCAGCCGAACAGCTCGATCTCCAGCCGGTCGGGGCGCATTGTCGCGCAATTGACCGGGACGAAGGGCCCCTGGGCGCGGCGCGAGCGGGCGTGCAACAGACGGCCGACGACCTCCTTGCCCGAACCCGGTGCGCCGGTGATCAGCACCCGGCTGCCGGTCGGCGCAACGCGCTCGATCTGCTGACGCAGCTGGTTGACCGCCGGGGAGGCGCCGACCAGATCGAGCTCGCCGCCGGCGCGCAGTTTCAGCTCGGCATTCTCACGGCGCAGCAGCGCCGCCTCGATCGCCCGCGCGATGACGAGCAGGAGCCGGTCGGCCTTGAACGGCTTCTCGATAAAATCATAGGCGCCGATCTTGATCGCCTCGACCGCGGTCTCGATGGTCCCGTGACCGCTGATCATGACCACCGGCACCGACGGCATCTCGGCGCGCAGCTGCTGCAAGATGGCGATACCGTCGAGTTCGCTGCCCTGCAGCCAGATGTCGAGGATGACGAGGGTCGGCTGGCGCGCATGGATCGCGGCGAGAGCTTCGCCGCTGTCAGCGGCTTCGCGCGTCGCATAGCCCTCATCCTTCAGCACGCCGGCGATCAGCATCCGGATGTCGGCTTCGTCGTCTACGATCAGGATGTCATGCGCCATGGGCAACCGGACTCAACTCGGCGGCGGTATCGGACTCGACGGGCCGAGCGGCGGCACGGCCTTCGCCGGCAAAGACGAGCTTCACCCGCGCGCCCCCCGACTCGCGATCCTCCAGGACCAGCTCTCCGCGATGATCTTCCATGATCTTCTTGACGATGGCGAGGCCCAAGCCGGTGCCCTTGGAGCGCGTCGTCACATAGGGCTCGGTCAGGCGCTGGCGATCCTGCTGCGGCAGGCCTTTGCCGTTGTCCTCGACGACCACCGCCACCTGCCCCTCGGCTTCGCTGACCATGACGGCGACGCGGCCCGGGGTCGGATCGCCCCCGACGATTCGCGCCTCGATCGATTCGATCGCGTTCTTGACAATGTTGATCAGCGCCTGGCCGACCAGCCGCGCATCGCAACGCAGCGGTATTGGCCGCGTCGAGAAGCTTGTCTCGAACGCCATCTCGGGATGCGCCGTACGCTGCAGAAACACCGCCCGCTCGACGATCGCCGCGAGATCCTCGGGCTTCAGCACCGGCGCCGGCATGCGCGCGAAGGACGAGAACTCGTCGACCATGCGCCCGATGTCCTCGACATGGCGGATGATCGTGTCGGTGCAGATGCGGAAGGTGTCGGGGTCTTTTTTGATTTCCCGCAGATATTTGCGCCGCAAGCGTTCGGCGGAGAGCTGGATCGGGGTCAGCGGGTTCTTGATCTCGTGGGCGATGCGGCGGGCGATATCGGCCCAGGCGGCCTTGCGTTGCGCCGACAACAGCTCGGTGATGTCGTCGAAGGTAACGACAAACCCGCTGATCTCGCGATCGTCGCGCTCGGCGGCGATGCGCACCAGCAGGGTCCGGGTACGGTTGTTGCCGACGATCTGGACTTGTGCCTGCGCCAACCGCTCCGGGCGCTGCGCGGCTTCCTCGAGGAGACCGGCCATTTCAGGCGCCACCTCGGCGAGATCCTCGCCGAGCGATAGATCCAGATCGACCCCAAGCAGCGCCGAAGCCGAACGGTTGGGCAAGTGGATGCGGCCGTCGCGATCAAGGCCGATGACCCCGGCCGACACCCCGGTCAGCACCGTCTCGGTAAAGCGCCGCCGTTCATCGAGCTGGCGGTTGGCCTCGATCAGCTCGCGCTGCTGACTCTGAATCTGGTAGGTCATCCGATTGAAGGCGCGGCTCAGCGAAACGAGCTCGTCGTCCTTTTCCCCTTCCGGGACGCGGACGGAGAGATCGCCGGCGCGCACCCGCTCGGCAGCGCCCATCAGCCGGCTGATCGGGTCCGCAAGCTGCGCCGCGAAATGGATGCCGATCGAAATCGCCGCCGCAAGGAACAGCAGCGCCACTAGGATATAGATCGCCGCAAAGGTGATCTGAAACCCGGACCGCTGACCTTCGAGCCGCTCGTATTGCGCCGCTGCGAGGTGAACCTCGTCGCGATGGGCGAGAACGCGCGGCTCGATAAACCGGCCGACATAGAGATAAAGATCGCTGAACTCGCCCAGCCGGACGAGCGCGCGCACCCGCTCGTCCTGGTCGTTGGTCATGATCACGACCTCGCCCTGATTGGCGCGGCGCAGCGCGTCCTGGCTGACATCCTCGAAGCCGAGCGCAAAGACCAGACCGGTGCGCGCCAGCATCGTACCGCGGCGGTCGAGCACCGCCGCTTCGGTCAGACCGCGCATCGCCGCCTGGGCGGTCAGCACCGGCGCGAGATATTGCGGGTTGAGCTGCAAGGTCGAGGCAGAGCGATCGAGATCGTTGGCCATCGCCAGCGCATCGGCGCGGATCGCCTGCTGATGCTCGCGCACGTAAGCATCGGCGACCGCGACCGATTCCGAGATCGCGGTGCGCACCTTGTCGCTGAACCAGGCTTCGACGCCGAAGCTGAAGAACAGGTACGAAAACACCGCGACGATGATCGTCGGCAGCACCGCGATCAAGCTGAACAGGCCGACCAGCCGCACCTGCAGACGCGAGCCGGCGAGCCCGCGCCGGCGCTCGGCCCAAACCTTCACCAGCCGTTTCGCGACCAGCGCCGCCAGCGCCAGCAGCAGCACGAGATCGAGCTGCAGCAGCGCCAGAACAAAGACGGGGCGCGGCCCGATCGGCGGCGCTCCGGTCAGCGCCAAGTAGGTGGCGATGCCGGAGGCCAGCGCCGCCGCGGCGAGCGCGATCCCGATCTTGCGCCACACGCCAATCCCACCGGTCCAGGTGCGGACCCGCCGCGCCAGGCTCATGCAGCAACCCTTACCCGAAAATGCCGCGGCAAAATGCTCCCGGACCCTCCTCGCCGGCCTTGCTGCGGCGCCGTTCCGCCGGGAAGCGAGAACGGGGCGACGCGGCCGGCGCGGCACCGGCCTATTTTAGGCCGCGTACGACCGGGATGTCCAATTCGCGGATCTTCTTGCGCAGCGTGTTGCGGTTGAGCCCTAAGAGGTGGGCCGCCTTGATCTGGTTGCCGCGAGTAGCGCCCAAGGTCGCGACGATCAGCGGCCGCTCGATTTCCCGCAACACTCGGTCATAGAGACCGGCAGACGGCAAACTGCCTTTGTGGGCGGCGAAATAATCGTTGATGTGGCGTTCGACCGCGGCGGAGAGCCCCTCCCCGCCCGGCGATTCGGCCGGCGCGTCGACCGGAGCCGGCACCTCGGCCAGCTCGGCCGCGATCACATCGGCGCCAATGACCTCCTGCGAGTAGAGGGCGGCGAGCCGCCGGACGAGATTTTCCAATTCGCGGACATTGCCCGGCCAGCGATAGCGTCGCAGCCGCTCCATCGCCGCCTCGTCGAGAATCTTGACCGGCAGGCCTTCCCGCGCGGTCAACGCGGTGAAGTGGCGGACCAGGGCGGGGATGTCCGAGCTGCGCTCGCGCAGCGGTGGCAGGCGGATCGGCGCGACGTTGAGGCGGTAGAACAGATCGTCGCGAAACTGGCCCTGCCGGATCAGCAGCGACAAGTCGCGATGGGTCGCGGCGATGATGCGGGTATTGGCGCGGATCGGCACGCGCCCGCCGACCGCGGTGTATTCGCCGTCCTGCAGAACGCGCAGCAATCGGGTCTGCGCCTCGGGCGGCATGTCGCCGATCTCGTCGAGGAACAGCGTGCCCCCCTTAGCCTGCTCGAAGCGGCCCATGCTGCGCGCGGTGGCGCCGGTGAAGGCGCCCTTCTCGTGGCCGAACAGCTCGCTTTCGATCAGCTCGCGCGGGATCGCCGCCATGTTGATCGCGACGAACGGCCCCGAGCGGCGCTTGCCGAAATCGTGCAGCGCGCGCGCCACCAGCTCCTTGCCGGTGCCGCTTTCGCCGGTGATCATCACCGTCAGATCGGTCCCCATCAGCCGGGCGATCGCGCGATAAATCTCCTGCATCGCCGGCGAGCGGCCGATCAGCGGCAGTTGCTCGTCCTCGACCTCGTCCGACCCGGCCGCCGGCGCGGGCTGCGGCGCGCTCAGGGCGCGCTCGACGACGCTGACCAGCTCGCGCAGGTCGAAGGGCTTCGGGAGATACTCGAAGGCGCCGCGCTCGGTCGCCTTGACCGCGGTTAATAGCGTGCTCTGCGCGCTCATCACGATGACGCGCAGTTCCGGCCGCACCTTCTTGATGCGCGGGATCAGGTCGAGGCCGTTCTCGTCCGGCATGATCACATCGGTGATGACGAGATCGCCCTCGCCATCGGCGACCCAGCGCCACAGGGTCGCGGCGTTGCCGGTCATCCGCACATCGTGTCCGAGCCGGGCGAGCGCCTGGTTCAAAACCATGCGAATCGCGCGGTCATCGTCAGCTACCAGAATCGTCGCGCCCATCAACCGCTACCGTCTTGCGCGACCCCGCTTGGCGTAAAGACTGGCAGAAACACCCGGAACACGGTGCGCCGGGGTTGGCTGTCGAACTCGATCACGCCGCCGTGGTCGCCGATCACCTTGGCGACAAGTGCAAGACCAAGGCCAGTCCCCTTGCGCTTGGTCGTGACGAACGGGTCGAACAGATGCGGCTTGAGGTCGTCGGGGATGCCTCCGCCGTTATCGGCGACCGAAACCATCAGCGGCAGATGGCGGCGCCCGTCGCCGCCGGGCACCGCGAGGCGCAGCCCGTGGCGGTAGGCCGTCGTCAGCAGGATCTCGCCGCCCGTCTCCGGCGCCGCCTCGGCCGCGTTCTTGACCAGATTGAGGAAGACCTGAAGCAACAGGTCGCGGTCGCCATACACCGGCGGCAATGACGGGTCGTATTCCTCGGCGATGCGGACGTGACGGGCGAAGCCGGACTGCCCGATCTTGCGCACCCGGTCGAGCACCTCGTGAATGTTAACCTCGCTGCGGCTGATCGGTGCGTGCTCGGAGAAGGCTTCCATGCGGTCGACCAGCGCGACGATGCGGTCGGTCTCATCGCAGATCAGCTGGGTCAGCTCGCGGCCGGCCTCGTCGGTATCCTGTTCCAGGAGCTGCGCCGCGCCGCGGATGCCGGAAAGCGGGTTCTTCACCTCATGCGCCAGCATCGCCGCCATCGCGGTGACCGAGCGGGCCGCGTTGCGGTGGGTCAGCTGGCGGTCCATCTTGTCGGCCATCGAGCGCTCGTGCAGCGTCACGACGAGCAGGTCCGACCCCTCCCCCGCCGGCGCCCCCTGGATCGTCACCGAGCGGGGCGCAAAGCGCGGTCCCTCGAGCACAACGTCGTATTCGGCGATCGACCCGCCGCTGCGCCCGACCGCTTCTACCAGCGTTAAGATCGGGCTATGCGGCACGACGAGATCGGCGAGCGAAGTGCCGCACAGCGCGGCCGCGCCGCTGCCGAAAAACTGCTCCGCCGCCGGGTTGACGAAGCGGACGATGCCGGCGCGGTCGAGTGCGAGCACCGGGTCGGGCAATGCGGCGAGCAGCGCCGCGGTATCGGGGATGGCGGCCGGTCGCGCCGCGACCGATGCTGCGGATCTGCCGCGGCGCAGCGAGCTCAGCATCACGCCGCCTGCTGTTCCAACAGCGGCTCGTAGAACCCGCGCATCAGCGCCTTGACCTGCGCCACCTCCTCGGTCCGGTTGACCGCGGCGCGGAACTCGGCCGAGCCCGGCAGCCCCTTCGAGTACCAGCCGATGTGCTTGCGCGCGATATGCACGCCCGGCGTCCCGTAGTGGCTGAGCATCGCTTCGTAGTGCTGGCGCAGGATCCCGTATTGCGCGGCCAGCGGCGGATCGGGCACCCGCCGCCGCGAGCGCAGCCATTCTATGACCTGCGCGATAAACCAGGGCCGCCCATAGCAGCCGCGCCCGATCATCAGCCCGTCGGCGCCGGATTCGCGCAACGCTCGGTCGGCCTCGTCGAGCGAGGTGATGTCGCCATTGGCGATGACCGGGATCGAGACCGCCTCCTTGACCGCCCGGATGAACTGCCAATCGGCGCTGCCGGCGTAGAACTGGCAGCGGGTGCGGCCATGTACCGTGACCATGCGGATGCCGCAGGCTTCGGCGATCCGCGCGAGAGCCGGCGCGTTGCGATTGCGATCGTCCCAGCCTGTGCGCATCTTCAAGGTAACCGGCAGGTCGACCGCCTTGACGGTGGCTTCGAGGATCCGCGCGGCATGCAGCTCGTCGCGCATCAGCGCCGAGCCGGCATGGCCGTTGATTACCTTCTTGACCGGACAGCCGAAATTGATGTCGATCAGCCGCGCGCCGCGATCGGCGTTGAGCCTCGCCGCCTCCGCCATGACCCGCGGCTCGCAGCCGGCAAGCTGCACCGCCATCGGCTGCTCCTCGGGGCAGCTCTGCGCCATCGTCAGCGATTGCCGGGTCTCGCGGATTGCCGCCTCGCTGGCGATCATCTCGGAGACCACGAGCGCGGCGCCCTGCGCTTTGACGATGCGCCGGAACGGCAAATCGGTGACGCCGGACATCGGCGCCAGGATGACCGGATCTGTCAGCGTGATGGAACCGAGAGAAATGCCCACGGATTACTCAGAATGCAGATTTGCCTAAATTTTCATCACTCATTTTAGGCCAACTTCTGTTGCGGTGCAACATGAGCGGCAGCCACCAGGCCTTCCCTTGGCTGGCAACGCCCGGCGGTTGGGTTTAGTTTATCGCCATGCCGTCGACCTATGCCCTGATCGTTGCCGCCGGGCGCGGCACCCGCTTCGGCGGCGAATTGCCGAAGCAATATCTCGGACTCGGCGGCGGCACCGTGCTGCGCCGCGCGGTCGCGGCCTTCGCGACCCATCCGCGGGTCGCTGGCGTGCTGGTGACGATCCGGCCCGAGGATCAGGGCCATTACCAGCACGCGATTGCCGGGCTGGCGGTATTGCCCCCCGTCCTGGGCGGTCCCGAGCGGCAGGATTCGGTGCGGCTCGGCCTCGAAGCGCTTGCCGCCCACAGCCCGGACCGCGTGCTGATCCACGACGGCGCGCGGCCGTTTCCCGATGCCGCGCTGATCACCCGGATTATCGACGGGCTCGACCGGGCATCGGCGGCGATCCCGGCCCTGCCGCTCGGCGACACGATCAAGCGGGTCGAGGACGGGTTGATCCGCGCGACCGTCGACCGTTCTCAGCTGTGGCGCGCGCAGACCCCGCAGGGGTTTCACTTCGCTCCGATCCTGGCGGCGCATCGGGCGGCGGGCGGTCGCCGAGGCGGCCGGCATCGCGCCGCTGATCGTCGCGGGCAGCGAGGAGAACCTGAAGGTGACCACAGCGGACGACCTTGCCGCGGCGGAGCGGCTTTTGGCGGCGCGTCAGGGCGATGTCCGGGTTGGCGAGGGTTTCGATGTCCACCCCTTCGGGCCCGGCGATCATGTGATGATCTGCGGCATCGCGATCCCGCACGAAGTCGCCCCGGTCGGCCACTCCGACGCCGATGTCGGACTGCACGCGCTGACCGACGCTGTCCTCGGCGCGATCGGCGCCGGCGACATCGGCATGCATTTCCCGCCGAGCGACCCGCGCTGGCACGGCGCCAGCTCCGACCGGTTTCTCGCCTACGCCGCGGCGCTGGTGCGCGAGCGCGGCGGCACGATTGCCGCGGTCGATGTGACGGTCATCTGCGAGCGCCCGAAAATCGCGCCGCACCGCGACCGGATGATCCAACAGGTCGCGGCAATCCTTGAAATCTCGGCCGATCGGGTCAGCGTCAAGGCGACCACGACCGAGCGGCTCGGCTTTCTCGGCCGCGGCGAAGGCATCGCCGCCCAGGCGGTCGCGACCGTACGCTTACCGCTTTAATAACATCGTCGTCCCGGCGAAGGCGGGGACCCACCCGTCAGCTGCTCGTGCGTTTGCCGCCATGGGTCCCGGCCTTCGCCGGGACGACGATTTAGCGCTGGGTCCGGGAAGGGCGCACGTGGTGATGGAACCGAGGCTCGGCCTGCCATGGTGGCACCCCGCGGCATTGACCGCGACTGTGTTCGGCATCGGGCTGTTGCCGCTGATGCCGGGGAGTTGGGGGTCATTGGCCGCCCTTCCCTGCGCCTGGGCGATCCGCAGCCTCGGTGGCATTGCAGCTCTCGCGGCGGCCGCTGCCATCGCCTTTGCACTGGGTTGGTGGGCGGCGGGACGGGTCGCAAGGGCAAGCGGCCAGCACGACCCCGGCTTCATCGTCATCGACGAGGTCGCCGCGCAATGGCTGGTACTGCTCGCCGCGCCGCTCGATTGGCGCG
>WNFC01005397.1_pt1 | contig 14018 bp, 12 predicted proteins | sample 5400541 | NCBI WGS metagenome assembly WNFC01 (sample SAMN13153342, study PRJNA577476) | soil metagenome | isolation source: 120 cm saprolite under Douglas fir tree site 2 hole 2 replicate 1 | place: USA:California | collected 2015-04-18
CACTGAACGGCAAATACAGTGCGCACGTGACTGGCGTGGACTTTGCACACAGCATGCTCGTCCGCGCGCGGAAGAAAAGCGCGCGACTGCACAGCAAAACTTTGGCTCAGCTAGGTCCAATCAGGTATATCGAGGCGGATGCGTTGCGGCTCCCCTTCGAAGACGGCACTTTTGATCTTGTCACGTCGGCCTTCGGCTTTCGCAATCTCGCCAACTATGAAGCCGGCCTGCGGGAAATTCATCGCGTATTGAAGCCCGGTGGCACCATCGCGATTCTGGAATTCGCGGAGCCGCCGGCAGGACGCTTAGGCGACCTATATCGCTGGTATTTTTGTAATGTTTTGCCGAAGATCGGTGGCCTTATCTCCGGCGAGCAGGCGGCTTACAAATATCTTCCGAAGTCCGTCGCTCACTTTTTCCGCCCGCCAGAACTCGCCGCCCTCATGACCGCCGTCGGCTACCGCGCCGTGGACTACCGGGTCTGGACCTTCGGCACCGTCGCCCTGCACACAGCCTTGCGACCAAAGTGATTTGTAGGGCCCGCATTCTGAGGCGAGCCGCTCTCCCAGCTATTCTTCCAACCCAGCACTCCGCAGTTTCGCAAGCAACGTTTTCGACGAGACGCCCAACTTTTCCGCCGCCCGCGTCTTGTTCCACTTGCACTCACGCATGGTGCTTTCCAGCAAAACCTTCTCGACGTGGCTCGCGGCCCGCCCGGTCACTTCTTCGAGCGATCCTTCCCAATTAAAATTCTGCGCAAGCATGCCTGCCGGCAGCTTCTCCGCGTCCGGCTTCGAGGCAGGTAGTTGTAAGCTCTCGGCGCGAATGCTCAATCCATCCGCCAGGATCACCGCGCGCTCCAGTGTATTCTGCAGTTCGCGCACGTTGCCTCGCCAACCGTAGTGCAGCAGCCGGTCGCGCGCATCCGCCGACAATTCGAGCCCGGGCTTTCCAAATTCGCGGCTGAATTTTTCCAGAAAGTGGTCTGCGAGCAGCAGGACGTCGTTGCCGCGCTCACGCAAAGGAGGAATCGTTATGGGAACCGCTGAAATCCGGAAGTATAAGTCTTCGCGGAACAGTTTATCTTCCGCCAGTTTCTGCAGATTGCGGTTTGTGGCCACCACAATTCGCACGTCCACGTCGATCGATTGTGTCCCGCCCACTCTCTCAAATCGCCGCTCTTCCAGCACGCGCAGCAGCTTGGCCTGAATCGCCAGCGGCAACTCTCCGATTTCATCCAGAAAAAGTGTTCCACGATGCGCCAAATCCATCTTCCCGACCTTGCGCGCACCCGCTCCGGTGAACGCACCCCGTTCATGCCCGAAGAGTTCGTTCTCCACCAGCCCTTCCGGGATGGCCGCGCAATTCAGTGCCACAAACGGCTGCTCTCGACGCGGCGACAGGTGATGGATCGCGAGCGCGAACAACTCCTTGCCCGTCCCGCTTTCCCCCAGCAGCAGGCAGGTCGAATCCGTCGCCGCCACTTTCTGAACCTGCTGGCTCACTTCCCGGATCGACGGATGTTCCCCCACGATTCGCGGAAATCCATAACGCGTCGAGTACTCTTCTCGCAGCAGAATATTTTCCCGCAACAAATCCTGCTGCTGCGCCGCGCGCTTTACCAGCAGCTTCAAATGCTCCAGGTCCACCGGCTTCTGCAGAAAATCAAACGCACCTTCCTTCATCGCCGCTACGGCTTCTTCGACCGACCCATACGCCGTCAGCAGCAGCACCGGTACCGCCGCATCCGCCTGCTTGGTTTCGCGCAAAACCTCCAGCCCGGAAGCTCCAGGCATTTTCAAATCGGTGATCACTAGCAGATATCTTCGCGCGCGCACCTTCTGAATCGCCGCCGCGCCGTCTGGCGCTTCGTCCACGGTGTAGCCCGCGCGCTCCAGCGCCTTCCGCAGCATGGTGCGCAATTCGGTCTTGTCTTCAACAAGGAGGAGAGGTTCCATCTCTCTCGTTTCTACCACGAATCCCGCCGCACTCGGCGCACAACCATAGCCTCGTGTGCAGAGAAGGGAAGTAGCCTCGCCGAAACCTCCACCTTCTAAGCACACTTCAACGTAGCGCTTAGTCTTGTTACGAAAGGATTTTTCTAAGGAACTGAAAACTTACAACTGACAACTTACGACCGAGTCTATCCTACCGAGCCCACCCGGGATCACCGCCCGACTTCCTCAGTTGGTCTTCCATGTCACTCAGCCCCTGCCTCAGTTGGTCCAGCTCCTTTTTCTTAGCGTCGATTTTCGCTTGCTTCTCCTTGATATCGCCGCGCGAGTTCTGCTGCGTCATCGCCTTCTGAGGGTCAGGGTAGTATTCCACTTGGGCCTTTTCCAACTCGCGCCCCAAAATATCGAGTTCCTTCTCGGCCTTGGCAATCTTATCGTGCGCATCTTTAAACCGAGCCCGCCAGGCCTTCTCACTATTGGGATCTTCTTTGGGCTCTTCTCCGGTCTTGGCGGCCTCTCCGGCCTTGGCAGAGCCCGCCGCCGCTTGCCCCGCTGCAGTAGTCGTCGCCCCCGTTGCATTTACTGGGGCTGAAACGGGCGCCACGTCTGACCTGGGCCCGCTCGTCTTAAGATCATCGTCCGTAATAACCCTTTTCGGCTTCGGCGCGTCCTTCTTCGCTTCGCGGGCCTTCCTCGCGGCATCCGCCACCGGATCTCCCGACTGCTGCTGGGAAGAATCCTGCGGTCGCGCTGGCGCCGAAAGAGCAGCCAAGCCCATCGCCGGAACAACTAGAAAAACCTTCATCCAGAATTTCACTCGCATTTGGTCCTACCTCCCCGGAGCAGCTGGAAGACCCAGACACTCTCTTAGATGCTTGCCTGCTTCGATTCTACTGCTTCTGGCACCCCGCGCGGCATGGGTAGCGTAACGATAAACTCCGCCCCTCCCTCGGGCCGGTTCCGCACCTGCACCTGGCCTCCATGCTGCACGACAATCTTCTGTACCACCGCCAGCCCCAGCCCTGTCCCCTTCGCCTTTGTCGTAAAAAACGGCCGGAATAGCTTCGGCAGTACATTCGCGGGTATCCCCGGGCCATTGTCGGCAACGCTGATACGCTGGAACTCCGCCTCCTCGCCGTGAATGGCGTCGCCGCGTACCACGACTTGGCCTCCACCCTCCGCGATCGCGCACGCTTCCGCCCCGTTTCGCGCCAGGTTCAGCAGGGCTTGCCGCAGCAGCCCTTCGTCTCCCTCCGCATCTCCGAACGTTCCTTCCCATCGAATCTTTACTTGGGGCAGGGTTTCCCCCACTTCCGCAACCACCCGTTCGACCATCGTTTGCAGCGCCACCCGCTCGTCCGGAATTTCCAGTGGCCGCGCGTACTTCAAAAACTCCGTCACCACGTGCGTGATGTTTCGCGTTTGCTCTAGGATGCGTCCGGCATAGTCCAAAGCCTCCGCTTCGGAAGATTCCGACTGGATCATCTGTGCGTAACCCGAAATCGTCGCCAACGCGTTCTTGAATTCGTGCGCGATTCCCGCGGACAATTCGCCCAGCGCCGCCAGGTTTTCCTTCAATTGGATCCTTTGTTGCAGCGCGGCCAGCTCTGTCAAATCCGTCAGCAGGCAAATCGCCCCGCTGATTTTTCCCTCGCCGCGCCGAATCGGTGAAATCGTCACGCCCAGGTGCCGCGCGTCCCCTGCGGGCGGAAGATGCTCCACCTCTTCGCGACGGAATATCTTCCCAGTCGAAAGGCACTCCTCAATCAACTTGGTCAAATCGGTGGAGGCTCCCAGCGCCTCGCTGTATCTACGGAAGGCCAGCCCGCGAATTCCCAGAACCTGCTCCGCCGCTGGATTCGAGCTGGAGATAATTCCTGTTGCATTCACCACCAGCAGCCCCGCTGGCATGTTCCTGGTTACTTCTTCGCTCAACCGCTCCGTCTGTTCCGCGCGCTCTTTTTCGATTTTATGGAGTCGTTCGAGTTCCTTTTCCTGTTCGCGCAGTTGCTGAATCACGCCCTGCATCGACGCCGTCATGAACGCCGAGGGGTTCGCCGTGCGCGGCGCGCTCGTCGCGGATTCCTCTCTCTGCCCCTCCCACCTATTCCGGAAGGACCTCCGCACTAGAAACACAACTAGCATCGTGACCACCAGGAACGCCACTCCGAGCCCCGCGGCAATCATCCAAAGGTGCTGCGCATTATTCCCAGTTTGCAGTGCTGTCAACATCCCTCGCGTCTTCCGACTCCTTCTTCTCTTCCTGTGCGCTTCCTCTGCGTCTCCGCGTTATCTTTTTCTCTTCTTTGGTTTTTCTCTTGTCTCTTCCGAAGCTTTGAACTTCAAACTGTGAATTTTGGCTTTAACTCTCTTCTCTATCCCACAATCCCCCTCAAGCTCGGCCACTGCGCCACAATCACTGGTCCGCCATATACGATGGCCAACGCCCCAATCCCCAGAAACGTTCCAAGGGGCAACTGGTACTGTCTTGCAATCGCCCATCGCAAACGTTGCTCCGTTCCAAGTCCCCGGCGGCTCGCTCGTTTTGCGACTTCGCGTCTCCAGCCCCCGAGGTACAGCGCCACCACCAGGCCAATCCCAATCAAGCTTCCCAGCAAACTCCCCACCAGCAGCGTCTGAAACGTCCCGCGTAATCCGAGAAACGCCCCGATCATGGCCATCATTTTCACGTCGCCCATGCCCATGCCCTCGTGGCCGCGCACCAATTTGTATCCAGCCGCCATGCCCCACAGCAAAAAGCTTCCAAAAGCCGCCCCAAGAATTCCATCCAGAATTCCCGTTGCGAATCCCGGCAATCGCAATTGTAGGAATCTCTGCGCAAGAGCTCCCGCGAATCCATTGCTCGGCGGCGCAAACGCGGAGAACATCAATCCCGCCGCAAACCCCGGCCAGTTGATGGCGTCCGGCAACAGCCGCATGCGCAAATCGGTCACTGTTAGTATCAGTAGCAGGCACGTAAAAAACAGCCATTTTACCGTCGTCTGCGTGATGCCAAATTCCAGAAACGCCGCCACAAACAGCAGTCCGGTTGCCAGCTCAATCAGCGGATACATCACGGATATCGGCTCGCCGCACGCGCGGCACTTCCCGCGCAGCCACATCCACGCAAACACCGGCACGTTGTCGTACGGCTTAATCGCCGTCCCGCAGCGCGGGCAGCGTGACCCAGGAGTAACAATGGAAATGTCCTCCGGAATCCGCGTGATGCAGACGTTCAGGAAGCTCCCCACGATAATCCCAAATAGAAAAAAGAAGACGGTGATGATGACCACGGTTTGCCCGGCCACTCCGCAGCCGCTCTTCTCAATCTGCCACACTCACCCCACCGCCTCAATCCATCGCCCCTCGCCCCGTGCCCGATACCTAACCGCTCGTGCGCCAAGAAATCTTCTAGTGGTGTCATCCTGAGCGAAGCGAAGGATCTCAACCCGCCCTTCGGCAATAGTTCAGGAGATCACCTACACAGTTCCCCAACTCTAAGCGTTCCTCCCTGCTCGCGCCTGCCCCGACCGGGTCGGGGCGTCTCTGCGTTATCCTTTGCCTTTTTTCTTGCCTTTTCTTTCCCTCTTCAAACTAACAACTGTAAACTAACAACTTACAACTGCCTTTATGCACTGGTTTGAGCGCAAAATCCGTCGCTACGAGCATCGCCGCTGGACCACCGACGACAATCGCCGCGTCCAGCCCTTCCATTGGGGCCTCGAACACATCGGCGGCTCGCCCGACGACCCCAATCCCGGTGCTTTCGTCCGCGACTATGCCCGCAAGGCCATCGAATCGAGCACCGAATGGTACGCCGCCTCTCCCGCCCCCGACTATCGCCTTGATCGCGAAAATGTCCTTACCTTCACCAGCTCCATTGAATCTCCCTGGCCGGAAAACAACACCGTCCACGCCCAGCTCTTTCCCGCTCGTCAATCGATCCCCTCGCGTTTCAGCTCGAATCACTCCGGCCACGCCGTCCTCCTCCTCCCCAACTGGAACGCCAAATGGCATGGCCAGAACGGCCTCTGCCATTGGATTCAACGCATGGGGATAACCGTCCTAAAGATGAGCATGCCCTACCACGACCGCCGCATGGCTCACGGCCACGAGCGCGCCGACCAAATTTGCGGTCCCAACATCGGCCTCACCCTCCAGGCCAACCGCCAAGCCGTCCAGGACGCTCGCCGCTGCCTCCACTGGCTCGAGCGGCAGGGCTACACCAAGCTCGGCATTCTCGGCACCAGCATCGGCTCCTCGGTGGGCTACATCACTCTCGTCCACGACGAACGCATCCGCGCTGGCGGCTTTTTCCATGTTTCCACCTACTACGCCGACGTCATCAGCCAGGGCATGACCACGAACCACGTCTGGGAAGGCCTTCGCGGCCACGTTAGCGTCAACGAACTCCGCGAATACTGGTCCCCCATCAGCCCCATGCCGTATGTCGAGCGAGGCATGGGCGCCGACCGCAACACCTTCATGGTCTATGGCAAATACGACCCCACCATGCTCCCTAATCTCACCCGCCAGATGCTGGACTCCCTCCGCCGCCACGGTGCCGATCCCCGCACCCTCGAACTCCCCTGCGGCCACTACTCCCTCGAACTCCCCCCCTTCTCCTACATCGCCGGCTACCGCATGCTCACCTTCTTCGAAGAATCCCTCCCATAGGAAGAAAACCTTAGAAAAACGCGAGTCAAGAGAAGCTCGCCAAGACAAATCCCATTGCCCACATTACGAAGGATGATCCCCCCTTCCTGGTTTTTCATGGAGATCAGGACAAACTGGTGCCCCTTTATGAAGCGACCTGATGCAGTATCATCAAGGGGTGGACAAGCTTCTGCTCTTCGTCTTCGGCCCCCTCGTTTTTGCTGCTGCACTGCTCGTCATTGCCACGGGCATTCGCCGCGCCATCGTAAGATTCCGTTCCCGCCCTACCCCCCATCAGCTCAAGGCCACATACGATGCCTACTTGCGTCGCCTGCTGAACCCCCAACCCGAGGCCGTCGAACGCGAATTGGGCAAGTTGCTTCCGGAGAGGCTCTTACAGCTATACGAGGACAAATCCGCCATTCAGGCCGCCGGCTTCCAACTGAAGAAGCAGGGCACCACGCGCTGGCGGCCGAAACGCTGGCAAGTCTATTGTTTCGAGCCGCTAGACCTCGAATCACTCAACAATTTGCCTTACGAAGAAGATCTCGGCCCCGGTTTTTGCTTTGCCACCACTGGCCGCGGTTCCTGGTATTGGATAGCCGCCTCCGGCCAGCGCGCAAAAGATTCCCCGGTTGTCTACCTGGACTACGATGGCGGTGGCTCCCATGGCGAAACCGTCGCTGATTCCCTCGAAGAGTTCCTCAATTTGCCACGCGCGCCCTTGAAATAATCTCGATCACCTGAATGCAAAGTTCCCATTTTGGCATTTCACGCAAAATTCCTCTTGACAAATCTCTAATCTCTGATATACTTCATCTTGTAGACAACTGCGTATGGAGTGCGGGAGCCAGCTCCCGCCTTTCTTTCTTACGAGCACCTAATCCTGCAGTCCCAAGCCCGAACCAGGCAAAGACGCGCCCTTTAGAATCAATCAATTGCGAAATGCAATTTCTGTAATTCCTTTCTTTTGATATTCATATGAAATGGTGGGGGGGTGGCGGGCTCATACCTTCATCGGGATGTTCATCGCAGCAGAGAACAGAACACCCCGTCGGCCGCCAAAGCAGACACTGCCTCAATGTCAGCAGCCAGCGGCCGGTCTTGCGTAACCTTAGCCGACTTCGCCCGCACAGCGTCAGAGGCTTTCTTAGCCAGCGCGCCTGTTTGCAGAGGCGCCAGCAAGTCGATCCCTTGGCACGCACACAGCAATTCGATCGCAATCGTGTTCCGTAAATTGACCAGCATGCGCCCCAGCCGCCGCGCCCCGCTCATTCCCATCGACACGTAGTCTTCTTGATTGCCGCTTGTCGAAATGGAATCAACGGAATGCGGCGTTGCAAGGGCCTTGTTCTCGCTGGTGAGCGCCGCCGCCGTCACCTGCGCGATCATGAATCCGGAATTCAATCCCGGCTCCGGCGTCAGGAACGCAGGGAGCATGCTGGTCAGCGGATTCGTCATCTGCTCGATTCTTCGCTCCGCTATTCCTCCGAGCGTGGCAATCGCGATCGCCACTTGGTCCGCCGCCATCGCCAGCGGCTGTCCGTGAAAATTTCCGCCGCTGATAATGTCACCGTTGTTCGCATCGCGCACAAAGACGAGCGGATTATCGGTCGCACTGTTCAGTTCCACCGCTGCAATTTCCCGCGCTTGCGCCAGCGAATCGCGTACCGCCCCGTGTACCTGAGGCGTGCACCGCAGGCTGTACGCATCTTGTAAGCGCGCATCTTTTTCAGCAGAGCGATGCGACTCACGGATCTGGCTGCCCTCGTTCAAGCGCGCCAGGTTCCGCGCCGTTGTCGCTGCTCCCGCGTACGCGCGCGCATGCATAATCCGCGCATCGAATGCACCAGGACTCCCGCGCAACGCATCCAGTGAAAGGGAAGCGGCCACGTCCGCGGTGTCTACGAGGATGTCCGCTTCACACAAAGCCAGGCTCAGAAGCGCCAGCATGCCTTGGGTGCCGTTCAGAAGTGAAAGACCTTCTTTTGCTTCGAGCGCTACCGGCGTAATCCCAGCGCGCTTCATGGCATCGCCGCCGGGCAGAACTTCTCGGCGAAACGCAGCGCTGCCTTCGCCAATCACTACCTGCGCCAAATGCGCCAGCGGCGCGAGGTCGCCCGAAGCGCCCACTGATCCTTGCGACGGAATCACCGGATGCACTTTTGCGTTCAGCATCTGGCAAAGCGTCTCGACCACCTGCGGCCGCACGCCGCTCAATCCTTTCGCCAACGCGTTGGCGCGCAGTACCATCATCGCGCGCGTTTCCGCTTCACTCAGCGGCGCACCCAGGCCGCAGGCATGCGACCGCACCAGATTCACTTGCAGTTGCCGAACCTGTTCCGTGGAAATGCGCACCGACGCAAGTTTCCCGAAGCCCGTATTGATTCCGTAAGCGGTGGCCCCCGAGGCTACTAGCCGTTCCACCACGGCGCGCGAAGCCTTCATCCGCTCGATCGCGGAAGCCGTTAGTTGAACTTGTTCGCCGCGAAGAGCGACATCGTAGAGTTGCGGAAAGGTGAGATCATTTCCGCTCAGCGCGATGCTCATGCCTTGATCCGATCCGGTTGCGGCGCGACGACGGAGTTGAATACCGTTTCATATTTCTTGGGCAGCGTTTTTGGACGGCCATTACTCCCGCAAATGACATGCGTCGTTTCTCCGTTGGCCAGAACTTTTCCGTCCGTGTCGCGGATGACTTCATAGGAAAACTTGACGATGCGGTTCCGCGACTCCGCGATGCGCGTCCGGATGCGCAAAACTTCGTCGTATTTCGCTGAATGATGGTACCGGCAGTGGGCATCAGCGACCACGATATGGCAATCGTCTTCAATTTCCATGCGCTTGTATTCGATTCCCAGTGCGCGAATCAACTCCACGCGCCCAACCTCGAACCAGATCAAATAGTTCGCGTGATAAACCACGCCCATCTGATCCGTTTCCGCGTAGCGCACGCGCACCATCGCGTCGTGATATTCGATCATTCGCATGTCCCTTATTTTTCTGATCCGTCCTGCCACACCGGCTTGCGCTTCTCCAGAAACGAAGCGAGTCCTTCCTGGAAATCGGGCGTGCAGCGAATCCGCGCGTTTTCCAGGATGGCGCGTTCCAAATCGTGATCCACTCCAGCCGCCGCCGAGGAGACCAGAAGGTGTTTAGAACGAGTAAGGCTGCTGGGGCTTGCCGCGATCAGTTGGTTTGCGAGTTCGTGCGCGCGTTCCATAAGTCGCTCAGCGGGAACAATCTCCGATACCAGGCCGAATTCCTTCGCCTCCACTGCTTCGATGATCCGGCCGGTGAGCAACAGGTCGCGGGAGCGTTTCTCTCCGATCTGGCGCGTCAGAAACACGGAAACAATCGCTGGAAGGAAGCCGATTTTTACTTCCGTGTATCCGAACTTCGCTTCCGGCACGGCGAGCGTGAAATCGCAGAGCGTGGCGATGCCGCAACCGCCGGCATAAGCCGCGCCGTTTACCGCCGCGATAAGCGGCCGCGGAAAACTCCAGATACGGCGAAACATTTTGGCAATTCGCCGCGAGTCTTCCTGATTTTCCGCGGGAGATTGTTTCGCGATGGCCGCGAGCATGTCCAAATCCATGCCGGCACAAAACGCTTTGCCACTGCCAGTCACAATGGCTACCCGCGCATGGCTTTTCTCGATTGCATCCAGGGCCGTCTGCAGTTCCGCCATCATCTGCGTGGAAATGGCGTTGCGCTTTTCCGGCCGGTTCAGCGTGATGGTCGCGAGATTTCCCGTAATTTCGAGAAGAAGTGTGGAATACATTTCGTTAAAACACCTCCTCAGTTTACAAGCGGAGCATGCGCATACTTCGCGCGAATCTCATTCGTCATTTCGAGTACCTTCGTCAAGCGCGCGGAATCAATGCCAGGATCGGCGCCCGCTTTTCGCAGCGCTGCAAGGATATCCTCGGTCGCGATGTTCCCGACCAGATTGTCTCCCGCAAACGGGCAGCCGCCAAGGCCTGTCAGCGCCCCGTCGAACCGCCGGCATCCCGCTTCGTAGGCGGCGAGAATTTTCTCTTCCGCGTTCTCCGGCCTGCTGTGCAAATGAACTCCGAGCTCGACGCCGGCGACGTGATCCTTCACACTGCGGTACAAATCGCCAACAAGTTGCGGTGATGCATTGCCCACCGTATCCGCAAGCGAAACCGTTCGTACGCGAATATCTTTTAGCCACTCCAAAGTGTCCGCCACAATCTCCGGCCCCCACGGCTCGTCATAAGGATTCCCAAACGCCATCGAAATATAAATCACCAGTCTGCGGTTTGCCGCTGATGTTTCTTTCCGCAACTTTTCGACCAGCGATCGCGATTCGTCCTTGGACATGTTGGCATTCGCCCGGCGAAAATAGGCGGAGATGGAGTAAGGATATCCGATCGTAGTCACGCCCGGAGTTGCGAGCGCGCGTTCCAATCCTTTTTCGTTCACGACAATGCCGATAATTTCCGGAACCTCGATAGCAGCGTCGGAATCTTGCTGGCCGTCTTGCCTTACCGTCTCATGGAGAAGGGAAGCGTTCAGCTTGGCCATCACTTCTTCGCTGTCGGCCATTTGCTTCACGTGTTTTGGTGAAACAAAACTGACCGCATCAATATACTTGAATCCCGCAAGCACAAGCTCCTTCAAGTACTCGGCCTTGTAGTCCGTAGGGATAATATCCGGCAATCCCTGCCACGCATCACGCGGGCACTCGATGAGTTCTATCAGATTCTCCACGCAGGCCCTTTCCAGACTTTGCTAACGGCGAGGTCGCAACACAGCAGCCATCACCACAAATATCAATCCAATCCAGATGAGTAGGCTCGCGAGAATCGCACCATTATTCGACACGCCGTAACCGCCGAACGGAACGCTGTAAAAATGGCCGTCGTCGCGCATCGCCGCGGCTGCAATTCCAGCAATGATGTAGACGATAATTCCTGCTGGCAGAGACACAAGCGAAATTCCCAGATACCGGCGAATCGATGATCCAGGGCCCGCTTTATGCGCCTTGATCACCATGAAAATGCCAGCAGCAATCAGCAGGAGAGGGAGGACCTGAACGATAAAGTTCGCGAGCAAAGTTCGCAGAATGATCTCAAGTTTGCTCAAGTCTGCAGGACTCCGGTTTTGAATTCGCGGAGGTCAGGATTTAGGGCGGCGGCTTCGAGAGCCCAGATCAGCGCGTCGCGGGTGTGTGCGGGATCGATGATGGCGTCGACCCAGAGGCGGGCAGCGGCGTAGCGCGGATCGGTTTGGTGTTCGTAGGTGGCGCGGACGGATTCGACTAATTCTTTTTTTTGTTTTTCGTCAACTTTTTTGCCTTCACGCTCGAGTTGTTTCAGTTTTATTTCGGCGAGTGTGCTGGCAGCGGCGTCGCCGCTCATTACGGCGAAGCGCGCCGTGGGCCATGCAAACATAAATCGTGGATCGTAGGCTTTGCCGCACATCGCGTAATTCCCCGCGCCGAAGCTGCCGCCGCAAATTACGGTAATTTTCGGAACTATGCTGTTGGCCACGGCGTTCACCATTTTCGCGCCGGCGCGGATGATGCCGCTCCACTCCGCGTCTTTGCCGACCATGAAGCCGTTCACGTCGTGCATGAAAACCAACGGAATGCGGTTCTGGTTGCAATCGAGAATGAAGCGCGCGGCTTTTTCCGCGGATTCAGTATAAATTACGCCACCAAATTCGATGCGTTTCTGGTCCGAGCCGCGGGCCAGCGTCTGCACGTGTTTTTTCTGATTGGCGACAATCCCGACGGCCCACCCACCGATGCGCGCGTATCCGCAGAGAAGCGTTTCGCCGTATTCCGCCCGATATTCTTCGAATTCGCTTGCGTCCACGACGCGGGCGATGATTTCCCGCATGTCGTATTGCTTGCCGGGATCGCTTGAAAAAAGTCCATAGATGTCGTCGCTGGAATAGAGGGGATCTCGCGATTTCGAGTGACTGAACGGCGAAACGTTTGGCGATCCGATTTTGTCGACGAGTGCGCGAATGCGCGTGATGCAGGCGTCATCATCGGGTTCGCGGAAATCCACGGTGCCGCTGATTTGCGCGTGCATCTTTGCGCCGCCGAGGTCTTCGGCAGAAGTCTTCTGGCCGATCGCCGCTTGCACCAGCGCGGGCCCCGCCAAAAATAATCCCGAGCCTTCGGTCATCAAAATGTGGTCGCACATCACCGGAAGGTACGCGCCGCCCGCGACGCACATGCCCATGATGGCTGTGATCTGCGGAATGCCCATCGCGGACATGACAGCGTTGTTGCGGAAGACGCGTCCAAAATCATCGGTGTCCGGAAAAACATCTTCTTGGAGGGGCAAAAATACGCCCGCGGAATCCACCAGATAAATCGTGGGAATTTTGTTTTCGATAGCGATGTTTTGCGCGCGAATTACTTTTTTCGCGGTCATGGGAAAGAATGCGCCGGCTTTCACCGTCGCGTCGTTGGCGATGAGCATGAAAGTGCGCCCGCAAACTTTGGCCAGTCCGGTGACCGTTCCGGCGCACGGTGCGCCGCCCCACTCCTCGTACATTTCAAACGCCGCGTAAGTGCCGAGTTCGAACATCTGCGAACCGGGATCGATCAGCTTGGTAATGCGCTCGCGGGCGCTGAGGCGGCCTTTCTTGTGCTGCGCTTCGATGGCCTTGGCCCCGCCACCCTGGAAAATCTGCTCTTCCTCGTTCTTGATTTTTGTCAGCAAATCGACGATGCGGCGGGAGTTCTTTTCGAATTCCGGAGACTTGTGATTCGCACTGGTTTTCAGAACGGAAGCAGACACGCGACGACCTCACGCATAAACGAACCTTGAGAAAAACTTACTGGCGCCGACAAGGATGCAAGCCAAGCTTGACAGTATACGAGTTTTGACCAGGGTTACGCGAACCGGTTCGTGGTTCAGGTCAGGACTCAATAACGCAAAGTGCTTGCGCTCATTCACAAGCAAGGTAAGCTAACAGGCGGGCCGTTGGGGACATCCGCGCCTGCTGTCCGCTGGCTAATCATCTTATTATTTGCGGCATTTCGAGAGGACACTGCTATGAGGCTTCTCTGCAAGAGTGCACTGTCGGTGAGTTTGTTTGCTTTGCTGGCGTTTGCGGTTTCGTTGTCCGCGCAGACACCGCTGGTAGTTCCTCCAAAGGCGCCTGCCAAAGTGCCGGCACAAGCACCTGCGAAGGTGGCGGCGAAACTTGCTGCTCTGGTGGTCCCGCAACTGAAGTTCGAAAAGTACAAACTGGAGAACGGGCTGGAAGTGATCTTTTCGGAAGATCACCGGCTGCCGATGGTGGCGGTGAATTTGTGGTACCACGTGGGGCCGGCGAACGAATTGCCGGGCCGTACAGGGTTCGCGCACCTATTCGAACACATGATGTTCGAAGGATCGCGGCACGTGCCGGGCAGTT
>WNFC01010280.1_pt1 | contig 14018 bp, 11 predicted proteins | sample 5400541 | NCBI WGS metagenome assembly WNFC01 (sample SAMN13153342, study PRJNA577476) | soil metagenome | isolation source: 120 cm saprolite under Douglas fir tree site 2 hole 2 replicate 1 | place: USA:California | collected 2015-04-18
GCAGACCACACAGGAGCACGCCGCGAAGCACGGCGGACAAGGTGGTTTCGGCCTTGTGAGTCAGACCCTAATCGAGGCCAAGGGCTTTCATGCCCACGACGGCACTGCAATTTCGCTGGCTCGGCTGGCTGGAATTAAAACTGGACTGATCACAAAACGTATTTCGGACACAGTCGCCTTACGTGCTCGCGAACTCAAACTGGAGCACGTTCATCAGGGCATCCAGGACAAGCTGACCGTATTCAAGGAAATCCTTCAGCAGGAAGGACTTCGCTCCGATGAAGCTGCTTTCGTCGGGGATGATGTCATCGATCTTCCTGTGATGCGAAATTGTGGACTCGCCGTGGCGGTCGCGAACGCCCGCGGCGAGGTGAAAAAGGAAGCCCACTACGTAACGCCACACTCCGGCGGCGATGGAGCCCTCCGTGACGCCGTGGAATACATCCTCAAAGCACAAGGGAAGTGGAAACAGATTGTGAGCGACTACACCTCAGAGAGAACGAAAGGCGGCACAACGAAAAGCAGCACTTAGCACTTGGCACTTAGCATTTAGTCGTCACGTGCAGGGTCCTGAGACAACAATTCCTGCAGCGGTCGCTGGGAAAAGGGCCTTCGCTCGGACCAACCCTATCGTTGAGGGACTAAATGCTAAGTGCCAAGTGCTAAATGCCGCTTTTCCAATGAGTTTCAAGCCGGTCGAAGCACCTGAGTCCACTGCGGGAAATTAAAAACCCACCGGTTGCCTGCTTGGGGCGTGCTCGGGTCGGACAACCGGTGGGACCGTTTCTCCTTACTCACCCTGTTGTTTTCAGGAGTATTTGCCAAACTTAAACACAGGTCAGAAGAAAAGTTTCGTTAGTCTTCGAAAAAATTTTCGATTCGGCTAAGCACCTAGCAGCGTGAGATTTAGTCGGTGATCGCTGGTGGCCGGGCGGCCATTAGCTGAGTGAAACGAGGATCCTTCCGCAATTGTGCAAACTCAGCGTCTTTATACACATCCTCGATGTTCTTGAAGCCTTCCTCCATAGCTCGGCGCAGGTATTGTAACGAGCGATCGGTTTGTCCGAGCTTGGCATATAGCTTGGCCACCACATAATCGTAATGCGCCCGGTCTTCGGGAGAAGACATCTGCGCCGTCACCCCCGTATGGGATGTCCGCTCAAAAATATCGGGATCCAACTGTACAGCCTGGTTATAGGCAGTGACGGCTTTTTCAAACTCCTTCTTGGAAAAGTAGGCCGCGCCAAGATTGCTGTAGTAAGAGGCAGAATCCTGTCGAAACTGGATGGCTTTCAAATACTGCTTAATCGCCTTCCCCTGCTTTTTTTGCAAGTAGTAGATGACGCCCAGATTGTTGTATGCGTCACTGTACTGGCGATCCAGTTTGATGGCGCGCTCAAAGTCTTTCCCCGCCTCTTTGAAGCGCTGCATAGATAGTTCCGCGATTCCGGCCCGGTTATACGTCTGCGGACTGTCAGGCTTCTTCTTCACTGCGGCGCGATAATAATCGAGCGCGTCCAGATAAGCTTTCTCTGCCCGCAACGTGTCGCCCTGTTTTACCAACTCTTCAGCTGAAGCGCTTGCAGGCGGTGGTTCGGCGCGCCGCACGGACGGTGGGCTGACTTGCACCTGCTCTGAAGGTGAGGATTGCGCTAAGACATTGGGCACTATCAGAATGCCGATAGTGAAAATCAGTAATTGACGACCCATGATTTCACCACAACCGGGAGTAAAACTTCGTCAAAGCCTCCGGCCAGCCATATCCGACTATTGAGGACCGTTCCCACCATTTTCAGGCGCCTTGGGAGGCGGTGGCTGCGGATTGCTGGGCGGATTGTTAGACGATTTGTCGTCCTTAAAGATACCTACAATCTTCCCGAAGAGACCTTTTTTCTTTTGCGTATCCTCAGTCGCAGGTCCAGGAGGAGGGACAACGCCTGGCGGCGCAGCGGCCTTGTCGCCTCCAATTCCCAACATGCGGGAGAAGAATCCGCCCACACCCGTCCCCTGGTCGCAAGTCTGACTCGGCTCGGTGCCGGCAATGAATGCTGCGGTATAGGTTTCCGGGCAGGACGCATTAGCCAGAAGATTGGTTAGCTTGTCCAATTGCACATCCACCACGCCAGTGGGCTGACTGAAAGGCTTCACGTCGGAATACCGCGGACTCGCGACCGCTTTCTTCATGAACTCCGCCCAGATTGGTGCTGCCGTTTGGGCTCCGCTCAGGCGGATGTCGCTGTAATCGTCGTAGCCAACCCAAACAATGCATAGAAGATTACTGGTGTAGCCAGCGAACCATCCATCATGCGAGCTTCCCGTCTTTCCCGCGGCCGGAGCATTGAAACCACGCGTGCGAACTGGAAAGCCAGTCCCGAAATTCAGAACACCTTCCATCATGTTGGTCATCAGGAAGGCGACTCGCGGATCGAGCACCTGCCGCTTGTCGCTCTTGAAATCCGTAATCACATCGCCTCTGGCATTGCGCACCGAATTCACCATGATGGGCGACAGCCGCACACCTGCGTTGGCGAATACGGTATAAGCAGCCGCCACATCGATAGGTGTGGCATCGTAAGCGCCTAGCGCCATGGCTGGAGTAGCCTTCACCGAGGTAATTCCAGCCGCTTTCGCCAGGTCCGCAACTCTGTCATATCCCACTTCCTCCGCCAGCTTGACCGTCGCGTTGTTCAATGACGTCGCCAGTGCGTACCGCGCTGTCACCTGGCCGTGGTACTCCTCTTTATAATTTCGCGGCTCGTAAATCTGATCGCCATAGGAAAAAGTGGTCGGTTGATCGTCAACCATCGACGCCGGTGTAAATATCGGCGTGGTTCCATCGACCGCCGTATTCATGGCTGCCGCATACACGAATGGTTTGAATACCGAACCGGTGGGACGTCTGGAGGTGGCATGGTTCAATTGGCTGGTTCCGTAATTTCGCCCGCCTACCAAGGCCAGCACCTCGCCAGTATGCGGATCCATAGCGACTAGCGCGAGCTGCGCCTGCGGTCCGGGCAGCACCTTGGTTTCGAACTTTTTCGTTTTGCCAATCCTCACTCGCCTGGTGCGTAGCTTAGTTACCTGGTCGTCCACCAGCTTCATCCCAGTTTCCACAGCCTGCGCAGCGATTTTTTGCAGCTCGGGATCGAGGGTGGTGTAGATGCGGTAGGACTGGTCGTTCAGTTCGCGTTCATTGAGTTTACCGATGACGGTATCGCGCACCAGATCGACAAAGTAAGGCGCATCGCTCGCTTCCACATTGGGTGGAGCGAGCTTCAGCGGCGTGGCCTTGGCCTTCTCCACGTCAGCTTTGGAGGCCGCGTGAGTTTCCACCATGCTGTCGAGCACTACATTGCGGCGCTCGAGTGCGCGTTCCGGATGGCGATACGGCGACAGGTAACTCGGCGCCTGAACCAGTCCCGCAATAAGAGCGGCCTCGGGAAGGGTAATGTCCTTGAGATCCTTATTGAAGTACGCTTGCGACGCTGCAGCGAACCCACTGATGGTGAACGATCCGCGTTGACCTACATCCACGCGGTTGGCATAAAACTCGAAAATCTGCTGCTTAGTGAACTTCTGCTCCAGCTCCATCGCAATCAGCATTTCCGCGATTTTGCGTTTAACCGTTTTCTCCGGAGTCAGAAAGAACGCGCGCGAGAGTTGCATAGTAATAGTCGAGCCGCCCTGCTCATGCCGTTGATGAGTCAGGTCGATCCATGCAGCCTCGGCCAGACGCATGAAGTTCACGCCACCATGCTGGAAGAAGCGCCGGTCTTCAATGGCGAGCACGGCGTCCACCAGAACCTTGCCGGCTTGATCTCGATGCCGTTATTGAGCAGGCGATAGCTGCCCATGAAGGATTGGCCGTCTTTCTCTGCATATGCTGCCCGGCGAAGTCGGACAGCGATCTCACGAGCGTCGATTTTCTCGCCCACCTGCACGGTCTCCGGTATGGCGTAAATCTTGGCCGAGTTGCTGAAAACCTGCCCTTTGAACTTCTGATCGATGATGTGGTCGTACTTCAGGTAGTAATACGAAAACACGCTGGTGAAAACTACAGCCACAGTCACGAACACCACCAGGGCTGCCCGGATCACGGGGTCGCGGGAAAGAAATCCCTTGGTGGTACCGGTCGTACTATTCGGAATTCGGATTTTAATGGCCACAATTCAGTCGGCGCAGACGCCCCTCTAGAATTATTAGACGATGACGCAAGCGGATATCGTTATCCACAGAAGAAAAATTCCATCCTTGGCCACAAAGATGTTCCAGCGCCCGCCCGGTGCATGGATGATTCATTTTAACCTGCCAGAGGGTACCTGTTGATTGCTTGCCGGTTCCCAGTTAGGTTCGCCGGGTCCGGACCAGGGACTGCGGCCGAAGAGGCTCTCCAAGGTGCAGTTTCCCACCCAAAAGCTCGTCTCTCTGGATGTTAGGAGGCACCCATACTCGGAACAAGGTTACCGAAGTACGACGATTCCGCTAGAAGGCGCCGCGGTTCTTGGTGGTTGGATGGAAATTCAGGTCGAGAGGATAGCCCGGCAGATCCACATGCACCGTATACTGCGTTTCAATCAGAATCGAACCGGTGCCCTGAGGACCAAAACGCTGGACTTTGATTTGCTCCTTGCCGATTGGAATTTCCAGGTCCTGGGCCTTTTTGAAGACGCTTTCACGAATAGCGTCTTCAGGCTTGGTGCTGTAGGTGCTCATCCGCGCTTCGGTCTCAATCGCATCTTCGAATTGGTAATTGGAAAAGTACGGCGGTATTAGCATGACGCCGCCGTAGATCACGGCCGCCATGACGGCGAATCCTAAAATCAGTTTTATAGTACCCATAACGCTCCGCTCGAGGCCGGGCGCGCCAGTGAATCTATCGCGCAGGCCTTAAAATCTTCTCAAAGTATCCCGTTATTGCGCCGATGCTAGCATCGTGCATTTCCCGTGTCGAGCGCTGAACCACTTCAACAGTACCTTCGGTAACCTTCTTTCCCACCGTCACCCGGTAAGGAATACCCACCAGGTCGGCATCTTTGAACTTCACTCCCGGCCGTTCGTCCCGGTCGTCCAGTAAAACCTCAAACCCCGCCGCCTCAAGCTGTTGGACAATGTTTTCCGCGACACTCTTTAACTTCTCGTCGCCCACATTCGTGGGCGTGACCACAATCTCGAAGGGTGCGATTGACGGCGGCAACCAGAAACCGTTCTCGTCATTACTCTGCTCGATTGCGGCGGTAAGGATGCGCTCGATCCCAATGCCATAACTCCCCATGATAGGCGTGACTTCTTTGCCATTGCGGTCCAGGACGCGCGCGCCCATGGATTCCGAATACTTGTAGCCCAGCTTGAAGATGTGTCCGATCTCGACGGCTGTGTCGATGCGCAACGGCGCACCGCAGTTGGGACAATTCTCGCCTGCCCCGACGCTGCGCAAGTCGGCGTAAGCCGTAGGTTGGAAGTCACGGCCCGGAGTGACATTCTTCAGATGATAGTCTTCCCTATTTGCGCCGGAGATCAGGTTCGTGCGGCCTTCGAGGGCCTGATCCACCAGCAGAATCGGCCGCTCGAGTTGTTCAGCATCGCGTGCCCATTCAATACCGATTGGCCCTAGAAATCCCGCCGGAGATTTGAACAGCGGTTCAATCTCCTCCGCTTGCATGGGGCGTGTCTGTTTGCCGTCGACCGCGGATGAGAGTTTTGCCTCATTGAGTTGGTGATCACCACGCAACAACACGATCACCGGACGCAGCACAGCTTTGCCGGTCTTAGAATCCTTCTCCTCGAACATGAGCGCCAGAGTTTTAATCTTATTTTTCGGTGAAACGCCCAGGAAGCGCGCTACATCTTCGATGGTCTTCTGTCCGGGCGTGTGCACCTCGAGCGGCTTGCCGTTGCCCGTCGCCGTCAGATCCTCAGCCGGAGCGAGCTTCGATGTTGCCTTTTCCATATTTGCCGCGTAATCACATTTCTCGCAGCTCACGATCTGATCCTCGCCTGCCGGCGTCCGGACCATGAATTCGTGCGACTGCGATCCTCCCATGGCTCCCGAATGCGCTTCCACCACCACGTACTTCAAACCGCAGCGGTCAAAGATTCGGCAATATGCGTCGTAGTGTTTCTGGTAGGAAACGTCCAGGCCAGCGGCATCAATGTCGAATGAATACGAATCCTTCATCAGGAATTGCCGAACTCGCAACAAACCGGACTTGGGCCGCGCCTCGTCGCGGAACTTACTCTGAATCTGATACCAGATCTGCGGCAGCTGCTTGTAGCTGCGCAGCTCCTTGCGCGCGATCTCCGTCATGACTTCTTCTTCAGTCATGCCTAAGCACAAGTCAGCGCCCTTGCGGTCCTTGAGCCGGAACATGGTGTCGCCCATGACGGACCAACGCCCACTGGACTCCCACAGCTCCCGTGGATGCAGAGCGGGCAGATAAAATTCCTGCCCGATCTTGTCCATCTCCTCGCGCACGATCCCGATGATCTTGTTGAACGATCGTTGTCCCAGAAAAAGGTAGGAATAGATTCCCGCAGCGAGCTGGCGGATGTAACCTGCCCGAACGAGGAACTTATGACTGGCAACCTCGGCGTCCGCGGGAGCCTCGCGCAGCGTGGGGATGAAAAGTTGCGACCAGCGATGCATAGTTAGTGATTCCGCCAGGAAAGGAATTCGTTATTGTACGTGGAAGAGCGTGACTCTGCCATTCGGTTAGGTAGCGATCTGGCGAATGCGCTCGCCGGGAAGTAAAATGCATTCACAATGAATCCCATCGATGACGATCCTCTACTGCGCCTACGTGGCTCGGGGAAAAACCTATGGGCCGACGAGCACGCGGATGAATATATACGCCGGCTGCGAGAAGGTTGGGATGAAGCCGCGGACCTTCGCGAGGGCCGAGAGCCATCAGCAGACCTTGCTGGAGGGTCTCAGGAGTAGTTGTTAACCCGCCAACTGCTTCAGAATTTCTTTCCCCAATTTCTGCGTCTCGCCAAAGAATTTCTGATACTCGACAAACAGCCGGTTCAGTTCCAGCGACTTGTCGGCATTGAGCCGTTGGCGAAGAATCATGTCGCGCACATGAACTGGGTTGGGAAGAGTTGCTTCTTCAGTTAATTCTTCGAGAGCCGTATGGGGATCATAGTGATACATAAAAGTTGCCTCATCGTGTTGCCGATGTTCCAACCCTACATCAGCTCCGTCCCCCACAAATCATGCAGATGCACAATGCCCTCCAGCTTCCCCGCAGAATCGACGACGATCAGCGATGTAATCTTTTTTTCTTCCATCAGAGCTAAGGCCGTAGCAGCAAATTCCTGTCCGGAAATGGTTCGAGGGGTTTTCGTCATACACTCGCCTGCTGTCAGATCGAGCACGTCCTTGCCACGCTTTTCCAGCAATCGCCGCAGATCGCCATCGCTGATGACGCCGACCAGCTTTTCGCCATCCACCACGGTCGTTATGCCGAGCTTTTTGCGAGACATTTCGTAAATCACATCGGGCATTTTGGTTTTGGGCGCCACCCGAGGCACCGCATCTCCGGTGTGCATCAAAGCTTCCACTCGTGCAAGCTGCTTACCCAGTTTGCCGCCCGGATGCAAATTGGCAAAGTCTTCTTCTTTGAATCCACGTCTTTCTGCCAGCGACATTGCCAGCGCGTCGCCCAACGCGAGCATGGTTGTGGTGGAAGCCGTGGGCGCCAATCCCAGAGAGCACGCTTCCTGCGCCACCGAGCAATCCAGAGCGACATCCGCGGCCGCCGCCAGCGTGGAAAGTTTCCCCGACCGCTGTTTCGAATTTTTGTGTGACACTGCATCGCCGGTGAAACTGATCAACTTCACCTGCAACCGCTTGATAGTTGCTAGCAACCGCAGAATCTCTTCTGACTCCCCGCTCGCTGATAGCGCCAGCACCACATCGCCACGCACAACCATGCCCAGATCACCATGCACCGCCTCTACCGGATGCATGAACAGCGCAGGCGTTCCGGTGGAATTCAGCGTGGCGGCAATCTTGCGCGCTATGATTCCACTCTTTCCCATACCCGTCACCACCACGCGTCCGCGACAGGCGCAGAGCAATTCCACTGCGCTGTTGAAAGTCTCCGCCATGGGCCCGGCAATGCGATCAGCGAGTGCGTGCAGCGCTGCTGCCTCGATACGCACCACGTTCTCGCCGATGTGTTTCATGGAGATTGGATGTTAGCAAATGCTGGCGGAGAAGTTAACGGGCGTCTGAATTCAATCAGAAATGTTCTTCCACTGCCGGTGTATGTTCCATGGCAGTTCTCTCCTTGATTGTGCGGTCCCACGGTCCGGCTTGCCAATTGTCGCGATTCTTGTCGGAATGAATCCATGGTGGCAGATTGATTGCAAGATTACGCGCCATGGCCAGCACGTAGGGTTCATAGAGCGTCCGCAGATAAGCCAGCTTCTGCTCTGCCTCGGGGCCTTCCCGCAAACGTATCCCGCGCGTTTCTAGACTCTGTCGAAGCCGCGCCAACTCAGGCGCAGGTAACCGGTCAGGATGCCGGGGATCGTAACGCGCATGCACTACCTGTGACAGATCGACCACAGCATGCCGCGCCATCGCGAAAGTGATTCTGGCCTGCTCGGGACGAATCTGATCCACACCCGAAATTACTAGGGAAGTCGCATCAAGGATAGTAGTCAGCGCTCCCAACCACGATTGATTGTTGTGTTGTGAACGGAAAAAACTGAGCACCGGATAAGAGAGATGACTTTCCAGCACCTCAGCCGCCCAACGTTCCCAATCACGAAGAATCTGGTCAAGCACTTCCTGTTGCGGACAGTTGCCAAATCTCGATAGCAGCTCCGCCGCACTAGGTGGCGATCCGGCACGAGCATCGAGCAGTGAGATTTCGATCTCTCGCCTGGAAAATGATGAATAGATCGTCGGCAAGTATCCAATGACCACGCCAAGGAAAGCGAAGCCCAGGCCGGATTGCAGCACGGTCAACGCGCGCGACAGGCTGCTTATGGGAGCCACGTCTCCCAGCCCGAGCGTGAAGAATGTCTCCCCGCTCATATAAAGGACTGTCCAGAAGGTGACCCGCTCGTTGCCTAAATGCACATGCTCGCCAATCCCGTGTTGCAGCAGGGCAAAGCCAAGAATCAAGCCGAAAGCCCAAAACATGAGTAGGAGGATTAGCGACAGAGGCCCGAAGTATCCGAGAAAATTCTCCCGCCGGCTAGGGGACTTAATATGACTCGTGATTCTCGACCATGGTCTCCAGGTATAGCGATAAAACCAGGTAGTCAGACGAAATTGCCTGCGGATTCTGCGCGGAAGAACGACAGTCTCAAATGCATCCAGCAGGATAAGGAGAATAAGAAAAATACCAGCGATAGCGGAAAGAATCATCATGGAACGATGGTGATACTGAGGCCGGAAATGGTAGCAGATTTAGCGGCTGAATTTCCCCGCACCGCCTGCGCATCGCCCGCAGTGTGACGTGGCGGCGATCACATCTTTTGCCAAGCTCCGAGCACAACATAGTCGTCTGGATAGGCAGCGGCCCAGTCCGTAGGACGAAAATTTAGCCCAGCGCTTCAGCGCTGGGTAGGCAGGTCAACAGAGTAAGTCCCGGAGGGACCACATCATGTCGCACTCATACTCAAGCAACAGAATTCACGTAATCTTCAGCACCAAGGAAAGACACAAAAACATTTCCGACGAGCAACAACCCAAACTTTGGGCTTACATGGCTGGAATTGCCCGTAATCAAGGCTTCGAGGCCATGATCATCGGCGGTGTGAAAGATCATGTGCATGCACTTCTGCTCCTGCCGCCCAGCTTGCCCTTGTCGAAAGCAATTCAATTTCTGAAAGGAAGTTCGTCGAAGTGGTTAAACGAAACTGGCGCAGCCGGCAATAAATTCTCTTGGCAGGAGGGCTACGGAGCATTCAGTGTCAACGCGTCGCAAACCGCAGGTGTTGTGCGTTATATCGAGAACCAGAAGGCGCATCACGCGAACAAAAGTTTCGAAGACGAATTCATGGAATTCCTCACCAAGTACGGCGTGGCCTACGATCCGTCGTATGTTTTGGGATGATTGTGCCGCCCCTCCGGGGCTTGCGACAAACTCTGCGTGCTCACCCAGCGCTGAAGCGCTGGGCTAAGTTATCTCGTCCCGACGGGACTTGCGCCGCTCCGCCACAGGAAGGTTGGGACTGCGCCAATGGGACATCGCACTCCGGAACATTCGTTTCTTCGTTTGGGTTCCTTTGGCACGAGTGCGAAACAAGATCATGGTTTCCCCGCTACTTCAGCGATGGACACGCACCGGCCAAGTCCGGAGGACGAAACAATTAAGCCCAGCGCTTCAGCGCTGGGTAGGCGAGTCAACCGACAAGTCCCGGAGGGACGACACCATCTCGGACACATATTCAAGCAACAGAATCTGTAATCCTCAGCAGTAAGACATAAAAGCATTCGGATGAGCTACACCCAAAGTCACCAGTAGGCTGCGATCCGGCCCGTGTTCTGGGATGGTTGTGCCGCCCCTCCGGAGCTTGCGACAAACTTTATGTGCTCACCCAGCGCTGAAGCGCTGGGCTAAATTATTTCGTCCCTACGGGACTCGCGCCGATCCCTTACGAGGGATCAAGCTATTTCCCAGCGTCAAGACGAATGGTTCGCCCGGAACTTGCCGACCGCCGGGCTGCATCCAGAATTTCAGTCACGATGACGTTGGTCCTGAGAGAAGAAGGACCGTCTGTCGCAACACCATCCACAATCACCGCTCGTAGAAAAGATAGCGAGTCATCGTAAGGAGCTTTAATAGGCTTAGCCGCAATCCGCTTCTCTTCTTCGCCCTTGCGCCGCACGCGGATGTCGTCGCGGCGGTCGGTAATCACGTAGCCAGTTTCACCATAAACTTCCATGTCCTTCCGATCGAAGGGCCAATTCCACGACGCTTGAATAATGGCCTGCGCCTTTGGATAAGTCAGGACAATCGTCGCCTCATCATCCACTCGTGAATAGATGTCCGGTTTTATTTGTTGCGTAACAGCCGTGACCGTCTGCGGCCGCTGCCCGTCCATCAGCCACGTGGCTAAGTCGGCGCCATAGCAGCCGAAATCGAATAGCGCTCCCCCGCCATTGAGCTTGGGATCGGTCAACCAAGCCAGAAACTCCGGGCCCACGCCGATTTCCTTAGGTCCCGAATGGCCATCGTGCACCACAATTTTGCGTACGTCACCGAGTGCTTTCTCCTGCACCAGATCGAACGCTGCGTGGTTGCTGCGATACCAGGTGGTCTCGTAGTTCACCAGGACATGAATTTTGCCCTGTTGCCCGGCCCTTTCAATGGCGTGAGCGTCTTCCGTGCTGACTGCCAGCGGTTTTTCCATCATCACGTGGATGCCGCGCCGGGCGCAGATCTCCACCACGCGGCGATGATCGTAAGTATTGGTGTACGCCAGCACTGCTTGCGGATGTGTCTTCTGCAGCATGTCATCCAAGTCGGTGAAGAGCAGTTTGCGATCCAGCCCGAATTGAGTTGCATACTTGGACGCAAGCTGCTGATCCGGCTCCGCGATGCCAACAATTCGGATGTCCTGCCGATGCGCCGAGTTCTGAAAAAAACCTTCGGCATGTCCATGCACCAATCCCGCAATCGCTACGCGAAGTGGAGCTTTCGCTGTTTCCGCAGACGATGTCTGGGAAAGGGAGTACGGGATCATAGCGAAAAGAGGAATCAGCACGAAGAACAGAGAATGACGCATTTTGTTCCTCCGCCAGCTTCTAGGGTAGAAAGAGATTTACGGCTTCAGATGAGCTCCTGCCAACGCCCCGTGCACTGCCAGCAGTTCCTTCAAGACCGCGCGCAACTTGGTTGATTCAAGCGCATTCGCGCCGTCAGATTTGGCTTCCTTGGGCTTGTCGTGCACTTCCAGGAACACACCGTCCACTCCAGCCGCAACGGCGGCTCTCGCCAGCACCGGAATGAACTCCGGTTGGCCGCCGCTTACCGCATGATCTCCGTCAGCAGCAGCCGACGGCAATTGCACGGAATGAGTAGCGTCGAAAACTACGGGGACGAATTTGCGCATGATCGCCAGCGAGCGCATGTCGACCACCAGATTGTTGTAACCGAAACTTGAGCCTCGCTCAGTGACAAAGACTCTGTCATTCCCCGCCGTACGGCATTTCTCGACCGCATGCCGCATGTCCCAGGGCGAGACGAATTGGCCTTTTTTAATATTCACCACGCGTTCGCTCATGGCTGCCGCCACAATTAAATCAGTTTGACGGCAGAGGAACGCCGGAATCTGCAATATATCAGCAACTTCCGCGACCTTGGGAACGTCCGCGGTTTCATGCACGTCGGTGAGTATCGGAACGTGAACTTCATCCTTCACTTTTTTCAGGATGCGAAGCCCCTCGGCGAGACCCGGTCCGCGAAAACTCCGCATGGAAGTCCGATTCGCCTTGTCGTAGGACGCTTTGAAGATGAAAGGGAAATTTAAGGATCGAGTCACTCCCTTGATGACTTCAGCCATAAACATCGCATGCTCTTCGCTCTCGATCACGCAGGGACCGGCGATGAGGAATAGCCCTCCGGCACCAATTCTGACATTATCGATTTGGAAGGAGGCGCTCATGGATTAACCACAGAGGCACTGGGAACACAGAGGAACGGCGATCGGGCAAGCCGTTTTATCTTCTGGCCACTTTCTCCGGCCGGTGGAACAATTCCACTTCCGCCGCTGCTTTGTTAGCGCGCCGTTTCAATCCGTGCTCATAACTTGCCCCTACGAATGTCTTGAACAATGGATGCGGCTCCAGCGGCTTCGATTTGAATTCGGGATGGAACTGACAGCCAATGAAATGCGGATGGTCGGGCAATTCCACCATCTCGACGTACGTCCCATCCGGAGTCGAACCTGAAATCCGGAGACCTCCCGCGGTCAGCGTGCTTTCATATTCACGGTTGAATTCGTAACGATGGCGATGACGTTCGCTAATTTCCAGCTGGCCATAAATTTTGTGCGCCAAAGTGCTAGGCTCAATTTTGCAAGTCCACGCGCCCAGACGCATGGTGCCGCCCAGTTCTTCCACACCGCGCAGTTCGCGCAGTTTGTAGATAATCCGGTGCGGGGTGGAAGGATCAAACTCGCTGGAATTGGCATCCGCGAGACCGCACACGTTGCGTGCGAACTCGATGCACGCCGTCTGCATGCCCAGGCAGATACCGAAATAGGGAACCTTTTTTTCGCGAGCATAGCGGATCGCAATCAGCATCCCCTCAATACCGCGCTTGCCAAAGCCCCCCGGAACCAGCAGGCCATCGTAGTCCGCGAGCTGTTCTTCGTAGGTGCGATCGCCAGTTTCGAGACCCTCGGCTTCCACCCAATTCAGATTCAATTTCAGATTGTGCGCCAGCGCGCCGTGCACCAGTGCCTCTTTCAGCGACTTGTAGGAATCCTCATACTCCACATATTTGCCAACGATGCCGATAGTGACCTCGGCCTTCGGGTTGTAAACCCGGCGAACAATTTCCTCCCAATCCTTCAGATCGCGATCCTTAGCTTCGAGCCGGAGATAACGAAGCACCAGGGTGTCCACACCCTCACGCGAAAACACCACCGGCACCTCGTAAATGGAAGCCACATCCTTTGCGGTGATCACGGCTTCTTCTTCCACGTTGCAGAAGAGCGCGATCTTTGACTTGAGATCTTTGGAAAGGAATCGGTCAGTGCGGCATAACAAAATATCCGGCTGAATTCCGATGCTCAACAATTCCTTGACCGAGTGTTGAGTCGGCTTGGTCTTGAGTTCCTGCGCGGCAGCGATAAACGGCACCAGGGTGACGTGCATGAACAAAGTGTGATCGCGCCCGAGTTCTTGCCGCATTTGCCGTATAGCTTCCATAAACGGCAGCGACTCGATATCGCCCACCGTGCCTCCGATTTCGACGATGGCCACGTCCACGTCCTGCGCCACTTTCTTCATGGCAGCTTTGATTTCGTTGGTGACGTGAGGAATGACCTGC
>WNFC01024408.1_pt1 | contig 14017 bp, 15 predicted proteins | sample 5400541 | NCBI WGS metagenome assembly WNFC01 (sample SAMN13153342, study PRJNA577476) | soil metagenome | isolation source: 120 cm saprolite under Douglas fir tree site 2 hole 2 replicate 1 | place: USA:California | collected 2015-04-18
GAGCGTGAATTCGGGTGCGGGGGTGGCGTGATCGCCGCAAAGCTGGCCAGGCGGCTTGGCTGGACGCTATGGGATCAGCTGCTGACCGACGAGATCGCGCACCGGTTGGACTGCGACAGCCGGAAGGTAGCCGGGCTCGAGGAACGGAGCGACCCCACGTACTACCGGCTCTTCAAAGCATTCCTGCGAGGGAGCTTCGAGGGAAGCGTGAACCTCCAGCGGTTGCGCCTGGTCGACGCCGACTGTGTCCGCGAAACGGCGCAGCAGATCCTCCTGCAGATCGGGGATGCCGGCGGCGCCGTGGTCGTCGGACGCGCCTCGGCGTACTACCTCGCGAACCGGGCGGATGTCTTTCACGTGTTCGTCTACGGATCGCTGCGCGACAAGGTGAGCCGGCTCAAGGCAGCCGGCAAGACCGAGCGGGAAGCGCTCGAATTGGCGGAGACCGTGGATCGCGATCGCGCAGCCTTCCTCAAGCGCTACTTCGGCCTGACGTGGCCCTCCCGGCACCTGTTCCATCTCATGGTGAATTCCGGCATCGGGGATGACGCGGTGGTGAAGACGATCCTGGACGCGGCGGCGAGGGTCGCGGAGCCACAGCCATGATCGACAAGCTCCATCTACTCCCGCCTGTCCTGTTGCTGGCGGTGCTGCTCGGGTCGTCGACCGCGAGCGCCGGCCAGACACCCGGGCAGGGGCGGAGCCCGTTCCTGGGGAGCGTGGCCGCTGGTCACGCTGCGAGCGAGACGCTGCCGCTCTCTCTCAAGGAGGCCTTCGATCGCGCGCTGGCTTACAACCTGGGTGTCACCGAGAGCGACAAGAACGCCCAGGCCGCGCGCGCCGTGCGTCTGCGGAGTCTGAGCGCCCTGCTGCCCGACGTCTCGGCGCGTGTCAGCGGCACCCGCGAGCAGATCAATCTGAGGGCGTTGGGCTTCAACCTCAGTCTGCCCGGCGTCAACGTGCCGACGATGGCGGGTCCGTTTGGCGTCGCGGACGCCCGCGTGTATCTCTCCCAACAGATCTTCAATTGGTCCGACATCCAGAGCTGGCGGTCGGCGGCGGAGTCCGAGCGGGCGTCGCGGCAGTCTTACCGAAGCGATCGCGACCTGGTCGTCCTCACCACCGGTAACGCTTATCTGGTCGTGACCTCGGACCACGCGACGGTGGATTCGATTCGCGCCCAGGTCACGACCGCCAAAGCCCTGTATGACCGGGCGGTCGATCGGAACAAGGCCGGCGTGATCGCCGCCATCGACGTCCTGCGCACCCAGGTGGAGCTGCAGACCCAGCAGCAGAGGCTGATCGCCGCCGACAACCAGCGCTCGAGCAGGCCTACTCGACACGTCCCGACTACCTCAGCGGTAGAGCGAAGGTTCGGGCGGCCGAACTCGCCCGGCAGTCTGCCGCGGCGGCGAACTATCCATCGCTCTCGACGGAGGCGAATTACGGCGACATCGGGAGTCCGGGCTTCGCCAGGTCGCATGGGACCTTCAGTGTCGCCCTCGTATTGAGCGTCCCGATCTTTCAGGGCACACGCGTGCGGGCGGACACGCTGCAGGCCGACGCGGCGCTCCAGCAGCGGAAAGCAGAGCTCGCGGACCTCGACGGCAGAATTGATGAACAGGTGCGCACGGCCTTCCTGAACCTCACATCCTCGTCCGACCTGGTCGCGGTCACCGAAAGTAACATTCGGCTCGCCACACGGACGCTCGAGCAGGCACACGATCGGCTTTCCGCGGGTGTCGCGGGCAGCCTCGATGTCGTCCAGGCACAGGAATCCGTCGCCGCGGCCAATCAGTCCTACATCGCCAGTCTCTACGCGTACAACCTTGCGAAGATTTCGCTCGCGCAGGCAATCGGCATTGCCGAGCGGTCGGCGCTCACCTATCTGGGAGCCAAGTAGCCATGGCAGACACCTCCACCCCCAAGCGCCTCCGACGACGAACACGCACATTTGTGCTGGCCGCGATCGGACTGGTCTTGATCGCATCCGCCGGTATCTGGTACTGGCGCTCGACTCTGTCGGAGTCGACCGACGACGCTCAGATCGACGGCTTCATCTATCCGGTCAGTTCCCGGGTTTCGGGCCACGTGACTCGCGTGATGGTGGACGATAACCAGTTCGTCGCGACGGGCACCGTGCTGGCGCAACTCGATCCGAAGGATTACGAAGTCGCGGTCGCCATCGCGCGGGCGGCGCTCGCCACCAGTGAAGCGAGCGCCGCCGCGCTGCGCACGAATGTGCCCATCACGTCGACGGATACCGCCAGCCAGTTGTCGACCACCCAGGCCAGCGTCCTGAACGCGAACGCCGGTGTGGAGGTCGCGCAGCGGCAGTTCGACGCAGCCCAGGCGGCGCTGCGCGAGGCCGAAGCCAACGATCTGAAGGCGCAGGATGACGTCACGCGCTACCGGCCGCTCGCAGCGAAGGACGAGGTCCCCCAGCAGCAGTACACTCAGGCGCTGAACGGCCAGCGGGCGACCGCGGCCGCGGTCGAGGCCGCGCGCGCGTCCGCCGCGGCCGCGGAACAGTTGGCGGCGCTGCAGCAAGCGCAACTCAACCTGCAATACGCCACGATTGTCGCGCCGGTCAGCGGTGTCGTGGGTCAGCGATCGGCCCAGACTGGCCAGAACGTATCGCCGGGCCAGCAGCTGATGACGATTGTGCCGCTCGACAGCCAGAACATCTGGGTGACTGCCAACTTCAAGGAAACGCAGTTGAAGTACATGCGGCCCGGCCAGCCCGCGACGATCTCCGTCGACGCGTACGGCCGTACGTTCCGGGGCCGCGTGCTCAACATCGCGGCTGCGAGCGGCGCCCGCTTCAGCCTGCTGCCGCCGGAGAACGCGACTGGCAACTACGTCAAGGTCGTCCAGCGTATTCCCGTCAAGATCGTCTTCGACGGGGGGCAGGACGCCGAACACTTGCTCAGACCGGGTATGTCCGTGGAACCGAACGTCAGCATCCGCTGACGCGGGCTGACTGACAAACAACAACACGGCACCGATCAGGATCGGGCCGCACAGTTCGTGCGTTCCCGACCCGATCGATGCCGCGCATCGGACGACATCTGTCGTCAGGCCTAGCGGCCGTTTTTGGCGGTGAGCGTGTGCTTCACGGCAGCGGCCGCCTTGGCGGCATTCTCTTCGGCTTTTGACGTCGGGATCTGCACGCCGAACTCCTGCCCCTGGAGCGAAATGCCGCTCAGAAAATCTGCGTTGCCGTACTTTTTGAAGGTGACCTCACTCTTGGGCGCCACGCTGGGCGAGACGACCGGCTGGAACTCGACAAAAGCGCTGTGCGATCCATCGGCGCTTTCGACCTGTAGGAGCGGGCTGGTGATGTCCGGCTGCGTCACGCGGTAACTGCCGGCCGGCATCTTGGCGTTCCCGGCATAGAACGCAAACGGCGCGTCAAACGTCACCGCATTGTCTATCTGCGCCGCGGCCGGGATCGCAGAGAGAAGGGCGGCCGTGCCCAGGATGACGGTCAGTGTGCGAAATGCTGTCCTCTTCATGTCTTATCTCCTAAGAATCAGGCGTTGTTGCGTTCCACACCATGGGGAGGGCAAACTGGAGGCCAAGGCGTCGAGCGCCGCCGCGCAGCGGAAGTCCACCCGGTGCACGCCAACCGATGCGCAGATACACTCAGACGTGCTCGCTCCCGTACGTGACCTACGCACCCTCGCGGCGCGGCCCGTGCTCACCACGGCGGCATGACGTTTGAACAGTCGCGCACGCAGGAGTCGGCTATGGACCCGGCATACCGTGTGAAAACCACGCAGGTCGCCCAGTGGACCGCCGGCACCGCCCAGAGGCTCGATGACCAGCTGGCTGTCGAGGAACCGCTGGAGATTCGCGTAGGTGGCGTGGCCGTCAGCGTCACGATGCGGACGCCTGGTGACGACTTCGAGCTCGCCGCCGGATTTCTCTTCACGGAACGCATCATCCGGAGCCGCGACGATGTCGCCGGGGTCGCGTACGCCCGCGGGCCTGACGGCCGGGCGAGCAGCAATGTGGTGGACGTGACGCTGCGAGGGGGCAAGGCCGTCAACCTGGCGCGGCTCCAGCGCCACTTCTATGCGGCGTCGAGCTGCGGTGTCTGCGGAAAGGCGTCGATTTGCGCCGTGCGCGTCGATGGAATCCCCCGTCCGGATGAGGCGCTGCGTGTCGATCCGGGCGTCCTGTGCCGCCTGCCTGACGCGGCGCGCAGAGACCAGCAGGTGTTCGATCGGACCGGCGGCCTGCACGCCGCCGCCCTGTTCGATGCCACCGGCGCGCTGCTGACCACCCGCGAAGACATCGGCCGGCACAACGCCGTTGACAAGATCGTCGGCTTCGCGCTGCTCCAGGGACGACTGCCGCTGTCCGCGCACATCCTGTTCGTCAGCGGCCGCGGCGCGTTCGAGATCGTTCAGAAGGCGCTGGTGGCCGGCATCCCGGTCGTGGCGTCGGTGTCGGCCCCCTCCAGTCTGGCCGTGGAGCTGGCGCGCGAGCACGGCCTGACGCTGGTGGGGTTCTTGCGCGGTCAGCGGTTCGTCGTGTACTCCGGTGACGAGCGCGTGGTGTCCCTGTCCGCGGCGAAGAACGCGTAAATGGCGCCGTAGTCCTGGTCGGCATAGCCCTCGCGCATCGCCTGCCGGTACGTCTCCTTGGTGACGTTCACCACCGGCAGCGGCACGCCGGCCTCATAGCCGCTGATCGCCGCGAGATGCAGATCCTTCTGCATCCAGCGCATCGAGAAGTCCGCTTCGTAGTCGTCCCGTTCGATCTTCCCGCGCTTGGCGGCGACGACCGGCGCGACCATGGGGCCCCCGAGGAGCGTATCGAAGATCGTCTGCCGCGGCACGCCAAGCGCCTCGCCGAGCGCCGCGCCTTCGGCAAAGGCCGCGACCGCGACCGCGCCGAGCAGGTTGTTCACCATCTTCAGCGCGGACCCCAGGCCGTGCCCGCCGACGTGGACGATGCGTTTGCTCATGGCGGCGAACAGCGGCTGGCAGACCTCGAGATCGGCGGGGTCGCCGCCGACCATGAACAGGAGCTCGCCCGCGGCGGCGGCGTCCTTCGATCCGGTGACAGGCGCGTCGAGATACCGCACGCCGTTGGCCCGCGCCTCCTCCGCCATGCGCCGGGCGAACGAGGGGTTCACCGTGCTGGAGTTGATCCAGATGGCCCCCGGCCGCAGCGCACGCAGGAATCCGTCCCGGCCGAGCGCCGTGGTTTCGACCACCTCGGGAGTCGCGAGCATCGTGATGAGGATGTCGACCTCATACGCCATGCGTATCGGACTTGCCGCCCAGGTGGCGCCGCCTTTCAGGAGCGCCTCCGCCTTGTCGCGCGTCCGGTTGAACACGACCAATTTGTGCCCGCGCGCCTGCAGGTTGCCAGCCATGCGGCTGCCCATGATGCCGAGACCGATGAATCCGACTTTGGGTGCCATAGCCAATCTCCTTATCCGGGTGAGGGCAAGGGTGAAGCCAAGCGATTGCGCCGAACGGCGCGGGCTTGCGCCTCGCCGGTTGTGTCGGCGCGCTCGGTTGTGTTCACGCACGCGCATCAGCCCGGCGTGAGACCCCTGACACTGGCGGAAACACACGGTCGAATGGCATCGACGTTGCGGTAGCCCGATCGCAACATGCATTACGCAGCACTCGTCGCCGGCTGCCTGCTCATCGCAACGATGCTCTGGGACGCGTTCGAGACCATTGCGCTTCCGCGCACGGCGACGCGCAGACTTCGGCTCGCCCGTCTGTTCTACAGCGGAACGTGGCGGTGGTGGGCCGCCATCGCGCGTCTGATCGGACCCGACAGGCGTCGGGAGCATTTTCTGGCTCTGTACGGCCCGCTATCGGTCTTTGGTCTGCTCGGGGTGTGGGCCGGAGGACTCATCACCGGCTTCGCGCTGCTGCTGGGGTCGCAGCACGCTCTCTTTTCCGCCCTGCCAAGTGGATCGCGGAAGTTCGATCTGTTCTACCTGAGCGGGTCGACGCTCTTCACACTCGGGGTCGGCGACGCGGTGGCCCCCCAGGACCGGGTCGGACGAGTGCTGATGATCATCGAGGGAGGCATCGGCCTGGGGCTGCTGACGCTGGTGCTGTCATACGTGCCGGTCCTATACGGGTCGTTCTCGCGGCGCGAGGTGCGGCTGACGCTCCTCGATCACTGGGCGGGATCACCGCCGGCGGCGGCCGAGGTGCTCTGCCGCCTCGGGGACACCGGCGACGCGGCGGCGCTCGCGGAGTTCCTGGCGGAGTGGGAGCTCTGGTGCTCGGACTTGCTGGAGAGCCACTTGTCGTATCCGCCGGTGGCGTACTTTCGCTCGCAGCATCAGCGTCAGTCGTGGGTCGCCGCGCTGACGACAGTTCTCGACATGTCGGCGCTCCTGAAGGTCGGCGTTGACGGGCTTCCGACGTGGCGCGCTGACCCGACCTTCGCTATTGCACGGCACGCGGCGGTGGATTTGGCGCAGATCCTCGGCGCGCGGCCCGGGCGAGTGGTCGATCGCCTGCCGCAAGACGAACTCGCCGCGCTGCAGCGCGACCTCGAAGACGCCGGCCTTGCGCTCAGGTCCGGCCCCGAAGCCGCCGGACACCTGGCGGAGCTGCGCCGATCGTACGAGCCTTACGTCGATGCGCTGTCGAATCGACTGATGATGCCTATGCCGCCGTGGCGCCATGTGACCGCTCCCCGGTACAACTGGCGGACCAACCCGCGGCGGGACGGCGGAGCACATTTGTGACGCAACTTTCCTCTCGGCACCAGGGAGTTCACCGATGAAGCATTTGTCCCTCCTCCTCCTCCTCTTCGTCGCGCTGATGCTCCCTGGGGGCCGGGCTCAGCGGCAGCTGCTCGGCCACCCGCCGCAGGTCTCGGCGCGCAATGGCGTCGCCGAGCTGACGCTGACCGCCGCCAGCGACGTGAACGGTCGCGACACATGGCTGTTCAACGGCCGGGCGGTCCAACCCGAGATCCGGCTGTCGCCGGGAGACCTCCTGAAGATCCACTATGTGAATGCCCTTCCGGTCTCTCCTCGCGAGCCATGCGACGCCCCTCCGTGCATGAATATGACGAATCTCCATTTCCACGGCTTGATGGTCTCGCCGAAGCGGCCGCAGGACGACGTGCTGGATCTGATGGCGATGCCGGGGCAGTCGCTCGACTACGAGCTGAGGATTCCGATCGACCACCCGCCTGGCCTCAACTGGTATCACACCCACCCGCACGGCGAGAGCCACCGGCAGGTCCTCGACGGGCTCTCGGGCGCCCTGGTCATCGAAGGGATCGAGCGATATGCACCGCAGGTCCGCAACCTCCGCGAGCGCGTGATGGTGATCCGGGAGCGCGAGAACGAGCGCCGCGACGGCCACGTCTTCACGCTGAACGGGGCCGTGCGTCCGCAGGTGGCGATCGCTCCAGGAGAACGGCAGTTCTGGCGCATCGTGAATGCGTCGGCCGATGCCTACGTCGATCTGGAGCTCGAAGGCCGGCAACCCATGCAGTGGCAGACCTCGACAAGGTCAAGACGGCCGATCCCCACTTTGTGATGGTTTTCTCGGAAGACAAGCACGGGTTCTACATCAACGGACGGAAGTACTCCCCTGACGCCGGGCCGATGGTGCGGGCTTCGGTCGGCGAGTATCAACACTGGCGCGTCGTGAACGCCACGCATGAGCTCCACCCGATGCACATTCATCAGGTCCATTTCCTCGCCTACCTGGAGAACGGTCGCGCGCTGCCGGACCAGGAGTGGCTGGACACCGTCAACGTGCCCGCGGGGGGCTCGGTCGACGTCATCATGGACTTCACCAACCCCGTCATTCGCGGAATGTCCGTTTTTCACTGCCACCTGCTCAATCACGAGGACAAGGGGATGATGGCCAAGATTCTGTTCCAGTGACGGAGGTTGGCTGCGACACGCCTTTGACAACGACAACGGCCGAGTCGCATGATGTGTCCTTTACGTGAAAGGAGGACCCATGGATCCCGTCCATGACCAACCGATTCGATTCGCGGGCTCGGTGCTTCACGCGCAGCGTCACGTCTGCGCGCTCTTTCACAGCCCCGACGAAGAATACCGGGTACTGCTTCCGTTCATCGCCGAGGGCTTCGAGCGAGGCGAGAAGGCGTTCCACATCGTCGATCCCACGCTGCGCGCGGCGCATCGCCTGCGGCTCGCGTCAGCGGGCATCGACATGGAAACGGCGGAGAAGAATGGTCGGTTCGAGCTGCGCAACTGGGCTGACGCGTATCTGCGCGATGGCCACTTCGATCAGGACAAGATGCTCGCTCTGATCGAGGAGGTCCTCGACGGCGGCAAACGGCAAGGGTTCGCGCTGACGCGGCTGGTCGCGCACATGGAATGGGCGCTCGAGGATCGACCGGGCGTCGACGACCTGGTGGAGTACGAGACAAGGCTGAACTACCTGTTGCCTCGATATAAGGACCCGGTCATATGAATCTACGATCTCGCCAAGTTTGGCGGCCAGATCGTCGTCGACATCATGCGAACCCACCCGATGATCATCATCGGCGGGATCCTTCAGGAGAACCCTTTCTTCGTGCCGCCGGACGAGTTCTTGCGTGAGCTACGCATCCGGCAGGCCACCCGTCATGCGCCACCCGCGTGAGCGGCTTGATGCGAACGTGAACGATGCAGCCGATGAGATCAGGCGCCTGCGGAGCTGCATCAATGATCTGATCAGTGTGCTGGCGCTTCCCGCCATTTGGAGCGGCAGCGAGTCATCCCAGGTCGTTGGCACCCTGCTCGACGTGCTCCTCGCCATGCTGCGGCTCGATTTCGCCTCTGTCCGGCTGCGCGACTCCAGTGAGGGCCCACCACTCGAGGTGGTCCGGTGGGGCCACCGCCAGCCTTCCCCCGTTCAATCGCAGCAAGTGTCGCAAGCCCTCGACCGCTGGTTGGCGGGCGACCAGGCCGCCTCGCGCTTCCTGGCTCCAGATCCGGCCGGCGAGGCCGACATCTCGATCGCGTCGTTCTCGCTGGGCCTTCAGCACGAAGTCGGCGCGTTGGCGGTTGGCTCAAGGCGAGCGGACTTCCCGACCGAAGTCGAACAGCTTCTGCTGCGTGTCGCGGCCAACCAGGCCGCGATCGGATTGCAGGAGGCTCTGCGTGCCGGCGAGCAGAAGCGGGTCGCTGAAGCGCTCGAACAACGCGTCGCCGAGCGGACCGGGCAACTGACGGCCGTCAACGAAGACCTGCGGCGCAGCCAGGCCCATCTGGCTGAAGCCGAACGATTGAGTCACACCGGGAGCTTCGGCTGGCAGATTTCCACCGGCGAGATCCAGTGGTCAGAGGAGACGTTTCGAATCTTCCAATACGACCGGGCGACAACACCCACAGTCGAACGTGTGCTCCAACGGGTTCATCCCGAAGATGCGGCCCGCGTGAAACAGACAATCGAGCGGGCGTCGCAGAATGCGCAGGATTTCGTTCATGCCTATCGCCTGCTGATGCCGGATGGTTCGGTCAAGCATGTCCACGTGGTGGCGCACGCCATGAGCGATGGGTCCGGCGGCATCGAGTACGTCGGCGCGGTGATGGACATCACCGCGGCCAAGCGGGCGGAGGAAGCGATGCGGCGGGCGCAGGAGGATCTTGCCCACGTCAGCCGGGTCACCACCATGGGAGAAATGGCCGCCTCCATCGCCCACGAGGTCGACCAGCCGCTCTCCGGCGTCATCATCAACGCGAACGCCTGCCTGCGCTTCCTGGCCGGGGAGTCGCCGAACCTCGACGAGGTGCGCGACGGGCTCCAGGCGATCGCCCGGGACGGCCGGCGGGCGAGCGAAGTGACCGCACGGGTCCGGAACCTCGCGCGCAGAACGCCGAACGAGAAGCAGCCGCTGGATATCAATGCGGTCGTTGGCGAGGTCGTCGCGCTGGCGGAAGGAGAAGCGCGGCGTATCCGCGCGAGAGTCCGGACCGAGCTTGCCGAGGATCTCCCTCGTGTGCTCGGCGACCCGGTGCTCCTTCAGCAGGTGGTGCTCAACCTGCTTCTGAACGGACTGGACGCCATGAGCGACGTCGACGACCGCCCCCGCGAGCTCATCATCCGTACGGAAGCGGAGGCCGCCGGCCGCGTTCGCGTCGTGGTACGCGATTCCGGCCGCGGCATCGACCCGGAGCACGCGGACCGCATGTTCGACGCGTTCCACTCGACCAAACGCGGGGGGCTCGGGATGGGCCTCTCGATCAGCCGGACCATTGTCGAGCAGCATGGTGGCCGTCTGTGGGCCGCGCCGAATGCCGGCCGCGGCACGACGTTCTACTTCACGGTGTGACGCAGCTCATGCCCGACCGCGAGGCGATCGTGTTCGTGGTCGATGACGATGCGTCGGTGCGAGAGGCGCTGGCGCGCCTCGTACGGTCGGCAGGGCTGAAAGTCGAGGCGTTTGCCTCGGCCGAGGCTTTTCTGCGCCGCCCGCGCGCGGATGCACCGAGCTGCCTGCTCCTGGATGTGCAGCTGCCCAATCTCAGCGGACTCGACTTGCAGCGGCGGATGGTCGACGCGAGCAATGAGATGCCCATCGTCTTCATTACCGGCCACGGCGACATTCCGACGACCGTCAGAGCGATGAAGGCCGGCGCCGTCGAGTTCCTGACGAAGCCGCTCGTCGAGGGCGACGTGCTGGAGTCCATCCGCCAGGCGATTGCCCGCGATCGGAGCGCCCGCGATCACCAGGCAGAGGAGGCGGATCTCCGCGACCGTCACGCCTCGCTGACGGCGCGCGAGCAGGAAGTGATGGAATGGGTGGTATCCGGCCTGCTCAACAAGCAAATCGCCGGCGAGCTCGGCATCAGTGAGGAAACCGTCAAGGTGCATCGTGGCCACGTGATGCGCAAGATGGCGGCCGGCTCGCTCGCCGACCTGGTCAGGATGTCCGAGAAGCTGGGACTCCCCCATCGACGGAGCCCGTAACCTGCCTTTCCGCCGCCCTACCACGAAGGTGTAATGGCGCCCGCAGCCCGATCCGCGCTTCAATGAACACGGATGGCTACACCTCTGATTTCCGTTGTCGACGACGATCACTCGGTTCGCGAGTCTCTCGCGAGGCTGATTCGATCGGTCGGGTTCGCGGTGCAGGTATTCGGTTCCGCCGAGGAGTTTCTGGACACGGGCTCCGGTCGCAACGCCGACTGCCTGATACTCGACATCCGCATGCCGGGGATGAATGGGCTCGAGCTCCAGCGTGAGCTGTCCGCAAGCGACCCCGATCTGCCCGTGATCTTCATCACAGCGCACGGGTCGGACCAGGACGTGCGGGCGCGGGCGTTCGGGGCGGGAGCGGTGGATTACCTGCTCAAACCGCTCAAGGAAGACGAAGTGCTGAAGGCCATCGACGCGGCCCTGAGCGCGAAATAACTGTGACTCCATGGGGTGCTCTATGACGACATTAGCGGCCCCGGTTTACATCATCGATGACGATGCGTCGGTACGTGATGCGGTAGGACGCCTCGTCCGGTCGGCCGGATGGAGGGCCGAGACCTTTGCCTCGGCCCAGGAGTTCCTCGCCAGTCCGTGGGCGGATGTCCCGAGCTGCCTGATCCTGGACGTCCAGCTTCCGGGCCTGAGCGGACTCGACTTGCAGCAGCGCCTTGCGAAGGCGGGCGCCCACACCTCGATCATTTTCCTCACCGGCCACGGTGACATCCCCACCTCGGTGCGGGCGATCAAGGCCGGCGCACTCGAGTTCCTGACGAAGCCGTACGCCGACGGCGATCTGATTGCGGCGATCGAGCAAGGGCTCGCCCAGGCGGAGCGCCCGCAGGTGGACGCACGCGCCCGGGAGGAGCGGCTGGACGCGCGGATCCAGTCGGCGGCGGCCGGACGCGACGGCGGGCGCCCGGCCATCGGGCAGTCGGCCGAGTGGAAGGCCGTGCTCCGGAAGGCGACGCAGGTCGCCGCGACCGAGACCACCGTCCTGCTGGAGGGAGAATCGGGCACCGGGAAGGAAGTGGTGGCCCGGTTCATTCATCGTGCGTCGCCGCGGAAGGCTGGACCCTTCGTCGCGATCAACTGCGCGGCCCTGCCGGATCATCTCTTGGAGTCGGAGCTGTTCGGATACGAAAGGGGCGCGTTCACCGGCGCCCAGCAGCTCAAGCCAGGGCAGATCGAACTGGCGTCGGGTGGCGTTCTGTTCCTCGACGAAGTCACCGAGATGAGCGCGGCCGCGCAGGCGAAGCTGCTCCGCGTCCTGCAGGAGCGCGAGTTCCAGCGGCTCGGAGGCACGCGCCTGCTGCGGGCCAATGTCCGCGTCATCGCCGCGACCAACCATGATCTGCGCGATGCCGTCACCCGCGGGGCCTTCCGCGAGGACCTCTACTACCGGCTGCAGGTGTTCGACATTCAGATGCCGCCATTGCGGGAGCGGACGCGGGACATTCCCCTGCTGATCGAGGCCTTCCTGCAGGACATCGGCCGTGCGATCGGCCGGCCGGCGTCGGCACTGACGCCGGACGCCAGAGAGATGCTGATGAAGTATCCGTGGCCGGGCAACGTCCGGGAGCTGCGTAACGTGCTCGAGCGCGCGGCGATTCTTTCCGAGGATGGCCCGATCGCCACGGGTCACCTGTCCCTGCACGCGGACGCGTTCGCGCCCTCTACGCCGACGACGGACCTGCGTGCGGCAGAGCGCGTGGCAATCGAGAAGGCGCTGCGCGAGACCGACGGGAACAAAGCAAAGACTGCCAGGCGCCTGGGACTCACGCGCACCCAGCTCTACGTGCGTCTTCGCAAGTACGACATCGAGCCGCCGGCACTCTCCTAGTCCGGACCGGGAGTCACCGCCCCTCGAAGACAAAGGCGAGCACGGTCTTGTCGTCCCGCGCGTTCGCCACACCCAGCGGACCCGACCCGTGCTGCGCCCGCTGCATCAGAGCGTCGCACACGCGCTCCGGCGTCCGTGGCGGCGGGACATCGCAAATCGTCCGGTTCAGGATGTCGACCGACGCCACTCCGCTCTCCTCGATGGCTTCGGTGACGCCGTCGCTCACGATGACGCCGAGGTCGCCCGGCGCGACGGTCAGCACCTCGGAGTCGTAGGCCGTCTCGGGGAAGAGTCCCGCCGGCGGACCGCCGCGAGAGAGCAGTCGGCGGCCCGACGCTCCCACCATCACGCCCGTCGGGTGACCGGCGTTCGCGTACATCAGCGTGTGGGTCGCGCTGTTCACGCGCACGATCAGGCACGTTAGATAGGACGCCCCCGCATTCTCGGCATAAATCTCCCCCGAGACCCGTGCCAGCAGGTCCGAGGGGTATGGCGTCTCGCGCGCGAAGGCTCGAAAGAGCGAGTGAGCGGACGCCTGCAGCAGCGCTGCCGGAATCCCCTTGCCAGAGACGTCGCCCACAATGAACAGGTCGCCCGCGTCACCGGGAATATAGTCGTAGAAATCCCCGCCGATGCGGTAGGCCGGCTCCAGCCGTCCGGCCCATCGCGTCCCGTTGGACGCGACCGGGGCCGGGGGCAGCAGCCGCCGCTGAATCTGGACGGCGAGCGACAGCTGTGTCTCCAGCACAATCTGGGCCCGCTCCAAATCGGTCAGCCGCGTGCGCGTCGACCGCAGATTCAGCCACAGATAAATCCCCACGCCGAACGCCGTCGCGAGGATGATGTCGCTGACGAGCAGCACCTCGCCGCGCGGCGGGCGGACGAGGCGCAGGACGAGCGCGTCGGCCGCTCTTGCACAGGCGTAAGTGATCGCGACGGCGCCAATCGACGCGACCAGGTTCCAGGCGCGCCGGTTCATGGTCGGCCGACGTTACTGCCCGCTCGCCGCCGCGGCCGACGGTGGGAACGTGCTGAACATCTTGTCGACAGCCTGCGCCGTCGCGGCCGCGTTCGAGGTCGCGTTATTCGACAGGGCATCGCTGGCGAAGCCGTGCCAGATCGCTTCCTTGGTCTTCGCGTCGAAGATGTCAACGACCAGCGTCCCGATCTTGTAGTCCTGTACGTAGGTCGTGGCGTTGCCACCCCAGCCGCCCCAGCCGCCCCAGCGCCA
>WNFC01005398.1_pt1 | contig 14016 bp, 10 predicted proteins | sample 5400541 | NCBI WGS metagenome assembly WNFC01 (sample SAMN13153342, study PRJNA577476) | soil metagenome | isolation source: 120 cm saprolite under Douglas fir tree site 2 hole 2 replicate 1 | place: USA:California | collected 2015-04-18
GCGCCGGCGCGGTCGCGATCCCTACGGCCGGGATCTTTCGCTCTCGCCCTTGCCGTCCTGCTATCGGCGGCGGGCTGCACCGGCGGCGCCGGTCTCGATATCCCGGTCGGGCCGGTCGATCATTCCTGCCCGGTCGTAAATAGCTGCGGGGGCCACCGATGAGGACGCGCGCGATGGCTCGCTTCTGCCGCGCCGGCGCGATGGTCGGCGTTCTGCTTCTCGTCGGCTACGGCGCCGCGGCGCGGCCGGGGATAGTGACCGCGCAAGGCGCCACGTCGAGCATGTCGACCGTCTCGCCGCTGCCACCGCGCGCGCCGCTCGCCCAGATGGCGCCGCCCACGGTGGCCGAGGGGCGGATCGGCGCTGCGCCCAATCCCGGCCCGGTCACCGGCTACGGATCGGGCGGGATGAGCCATGTTCCAGGCTCGCCGACGAACGCGCCTTACAGCAATTCAGGGCGGCGATAAGACGCGAAGCACGAAGCGGGTAGGCGATCGACGCCGATGCAGGATTGCTCGGTCCTCGTCATCAGGGCTTCGAAGCAATATGTCCACCGACGGCGCGGCGTCGAGCGGATGGTTGCTCATTCCTCCTCGGCCTCGTCGCTCCATCCGTTGCCGCGGCCGCGGGCGATCGCGTCGCCGCCCATCTTCGCCCTGATCGCGTCCATCGCCCCCTCGATGCGGGTCTGGCGGCGGACGGCGCCCTCGAAGAGGTCGGGCGGGTCGGCGAGGCGGGAATCGGCGAGGCTTTCGGCGCCGACGCCGATGAGACGAAAGGCGGCGCCGTCGATCTCGCGCTCCAACAGGATGACGGCGTTGCGATAGAGCGTGTCGGCGAGCTGCGTCGGGTCGGCGAGGCGGTGCGCCCGCGTGCGCAGCTTGAAATCCGCCGTCTTGAGCTTGAGGGCGATGCCGGTGGCGGCGAGCCCGGCCTTGCGCAGGCGCTGCGCCACCGTCTCGCAGAGCGGCCACAGCTCACGCGCGAGCTCGTCCTGCGTGCTGAGGTCGCGGGCGAAGGTGGTTTCGGCCGAGATGCTCTTGGTCGGCGCGTCGGTGACGACGCGGCGGTCATCCTCGCCGTGCGCGAAACGCGCCAGGCGATGGCCGATGCTGCCGTAGCGCCCGGCGAGCTCGCTTTCCTTGATCGCCTGGAGCTGGCCGATTCGCGTAATGCCGTCGCGCGCGAGGCGCTGCGCCAGGGCCGGGCCGACGCCCCAGATCAGCCCGACCGGCTTGCCGGCGAGGAAAGTGGCCGCCTCGCCGCGCCCGATCACCGCGAAGCCGCGCGGCTTGTCGAGATCGGAGGCAACCTTGGCGAGGAACTTGTTGTAGCTGAGGCCGATCGAGATGGTGATGCCGATCTCGCGCTCGATGCGCTCGGCGAGCAGCGCCAGGCTGCGCGCCGGCACCCCGCCATGCGCGGTCTCGGTGCCGCTGAGATCGAGAAAGGCCTCGTCGATCGACACGGCCTCGAGAACCGGCGTCGTCGCCCGCATCAGCTCGCGGACCTGCCGGCCGACGGCGCGGTATTTCGCCATGTCGGGCTTGATGACGACGGCGTCGGGGCAGGATTTGAGCGCCTTGAACATCGGCATCGCCGAGCGCACGCCATAGAGCCGCGCGACGTAGCAGCAGGTCGTGACGACGCCGCGCGTGCCGCCGCCGACGATCACCGGCTGGTCGGCGAGCGCCGGGTTGTCGCGCTTCTCGACGCTGGCATAGAAGGCGTCGCAATCGAGATGGGCGATGGCGAGGCTGCCGAGCTCGCCATGGCGGACCATGCGGGTCGAACCGCAATTGCGGCAGCGCGCGACGGTCGCCGCGGTGCCGTCGGCGCCGGTCTCCGGCGTCGCGCAATCGCGGCACAGCCCAATCACGGGGCCGGTCGTCACGGGGCCGGTCGTCATCGGGCCAGTCGTCGGGGGGCCGGTCGTCGCGGGGTCGGTCACCGCTCCGCCTCCGGCCACAGCCAGGCGGCGCCGCGCACGCCGCTCGAATCGCCATGACGCGGCGGCACCAGCCTGGTCGCCACCACGTCGGAGAAGACGTAGCGGCCCCAGATCGCCGGCACCGCGCTATAGAGCATTGCGATGCGCGACAAGCCGCCGCCGAGCACGATGAATTCGGGATCGATGATGTTGATGACGCTGGCGAGGCCGCGCGCCAGCCGGTCGACATAGCGGGCCAGGCTGGCCTGCGCCGCCGCGTCGCCACGCGCCGCCGCGCGGGCGATCGCCTCGGCGTCCTCATCGCTGCCGGTGGTGCGCCGATGGTCGGCGGCGAGGGCCGGACCGGACAGGAAGCTCTCGATACAGCCCGATTTGCCGCAATAGCAGCACGGACCGGGACGCTCGGAATCGTCCGGCCAGGGCAGGGGGTTGTGGCCCCATTCGCCGGCGATCGCATTGGCGCCGGCAAGCAGCGTTCCGGCGATGACGATGCCGCCGCCGACCCCCGTCCCGAGAATGACGCCGAACACCGAGCGCGCGCCGGCGGCGGCGCCATCGACCGCTTCGGACAGGGCGAAGCAATCGGCATCGTTGGCGAGGCGCACGGTGCGGCCGAGCGCGGCTTCGAGGTCGCGATCGAAGCGACGGCCGATGAGACAGGTCGAGTTGGCGTTCTTGACCAGACCGGTGGCCGGCGAGATCGCGCCCGGCATGGCGATGCCGACGCTGCAGCGTCGGCCGAGCTCGGTCTCGACGGCCTCGACGAGCTCGCGGATGGTGGCGATCGTCGCCGGATAGTCGCGCGACGGCGTCTGCACGCGCCGGCGCGCCACGATGGCACCGGCGCGGTCGAGCGCCGCCACCTCGATCTTCGTGCCGCCGAGATCTACGCCGATGCGCAAGCGAGGCTCTCCCTCAACCGTCCGGGCGCGTCGTCAGGGTCCCGTGCGCCGCTCCGGCGGCAAATGCTAGCGCAAATCGCCCAGCCGTGCTCAACAGGGCGTGACGGCTTGACGGAGGGGATCAGCCATTCTACTTTTGATTGAAAATTACTGACCTCTATTCTCTTCTACGCGTATCATGACCCGGCGAAACCACTGGACCGGCCTGCTTTGCTTACGAATAATTAACAATGATGGTTTAAAAACGACCGACGATCGAGCGGTGGCATAGGGACAGGGGCAGCATGAACAGAACCCAGGCAGTGCATACCCTGAGGACGCGCGCCGAGCCGAAGACCGTTCTCATCGTCGAGGATAACGAGCTCAACATGAAGCTCTTCCACGACCTGCTCGAAGCGCACGGTTACGACACCTTGCAGACCAAGGACGGCATGGAGGCGCTCAAGATCGCCCGTGCGCATCGTCCCGACCTGATCCTGATGGATATCCAGCTGCCCGAGGTATCGGGGCTGGAGGTGACGAAATGGATCAAGGAAGACGACGAGCTGCGCGCGATTCCGATCATCGCCGTCACCGCCTTCGCCATGAAGGGCGACGAGGAGAAGATTCGCGAGGGCGGCTGCGAGGCCTATATCGCCAAGCCGATTTCCGTCGCCAATTTCCTCGAGACGGTCGAGCGCTTTCTGAGCTGAGGCGGCCTCGATGTCGGCACGCATCCTCGTCGTCGACGACGTCGAGGTCAACGTCAAGCTGCTCGGCGCCAAGCTCGCCAGCGAGTATTTCGACGTCCTGAGCGCCGCGGACGGCGCCTCGGCGCTGCGCCTGTGCCGGGCCGAGCTGCCCGATCTCGTCCTCCTCGACGTCATGATGCCGGAGATGGACGGTTTCGAAGTCTGCCGGCGGCTCAAGGCCGATCCGACGACGGCGCATATTCCGGTCGTCATGGTCACCGCCCTGTCCGATGCCGCCGACCGGCTGACCGGGCTCGAGGCCGGGGCGGACGACTTTCTCACCAAGCCGGTCAACGACATCGCGCTCTTCGCCCGCGTCCGCTCGCTCGTCCGCCTCAAGCGGATGATGGAGGAGCTGCAGCTGCGCGAGGAGGTCTGCGGCCGCTTCGCCCACCTGCCGGGCAGCGAGCCGGCCGAAGATCTCGGCGGGGCTCGCATCCTCGTCCTCGAAGACAACAAGCTCGCCGCCGCCCGCGTCGCCGAGACGCTGACGCCGATGGCGAGCGAGCTCATTCAGGTGACGACCTGCGCCGCCGCTGCCGAGCGGCTCGACGCCACCATCGAGCTGATGATCATCGGCATGTCGATTGCCGACGGCGATCCGCTCCGCCTGGTCTCCCACTCGCGCGTCAGCGAGCAGACGCGCCAGATACCGATCCTGCTGATCGCCGATGAAGGCGAGCTGCCGCGTCTCGCCAAAGGGCTCGATCTCGGCGCCAACGACTACATCGTTCGGCCGATCGACCGCAACGAGCTGACGGCGCGGGCCCGTACCCAGATCCGCCGCAAGCGCCTGCACGACCGGCTGCGCGAGAACCATCACCGCAGCCTGTCGCTCGCCCTCATCGATCCGCTCACCGGGCTGTTCAACCGGCGCTATGTCGGTGCTCATCTCGACGGGCTGATGGGTCGGATCGCCACCGGCAGCAAGGGGCCGGCGCTTCTGCTTTTCGACCTCGACCGCTTCAAGCTGATCAACGACAGCTGGGGCCATCTCGCCGGCGACGAGGTCTTGTGCGAGGTCGCCAAGCGCGCGCTCCATGTCGTGCGCAGCTTCGATCTCGTCGGCCGCTATGGCGGCGAGGAATTCGTCGTGCTGATGCCCGAAACCAATCTGCAGATCGCGCTGTTCGTCGCCGAGCGGCTGCGCATCGCGATCGCCGATGCGCCCTTCGTCATCGCCGGCGTCGCGACGCCGCTGCGGGTGACGGTCAGTATCGGGGTTGCGACGACGCTCGAGGGCGAGGATTCGCCGACCGAGCTGCTCCGCCGCGCCGATATCGCGCTCTACGCCGCCAAGGATGGCGGCCGCAACTGCCTGATGAGCTGGCCGGTCGGCGCCGCCGCGCCGCAGCCGATCCGCGAGCTCAGCGACGCCTTGCCCTAACGCGCGATTGCCCTGACCCACATGAAAAAGCCGCTCCGGAGAGCGGCTTTTATCGGCAATCCGGCGGCGAGCGCTACTTGATCTTCGATTCCTTGAAGACGACGTGCTTGCGCGCGACCGGATCGTATTTCTTCAGCTCGAGCTTCTCGGTCTTGGTCCGCGGGTTCTTCTTGGTGACGTAATAGAACCCGGTCTCGGCCGAGCTGACGAGCTTGATGAGGACGGTGTTGGATTTCGCCATGACGGCTACCCGATGCGAAAGATTGCTGGATTGCGGCGCACAATAACCGTCCCGGCGGCAGTGTCAAGCAAGCCGCCTCATGCGCTCCGGTTTGGCGGCCCTTGGCTCATTCAATGACGATCGTACCGACCATGCCGGCCCAGTCATGGTCGGCGCAGGTGAGCTCGTAGCCTCCGGCCTGCCGCGCCACGAAATAGACCGCCTTGGCGGTTCGCGGCTCGACGACGACCTCGTTCTTTCCCGCGTTGAGCACCGTCGGATCGCGCAGCTCGATTGCCGCCAGGAAACCTGGCGCAGTGAACTCATGCAACTCGGCGCTGCGGTTTTCCAGTTGCAAGCGATAGGTCACGCCACGCTCGAAACTGAGCCGGTCAGGGACGAAGCGATATTCCGCCATGACAATGGTAACCGTCCGGGCGTGCGCCCAATCGGCCTTCGCGAGGTCAGTAGCCGACGCTCCGGGATGCATCTCGGCACAGCCTCCGGCGAGCAGCGCAACGAGACCTAGCACGATCGGCTGCCGACCTCTCGCTTTTGGCGAAAATGCAATCTTCACAAAGGTTTACGCCATTTTTCTCAAGCTTCTGACCCGCCCCATAAGGTGGGCGTAAGCTTCTCGTCATACGGTCGAAAGATGGATCTGCTTTCCTATGCCCCGCAAGCCTTGCTCTGGCTCAGCGGCCTCATCGTCGTGGCGGTCGGCGGTTTCTTGAGCTTCGTCTATTGGGATCAGCGCCGCCGATCCGATGCCGATCAATAGATCGCCGATCCCATCTTCGCATCGAAGCGTCGAAGGGCACTTGCGGCGGTGGAATTCGCCTAGATTAATCTAGGGTACCGCTGGCCGGCTCGACTGGGCGCTCAGCTCTGCCGGATGCGGCAGAGCCACCGCGGCGGCGACGCTCGCCGGCTCGGCATGGATGATGCGGGCGTAGAGTCCCGGCTCGCTGAGCAGGCGCTTGGCCGTCTCGATATCGGCGACCCGGTCGCCGGTCCGTGTCGGGCAGGTGCCGCGCAACCGCGTCCAACCCGGCTCGTCGAGGGAGACGCGCGCGAGCGTGTCGCTGCTCTCGCGCGTAGCGGTTTTCCGGATGATGGCGGTGATCGATTGCGCATCGTCCGCGGCGCCGGAGGTGCAGACATTGGGCACCACCCCGTGCTCATGCAGGATATAGCCGCCCGGCGTGATGAGGCGGGCCCAGGTCAGGGTCAGCTCGCCGTCATTGGGCAGGCGCAGGACCGTCTGCACGGTGCCCTTGCCGAAGGACGACGTGCCGACGACGATGGCGCGGCCGGAATCCTGCAAGGCGGCGGCGACGATCTCGGCGGCCGAGGCGGAGCCGCCATTCATCAGCACGACGATCGGCAGGCCGGCAGTGATGTCGCCGGATGTCGCGTCGAATTCCTGGAAGCTGCCGGGATTGCGGCCGCGGGTTGCGACGATGCGGCCGTTATTCATGAACGAATCGGCGACGGCGACCGATTGATCGAGCAGCCCGCCGGGATTGCCCCGCATGTCGAGGATGACGCCCTGCATCGTGCCGCGCATCTCGCTGCGCAGCTTGGCAAATTCGGCTCGCACGCTTTCCGTCGTGTGCTGGTTGAAGCTGCTGATGCGGATGATGCCGACATTGGCGTCGCGGCTGACCGATACCGTCGGCACGCTGATATAGGCGCGCGCCACCGTCTTGCTGATCGGCGCCGCTTGGCCCGGCCGTGCGAGGGTGATGACGACGCGGGTGCCCGAGGCGCCGCGCAAGCGCTGCATCACCTCGTTGCGCGACATGGCGGCGGTCGACGCGCCCTCGATGGCGACCAGGCGATCGTCGACCAGGATCCCTTCGCGCTCCGCCGGGCTGCCCGGGATGATGGCGGTGACGCGAACCTCGTCGGCGGCGTATTCGAGGGTGATGCCGAGGCCTTCGAACCCTTCGCGCGACGCCCGCTGCTCGCGGGCCGCTTCGGGCGAGGCATAGCGGGAGAAACGGTCGAGCGTGCCGGTCAGCCCGGTGAACATCGTCCGCTCGATCTCGTCATCGGCCAGCGCGGCGAGCTTCGGCGATTGCAGTTTGGCATCGCGCAGCAATGTCGAGGTCGTGGTCCCCCAGCCGCGCCAGTCGCGCTCGGACGGCGATTTCAGACGCTCGACAACCTTGCCTGCATCGCGCAGCTCGATCGCACCGGACGCGTCGGTCACCGTGAAATCGGCATCGAGCGTCGTCAGCTTTTTCAGGGTGGCGAGCGCCGCCTCCTGTGCCGTCAGCGGTTCGAGGTAATAATCCATGACTTGGCTGTAGGCGCGGGCGAAGAGCCGGCCGGCCTCGTCATTGGCGTCGAGCCGATTGGGGCTCGGCGATCCCGCGCAGGCGATCAGCGGGATGAGGGCGAGAAGCGAGAGGATGACGCCCCGGCGGGCGCGAGTGGCGCGGCCGAGGCATGCAGCGGTGCCGACCGGGCGGACGAGCGCCCAGTAAGTGTCAGGGCTCAAGATCGGGATAACTCCAGGCTCGGCTCCAATTTGCTACGCCGGCCGCCGAGGTGGCAAGCGCTAACCGAGATTTTTGGAACAAAATAGTGGCCGAACCGTTAACCGCGTTTCACTTTGTCGATATTATCCGTTGCGAAGGCCGATTCTGCCCCGATTCGCGGGCATCGACCGGGGATCATTTCCCGATTCGGGCGAGAATCGGCACTGCGGCACCGCGATAGGCAAATCGCGCTAGCGGCGTGCGCTCTTCCGTCCTTCCGACTTGGCGCGGCCGGTTTTGCCGCCCGCCGGCTTGCCGCCGCGGCCGCGTGATCCCGCCCCCTGTCTGATGGGGCGGCCGGTATGGGGGCCGCTCTCGTCGTCCTCGACGATCTTGAGGATGAGGCCGCCGGTCACCGGGTTGGCCTCGGCGAGGCGCACGGTGACGGGATCGCCGAGCCGATAGATGCGGCCCGAGCGCCGGCCGATCAGGCGGTGCTGCGCCTCCTCGTGATGATAGTAGTCCCCCGGCAGGCTGCCGATCGGCACCAGCCCGTCGGCGCCGCTCTCCTCGAGCGTGATGAAGAGCCCGAAGCGGGTGACGCCGTTGATGCGGCCGGGGAAGCTGGCGCCGACCCGGGCCGCGAGGTAGGCGGCGGTATAGCGGTCGATGGCGCTGCGCTCGGCGGCGGCGGCGCGGCGCTCGGTCTGCGAGATATGCGTGCCGATCGCGGCGAAGGCGGGGAGCGCCAGCTTGCTGCTGCCGCCCTCGCCGAAATCCTCGCCGGCCTCGTTGTGGCCGCTGACCAGCGCGCGATGGACGAGGAGATCGGCATAGCGCCGGATCGGCGAGGTGAAATGCGCGTAGCGCCGCAGCGCCAGGCCGAAATGGCCGATATTCTCGGGGCTGTAGAGCGCCTGCGCCTGGCTGCGCAGGACGAGCTCGTTGATCATCGCCGCATAGGGCGTGCCGGCGGCCTGGCTCAGCAGCCGGTTGAAGTCGCGCGGCCGCACCGCCTGGCCCTTGGCGAGGCGCAGCCCGATACCCTCCAGCCCCTCGAGGAATTTGCGCAGCGCCTCGAGCTTGGCCGGGTCGGGCGCGTCGTGCACGCGGTACATGCAGAGCTGGCGCTGCTTCTCCAGCGTCTCGGCGGCGGCGACGTTGGCGGCGATCATGAACTCCTCGATCAGCCTGTGGCTGTCGAGGCGCTGGCGCCGCTCGATGCGGGTGACCCGGCCGCCCTCGTCGAGGACGACGCGGCGCTCGGGCAGGTCGAGATCGAGCGTGCCGCGCTCGGCGCGCGCCTTGCCGAGCGCCGCAAAGGCACCGTAGAGCGGCGCCACGACCGGCTCGAGAAGCGGCTGCGTCGTCCCGTCGGGCGCGCCGTCGCGCGCCGCCTGGATCTGCTCGTAGGTCAGCCGCGCCGCCGAGCGCATCAGCCCGCGCACGAAACGGTGGCGCGTTTTGTGCCCGCCGGCATCGAGCCACATATGGACGGCAAGACAGGCGCGCGGCACGTCCGGCTTCAGCGAGCACAGCTCGTTCGACAGCGCCTCGGGCAGCATCGGCACGACGCGGTCGGGAAAATAGACCGAGTTGCCGCGCTTCTCCGCCTCGCTGTCGAGCGCCTCGCCCGGGCGGACGTACCAGGAGACGTCGGCGATGGCGACCATGATGTGCCAGCCGCCTTTATTGCCGGGATCGGGATCCGCCTCGGCCCAGACCGCGTCGTCGAAATCGCGCGCGTCGCTGCCGTCGATGGTGACGAGCGGGATGTCGCGCAGATCGGTGCGCGTGCCGAGCTTGACCGGCTTCGCCGCTTCGGCCTGGGCGAGGGCGGCGTGCGGGAACTCGGTCGGGATGTCGTTGCTGTGGATGGCGATCAGGCTGATCGTGCGCGGCTCCGCCGTGTTGCCGAGCCGCTCGACGATGCGCGCATGCGGCGCCGCCAGCCGTCGCGCCGGCAATATTTCCGCGAGGACGAGCTCACCACTGGCGGCGTCGCCGCGGTCGCCGGCGGCAACGTGGTATTCCACCTTGGCGCGCCGGTCGGTCGGCTCGATCCGCCCGCCGCCCGCGGCGTTCCGGCGGAAGACGCCGAGCACGCGCGCCGGTCCCTCGGCGATCAGCCGGACAATTCGCGCCTCATAGCTGCCGTCCTCGAGTCGGGTCAGGCGGGCGACCGCGCGCTGGCCGACTTCGTCGGCGCCCAGCCGGTTCTCGACCACGAAGATTTGCGGCGGCGCGCCGCGCTCTTCCGGCCAAGCGAGCGGACGCGCCGTAACCTCGCCGTCGAGATCAATGGCGGAAATCTCGAGCTCGACAATCGCCGGCAATGCCTCGACGGGGGCAAGCCGTCGATGTGGCCCGCGCTCGGCCGCGCCGTCGCGCTCGATCTCCTTGATCAAGCCCTTGAGAGCGACGCGGTCGGCCGGATGAACCTTGAACTTGCGTGCGATCTCGCGCTTGCCGACGGGGGTCGGGCTGGTGGCGATAAACTGCAGGATAGCCTCGCGCGTCGGCAGCCCTTTCCTGACCCGCTTGGCCACCGCCGGGTCAGCCCGATGCAGCGGATTTAGCCGCCTTGCTCGAGGATCTCTTCTTCGTCTTGGCAGCGGTGCTCTTCTTGGTCTTCGTCGCCGGGCCCTCAGCCTTGGTGCCTGCCTTCTTGGCCTTCGCCGCTGGCTTCTTGCCCCGCTGGCTCTTGCGCTTCTTGCCCTTGGCCTCCTGCGCCTTGAGCAGCTCGATGGCGGCCTCGAGCGTCAGCTTCTCGGGCTCGATCGAGCCGGGCACGGTGGCAAACAACCCGTCATGGCTGACATAGGGGCCGTAGCGTCCCTTGAAGAGCTGGATCGGCGCGCCGTCGTCGGGATGCGGGCCGACGGTGCGCAACGGCTGTGCGGCTTGGCGGCCTTTGCTCGGCTCGGCGAGCAGGCTGACCGCACGGTTGAGGCCGATCGTCAGCACGTCGTCGTCGGCCGTGAGCGATTTGAAGGCCGCGCCGTGTTTGAGATAGGGTCCGAAGCGGCCGACCCCGGCGGTGATCGTCTCGCCGGTTTCCGGGTGTTTGCCGATCTCGCGCGGCAGCGCCAGCAAGCGAAGGGCGGTTTCGAGATCGACATCGGCTGGCGTCACCCCGCGCGGCAGCGAGACGCGCTTGGGCTTGCCGCCGTTCTCGCCCTCGCCGAGCTGGACATAGATGCCGTACGGGCCCTTACGCAGGCTGACCGGCTGATTGCTCTCGGGATCAAGGCCGAGCAGCTTGGGTCCGCTATCCAGGGTGTCGGCCTCGCCATTGCCGCCTTCGATGCCGAGCGGCCGCGTGTAGCGGCATTCGGGATAGTTCGAGCAGCCGATGAAGGCGCCGAACTTGCCGAGCTTGAGGCTGAGCCGTCCGGCTGCGCAGCCCGGGCAGAGCCGCGGATCCTTGCCGCCGGGATCCTCCGGGAAGAAATGCCGGCCGAGCTCCTCGTCGAGCGTCGCGATCACCTGGGTGATCGTCAGCTCCTTGGTGCCGGCGATGGCGACCGAGAATTGCTCCCAGAAGTCGCGCAGCACTTTCTTCCAGTCGGTCCGTCCGCCCGAGATGTCATCGAGCTGGTTCTCAAGGTCGGCTGTGAAGTTGTACTGCACCAGCCGGTCGAAGAAGCTGCTGAGGAACGCGGTGACGAGACGACCGCGATCCTCTGGTACGAAGCGCTTCTTGTCGATGCGGACATAGTCGCGGTCCTGCAGCACCTGGATGATCGAGGCGTAGGTCGAGGGCCGGCCGATGCCGAGCTCTTCGAGGCGCTTCACCAGGCTAGCCTCGGAATAACGCGGCGGCGGCTGGGTGAAATGCTGCTCCGGCTTGACCGCGTCGCGCGCCAGCTTTTCGTCCTTGCTCATCGCGGGCAGGCGGCCGCCTTCGCCCTCCTCCTCGTCGGGATCGTCGCGATCCTCATGATAGAGCTTCAGGAATCCGTCGAATTGGATAACCGAACCGGTGGCGCGCAGCACGATCTTGCCGTCGCCGGAAGCGACGTCGATGGCGACCTGGTCGAGGATGGCCGATTGCATCTGACTCGCCACGGTGCGCTTCCAGATCAGCTCGTAGAGCCGGAATTGATCGGTCTCGAGCGCCCGCGTCAGCGTCTCCGGGCGAGCGAAAAGATCGGTCGGGCGGATCGCCTCATGGGCCTCCTGAGCGTTCTTGACCTTGTTCTTGTAGATACGCGGCGCGGCCGGCGCGTAGTCGTTGCCGTAATCGCGGGTGATCAGCTCCTTGGCGGCGACCAGGGCGTCATTGGCAAGGTCGACGCCGTCGGTCCGCATATAGGTGATGAGCCCGACCGTCTCGCCGCCAATATCGACGCCTTCGTAGAGGCGCTGCGCCAGCGACATCGTCCGGCTGGCGCCGAAGCCGAGTTTGCGCGAGGCTTCCTGCTGCAAGGTGGATGTGGTGAAGGGCGGTTGCGGGTGGCGCTTGACCTGGCGTCGCTCGATCTCGCTGACCGCAAACTGCCCGGCGCCGGCGATCGCCGCCGCGGCGGCGCGCGCTTCCGCTTCGCTGCCCAGCGAGAATTTGTCGAGTTTCTTGCCGTCGAGATGGGTGAGGCGGGCGGTGAATTCCTGCCCCGCAGCGGTGCGTAAGACGACCTCGATCGACCAGTATTCCCGCGGCTTGAAGGCCTCGATCTCGGCCTCGCGCTCGCAGATCAGGCGCAGCGCGACCGATTGCACTCTTCCCGCCGACTTGCTGCCCGGCAGCTTGCGCCAGAGCACAGGCGAGAGGGTGAAGCCGACGAGATAGTCGAGGGCGCGCCGCGCCAGGTAGGCCTCGACGAGCTCCCGGTTCAATTCACGCGGATGGCGGAAGGCATCGAGCACCGCGTTCTTCGTCACCTCATTGAAGACGACACGCTTGACGTCGATGCCCTTCAGCGCGTTGCGCTGGCGCAACACTTCTTCGACGTGCCAGGAGATCGCCTCGCCTTCACGATCAGGATCGGTGGCGAGGAAGAGGTGATCGGCACCCTTCAGGGCCTGTGCGATCTCCTTCATTCGCTTCTCGCCGCGGCCGTCGACTTCCCACGACATCGAGAAATCGTCGTCCGGCAGCACCGAGCCGTCCTTGGCCGGCAGATCGCGAACATGACCATAGCTCGCCAGCACGGTGTAGCCGCTGCCGAGATACTTGTTGATGGTTTTGGCCTTGGCCGGTGATTCGACGACGACGATTTTCATGAAACCGCTAATAAATTATTGAAGATCAGCGCGTTGCGGGGCGAACCTAAAGCAGGGACACCTGGTTGCCCGGGTGGCGTTCCAGTCGGCCGGCGAGTTCCAGCTCGAGCAGGACGGTGACCACCATCGCCGGCGAGACATGGCATTGCCGGACCAGTTCGTCAACCGCGACCGGTGTGCGCCCCAGCCGCTCGATGATCTGTCCACGTGCCGAATCGCGCGGTTCGCCGACAGTTTCGGGTGGTGATGGCGCCCAGGATGGCGTCACCGGCGGCGCCGGTCGGGTGCGGGCTTCTTCGATCATCCCGCCAGGCAATTGCGGAATGATATCGTCGACCGATTCGGTCAAGGTGGCGCCGTGCCGAATCAAATCATTGGCGCCGCGGCAGCGTGGATCGAGCGGCGATCCCGGGACCGCGAAGACCTCCCGTCCTTGATCGAGCGCGAAGCGTGCCGTGATGAGCGAACCCGAGCGCGCGGCGGCTTCAACCACCAGGATGCCGAGCGACAGGCCGGAGATGATCCGGTTGCGGCGGGGAAAGTCCCGCGGCTTCGGCAGCTTGCCAACCGCTTGCTCGGCGATCACGGCGCCGTGCTCGACGATCGCCTCATAGAGCTCCTGGTTCTCTGGTGGGTAGACGACGTCGACGCCGCCGGCGAGAACGGCAATGGTGCCGCTCGCCAGCGCGCCGAGATGCGCCGCCGCGTCGATCCCGCGCGCCAGCCCGGAGGTCACCACGAACCCATTGCGACCGAGCTCGCTTGCCATGTCGCGGGCAAGGCGCCGCCCGTTGGCCGAGGCGTTGCGCGCGCCGACCACCGCGATGGCGCGGCGCCCGAGCAGCGCCGGATCGCCCCTGACGGCGAGCAGTGGCGGGGCGTCGTCGACCGCGGCGAGCGCAGGGGGATAGTCCGGTTCGCCCCAGGCGAGAAGCGTGGCGCCGACCCTGGCGAGATCAGCCAGCTCGCGTTCGGCTTGCGCTCGCGGGAACAGCGTCAACGGCGCCCGCCTGCCGCCGCGGTTGGCAAGTTCCGGCAATTTCTCGAGTGCCGCACTCGCCGATCCGAACCGGCGCAGGAGCTGATAAAAGGTGACGGGCCCGACATTCT
>WNFC01016860.1_pt1 | contig 14014 bp, 20 predicted proteins | sample 5400541 | NCBI WGS metagenome assembly WNFC01 (sample SAMN13153342, study PRJNA577476) | soil metagenome | isolation source: 120 cm saprolite under Douglas fir tree site 2 hole 2 replicate 1 | place: USA:California | collected 2015-04-18
CTGACCTAATAACCATTACCAAATATGGAACTTTTGAACCAAGAATCCAACTCCACACAAGTTGCCTTTGTCTTCCCTTTGCATTCTCCAACCATGGTCTGACAACAATGATGGCCAAAATGACTGCAAAGACAATGCAACCATAACAATAACAATAATAACAATGCAATAACTGTGCAATGACACAATGGCACAACAACTGCAACTGCAATAATGCCAACAACAACAATAATGACAGCATAAAGACAGACCATGATGGCGATGGTGTGACAACTGTGATGGTGATGGTGTGACAACCATGTTGGCAATGGTGTGACAACCTCAACAGTGAGGGTGCAGGCACAGCAATGGTGATGGGCACAGCAACTGCAGTGGTGATGGTGTGACAACTGTAAGGGTATAGGCAAGGGCTATGGGTGTGGCAACTGCAGTGGTGATGGCATGACAACCACAATGGTGAGGGAGGGTGAGGGCAAGGGCATGGTGAGGGTGATGGGTGTGGCAACTGCAGTAGTGATAGTGTGACAACTGTGAGGGTGAGGGTGATGGGCATGGCAACTGTAGTAGAGATGGTGTAACAACTGCAACAGTGATGCTAATGATCATATAGAGACCATGGCTGCACTGCAGTAACAACAACAATCATGCAAAGACTGAGTGCAATTGTAACTGCAACAATAATGACATTTTTATTTGCTTGTGCATTACTTACATACTTCTTGTCAACTACTCTTACAATAAGTAAGGTAGCATAAAAAAGTATAAATTTTGATTAAAGTGTAGAAAGTAAAAAACATGTTTTTCTGATTAGTGATTAGGCTGCCCAGCCTACTTATTGACACTTCTAAGAAAGTCTTATGTTCCACTTATAAACATATATAAACTCTTAGACTAATTTTCATATCTTAGAAAATTACATCAAGCTTAGAGCTGCTTTGTCTTATAGTAATAACTTAGGTGGCTTAAGAGACAGGAGCTAAGCTACATCTAAGTTAATCTCTGTTCTAAGCATGTCTCAGCAGAAAATATTTTCCTGATGTGATTGTACCTTAACAGACTTCTGTGCTTGGTCCAAAGCCATCCATCACCTGAAAGACATCCTTGCCCCCTATATGATTAATACCTTCTCTCCACTCCCATCTCCCTCTATTCTCCCACACTCCCTGCCTGAACCTGCCCTGCTCCCTATACCTCTATCAGAACGTTGCTCACTATTGCGCAGCTATATAGGTGCAGCTGTAGGCAAGCAACCCATCTTGTTGTGTGGGTTTGTTGTGTAGTTTGCTTAGGACTACTGTAGACTAGATGTCACACTTGGAGTGAGTGAGACAATGTGTATTAGAAGTCTACATAGTAGGGTATTTATACCTATATGTAGCTATATAACAAATACAACAATAAGAGTGAGTAAAGGTGTCCACAATATCATGTTTACAGTGTCACCTGATATGTTTTACATCTAGATGCCCAAATAATGTACTAAGATTGCTAGAGATGTTCTGTATAGTATCAATACTATCCAGTATAGTAAACTGAATGATGTGGCACCTAAGGGCTGCTGAGAGATCTCTTCTATAATTGGATCTAAGGCATATCTGTGTAAAATACAGTGTGTGCAAATACTGGTGGTTGTAGACCGCTTCTAAGTGCTGTGTGTAAGTGTCAGCTCCAGTGTTCTAGTTAATCACTATTATTCCAACACTCACTACTTACACATGTCTTGTGAGTGGAAGATGTCTCTAAAGGTGATGAAGATAAGAAGGACCCTTGTAGTATCCTCTAGTGCAACTGGACTAAGTATGACCCCACTAACCCCAACCACTATCCTGTTACCTATCTTGATCAGTGGGGATACTCTTAGACATGCCCCTATATCTAGTATACCTTCAATAGAGAAATCTCTACTGTCTAAGCTAAGGTTGCATTGATCCCTCATAAAGGATCTATAGGGAAACCCTCCATGCTTACCCAGCCTCTAGCCCAGGAACCCCTAGCTTAGACAACAACTTTAGCATGTTCTACCCTCATGTGACCCAGTGGCTCCTTATCAACAATGCTCTTGCTAGCCTCAAAGACATTAGGGTTATAGTAAAAGTCAGCCATTATTGGGCTGCCCTTATAGAAGAGGCAGTTTAGTGAAGGAATGTAGCTAGGGCTGAAGAGGCACTCTAACATGCTAGAGAAAAGAAACTGTCAGCTGAGGCTCATCTTTTCCAAGCCTACATCTACTCTCACATCCACCATCTTCTCCTTGACCCCAGCCAACCCCTATCATCTAACCCCTAGAGCCTAACTATTACCCTGGTTGCTTTGCAAGGCCCTACCAACAATAATGGTTGGGGTGCTGCTACTTGGGCTGACCTCTCTTCCTAGCCCCTCAAATGCCTTGAGGGCCCCTGCAAGAATTGTGGGGAAAACTACTTTGTTGAGGCCCACTACCCCTTTGCTAAGCAATGTTATAAGTGCTAGGGGAGGAAGCATATTCACTTCTGGTGCCCTGTTTGCACCATGGAGACTAACCATAAGGAGGACTGGAGCCTAGAGTATGGTATGGTGGCATCCAATGATGAAGCCTAGTTGTAGTGTGGTAGCTACAGTACCAGACAGCAAAAAATGACAATTTTTTTTAAAGATGTATTTTTGTTAGTAAAGCCCAAATAACACACTCTATAAAATTGAGACCCAAAAAAGATCATCCAAACTCAAATTAAGCACTGGAGACCTAGAAACAGTGCTAATTGACTGCTTTTGATATTCTGTCTTCAATTCTGGACTCTGATTGGGCTGAAAAAATCTGTGAGAGCACACAGAAACCATGTGACAGAGGGTCAGTGAGGTCACCACGTGACAGCGATAATGACGTGCGTGTGCAGGCACACACTCAATATGGGAGGGGAATGTGGAATAAGATGTTTATTGGAAAAAAAAACAGTAAAATACATGACACAGTATGGTAGAACATAAGCCTATGTGGGCCTGGTTCAAACAGGATGACACATGATGCGTGCCTCTAGAGAGGACCAGGCCCTCACTGATATGATTGTTTTGGAAGGGATGGGCAGCAGCACCATTGAACATGGGGCCGCTGACGAGCTTGTTTGAATGGAAAGCTGCAAGGGCAATGTCAGTGAAAAAAGAAAAGAAAAGAAACCCAATCTGATGCCAGTGCACGACATCAATCCCAATATTTTCCCATTGCACTGACACAAGCCACCATCGCACATGCAGCAAAAACATCAATCCTGAGGCTGCCCACCAAAAAGGTGAAGGGTGGAGAAGCAGCAGGTGCAGAAGCAATCACACGCCTCAAGTCCAGGTCCATCTCATCTTCAGCCTGCTGAGTCAGATGGTGTTGATGTGGACTCAGAGTCAGACACCAGCATGCCTGATTCGTGGGACCCCCATGTGGGCTTGAAGCTATCTGAAATGGATGGTTGCGCCTCGGATGCCAATGTCAAGATGGAAGATGAGCTGCCGCCTGGAGGAGAGGAGAAGGTGAACATGGCCATGGTCGAGTTGATAATCAAGCTGGAAGGCTGTGACAAGAATCCTCATTGCGAGTTGCATCCAGAGTGGTGTCAAGGGTGGCATCAGCAGCAGCATCTCATGTGTTGTTAGTTGCCCCATTGTAGCAGTCCTCTTCTCACCCACCTTCATTGTGTGCTCCATCACCTGTGGAATTGAGTGAGAGTGGAAGTGAGTTGGATGGGGATGATGATGTAGTGGGTTTGACTCATGAGCTGGACAGTGTGGAGAACAGCAGTGTGCTTGGCCCTGAGGAGGAGGAGAAAGAGGAGGAAGAGGAAGATATGGACAACTTCATTGATCTAGATAGATTTGAGCTAAACACCAAGGACAAAATTTGCAGGTGGAAGAAACTGCGAGATCAAATCAAGTTAGACATGAATGAGGGACACAAGTGACATAAGACACTCCTGGTGGTTTATGGATGTGTATCGACAAGGTTTGATGGGGAAGGCGGCTGAATGGGCCATCCATAAGCAGAAAGTGCACTGGTGAGTTGGATAGCAGGCAATGATGGCGATCAAGGCCATTCTGAACTAAAAAGTTTGGCTAGAAACCCCAAAAGGGGCATGTAATATAGCACATTTTTATATCATGAGAATGTTCAAACCCAAAAACCATGGGAAAGATCAGACAAGAGTGTTTTTGGACATTTTCAGCCTTTCTGAGAATGAATCTAAGGTCCATTGTCCTATAAAAAATCTAGATTAGCCACTAGAAAAATTGTCGTTTTTTGCTATCCAGTACTATACAAGTCTAAGAAGGGGGTAATGTTACAATCTAGACTATCTTTTTCTTTTCTTACCAGTTATCTCTGACTCATACTGTAGACCAGTGCTTCTTGTGTTTCATCTATGACTCATCATCTTGCTTCTTATATTTCAGATCTATAAGGCTCCTTCCTCTTTCAGTCACCTTATTGTTCTCCCTCTGTTCCTATTTAGTATGAGGCTGTGCCCCTCCCTGTATATAAGACCCTTGGGCTGCTCCCTTAAAGCCTAAGCCTAACTTGATCCCCAATCTAAGCTACAGTAGTCTTTACCTTTGTTTTCTGGCATGCTTAGGTCTCACCCTGTATGAACTGTTGAGGCTTATATTCCACCTTGTTGCTCAACTTAGTCTCATAGCCCTATCCCTCTCCCCTCTCTCCTCATTCATTCAAGCACCCTAAAGCAACCACACTTGAGTGTAGACTTGACCTAGTGTCATCCCCATTGTATAGTGAACCTCTGTTCATTGCAAACCCTCCCTACTCTTGTTATTGCCTTATGTGACCACACACACCTAATGTTAGGCCACCTTGCATCCTGCTTGGAATATAACAGGTAGCTTTCTCAGCCCCACCTGCAAATTTAATGCTAGTAGTGCTCTTGGTGGGAGCAGGTGCGGTGTCATTTAGTGCTGTAATTACATCTTGTCTATGTAAAGCCACCTTGCCCATGTCTCCACTACCATTGCCAAGCATGTGTATGCTCCTCCCACCTCCATCTCCACCTTCACCTCCTAGCTCTCCCCATGCACAATGTTTATACCATATGCAACAATACACCAGACCACCTCTGCCTCCTAGCCCTCCCCTCATGTGATGTCCACACCATATGCCACATACTGTATGACAAAGTGTAGAACCTCCTCTGCCTTTGCCTTCTAGCCCTCTCCTTATGTGATGTCTATGACACACAAAAACTCCTTTCTCCTCAACCACCATTATCTAGGGATACTGCTTGGAATACCTTATGACCCCTACTGCTGCTGGTTCTTTGTAGTCACTGTACACAGTCTATACACTGTTGTTTTGTACTTGACACTTCCCTTGCCACCCAGCTATTGCCACACCCACACCAATGTTGACAACTGCCGACAATCATGACACCCTCTACCTCAACCCCTGGGTTTTTGCTCCTATGCTGAGCAACAACCTGGTGGCCTGCAACCTCACCCTCCACATCACGAATGCCCTCACCATCACCAACTTTGCTGACACTGAGTTCGGCGACACCTTCATAGACAACCTCAATGATGTCATCAACACCATTGCCTATGGCTTTTACATGGACCAACCTGGCTCTGCCCTTAACAAAGAACAGTGGCTCCAGGCCACCACACAGCTCATGGCCACCTCACATCAAGGCCTCTACAAGGCATTCCCCCTAAAGGACATACCAGAATTCCTGGCCTCCCTGGGCCCAGATGACATGACCGCCATTGGCACCTTTGCAGAGGCCATTGGCACCCTTAATTACTACCTTAAGAATACCTCTGGAACCTACTAGAAACAATGTGCATGATGCCTGTGGGTTACTGGGGACTCCATCCCTAAAGACTGCTAGGAGGCAGAACTCCTAATGTGCAACCAACATGCCAATGCCACAAGGCTCTCAATTATCAACTCCACCATATGTGAAATGAGAGCTGAAGCTGAGAAGCAGAGGGATCTGATCTGCTCTACTGCAGAGGATCAGATCATTCTCTTGATCACTAATGCTAACCCTCCACCCTTCAGTGCAGACCCTCACATCAAGGCCTGGGTCACCTGCCTCGTCAAAGAGACCTACAACAAGGCTGAAATCAAGGTTACGGAACAGGCCATTCACTGTGGAAACGAGTTTTTAGGCTGATGTAAAAGCACGTGTAAATATATTATAATGACATCTTAATCTGATGTGAGGAAAACTTTGAGAATAATCTGACCATAATCCGACCAACCAGATTAGCCAAGCCATTCCCGTGCTTTTCCTATGTAAAAGCAATGTCTGCTTTTTGTTTCTCTTCTTAATCTTCACATTTTCCGATGCGCTCTTTTTTCATTCCCCCTCCCTTGTAAACCCACTATAAACCGACATGGATTACAAGCAATCCACAATTTTCTGCATCTGCTTAGCTTCTTCCCAGCAGTAAGTCCTTTTTTTTTTCTCTAAGTCGTTCTTTGCTCACCATCGTTGCACCATGGCACAACAGCCCGACCCAAGCAATGTCTTTAGGATCAACCTGGTCCCTCACGCCAACCAGTCCCTTCAGTTCACCTTCCAGCCAGCTTCCAATGGGCCTGTGGTGTGTCTTCCCCTTTATTCTAAAATCTCTTAATGCTAACTAGTACTATATCTCAGAGGATAGAGATATCGACTGGCCCACCCAACTACATCAGGCCGGCCTTTCCTGAGCATGCTGCCACAAGCCCTGTCCCACTGAATGAGCTACTTCCTGATGACCTCAAGAACATCTTTGATTCTGACCTAGAGGGCGACGAGAATGTTGAGGTGGTAGACATGCTGCTGGCATGTCTTTCAACGACAGCACAGCCTGCTGACGATGTCATCATCTCTAAGATGGAACCCGAGAGCAACGAAGAGGTGACCATAGTTCACTTTCAGCTGGTGGCTGGCCCATCTTGTCCATCAACTGTGCTCCCTCCTGAAGACCTCTCTGTGACTAAACCAGAGAGTGATGAGGAGCCCCAGCTTGCCACAGTAAGCATGCAGACGGTTTCTCACCCATCTCCCATTGCTAACAAACAAAGCAGGCCAGCTTCAAACATGCCAAGCTTGAGAAAATCTGATGCATTTTTGTTTAACCATGTGTTCCTTATCTTGCTCGTCACCCATTCAACTGTAGTATATTTGTCATTATGTCATAAACGCCTGTCATTAAACTGTTATCCTGCTGTCCGATATATGAAAATTTGACTTGTTGCAAAATGTTCTCGTCTCCGTGTGATTGCATGATCCCCCTCTTGCCTCTCATCTTCTCTCATGTTATATCCGCATACATATATGTCTGCTGCCCCTGCGACAAATGCAAAGGGAACCTTGTCTCGCTGTGAACCATGTGAGAACACCATAAGGCAGTATTGAAAAATCAAACGGTCTCTGAGCAAAATGAGTGGAAATGTATGGCCTCATCTGCAGAACTGATTGCAGACTCGTCCTCAAGCAGGTTCCCCATTGATTCATGTAATACACCGCCTGTTCTCAATGTATCTGACCCATCCACCACCTGACACTCACCAATCCAACAAGAGGCACTCAACCTTGGTGCTAACCCCAGCACTGATATTGACATCTTTCTGTCACACATTCCAGGTCCCATACAGCAGTGCTTCGAGCCAACTGAATTATCCTTCATTAAAGAACTTCCAGAACCACTGCTTTATGTAGATGGACAAGAAGATCTTCTTAATCTTTGCAAGGATCAAGTGGATAATCCTGTGCATGAGGATGACATCTCTGCATATGCAGGCCCCTTCCACTCCAAGCCCAATGAAGACAAACCTGACCCTTTTGTGGTTGAATCCAATAACTCTATGCCACCCATGTCTGGCATCCAGAGAGAGCCAGACCACCTTCTGGTTATCTATGTGATAGTCGCATGGCTCCACATGCAGTTCTCACTTCTGTGCGTTGCATGCAATGCCCTGCTCGCGTTCCTTGCATGCTTACTTATGTTTTTGATTCCAGGTACACAGCTCCCATTTGTCACACTTCATTCTGCTACACACACCCTCAGCATTGACCCACAAATATGTCTACTCGCCATCTGTCCCAACTGCCGAGATGTATTTCCCTTGGCTAGTTCAAAGTACATGCAGGACAAATGTGCTGCTTGCAAGACTCTGCTTTTCTTATCTGATCAGACAAAACGAGGCAATTTGCGCACAATCAAGACCCTAAGAATCAAGTATCCGTATCTACCATTATCTGACCAGATTGCAGCCCTCCTCAAGATCCCTAGTGTCGAGGCCTTGCTGGACCAATGGTGCATGAAGCCACAAAGCCCCAGTAAATACAGCGACATATTTAATGGGGGTATATGCTGCCTCAAACTTAGGGCACCCAATGGGACGCTATTCTTTTCAAATCTTCCCCACAAGAAGAATGGGCCTGGTGGGGAGCTTTGCATTGGAGTTAATTTGGGGGTTGACTGGTATGTATATTACCCTCCGTGATTCCAACTCATCAAATTTTGCTGCAGGTTTTCTTACATATGTAGTAACATCGCCCCATCACATTCGTCATGTCCAACATCTTTCTTGATCTGCAACCTACCACCAGGGTATTGGTATGTCACATTAAGTATTTCCGCATGCCTCGCAGTTAAATTTTCCAGGTACTGCATATCAAATCTTATGTGCACAAGTATCCTCCCAGGTCCGAAGGAGCAGAACCCCAACGAAATACAACACTTTTTATGGCCAATTGTTTCTGACCTTTTATGTTTGTGGAAGGATGGTATCACATGCCCCACAGAGTCCATGCCACAGGGTGAGTTCATCCTTTCCATGCTGTGGATTATGTATTGACCAAAACAGGCCACCTCATTTGTGTTATCCTCGTGGCTGTCATATGTGACAAACCTGCCACTCATAAAATCGGTGGGTTTGTGTCCCACTCCCACACCAACTTCTGCACACTCTGCTGGATATTGACACATGAGAAGGACAAACCAGCCACTTTTCGGGCAGGAGGTGAGTCATGCGTGTCTCATTTCCTTATCCTCTCTCACTCTTTACAGTATTCTGCCCTAGGACAAATGAAGAGTAACATCAACTCAGCAAAGAATACCGTAAACTCCCTACACCTACTGCACACAAGAACTTTGTCAAAGATCATACAACCCGGTATACACAACTCTCCCGTCTCCCTTACTTCAGCTTGGTTGAGCAGATCATGATCAATCCTATGCACAACCTTTTTCTCAGTATGTACTCTATCAATCAGGCCTGTGATGGTGTCTTGATCCCCAACAGGGCTTGTCAAGATGCACTTTTATAACATATGGATCCAGCACAAGATCCTTCGTGCAAACCACAAGCTACAGGTCTTCCATACCATGCTCGCAGATGTAACAATTTATCTTTGTTGCTCTCTTTACTAAACATAAGTTTTTAGTTTACAGTCCCTTCATCATGTGGCAAGCTGCTGACAGATATCAGCGTGCCTTCAGGGGGCTCCCTTACCACTGACCAATAGCTGTTGCTAGCCACGGTGTATGGTCCTATTGTGGTACATGATTTAGTACTCTTTATGTTCTCACCTTATTGTCGACCTTTAGGTGCCCCAGCTTTGGGGCTCCTCCTTATTGGCGCATGGTGGTAATGAAGTACTGTTGCGACAAGTTTCCTCAATTGCTGAAATCAAAGTGGAGAAGGATTGCGAGGCTGCTCGAAAGGCAGAAGACCACAAGGCACTAGCGGATGCAAAGGAGCAAGGCAAAGAAGCTGTTGCAGCCATCAAAGCATGGATCACCCAGGATTGGGCAGCATCAGCAGAGGCTTTAAAGGTGGAAAAGCTTAGGGTTGCAGCTGAGCGGCAGGTGGAGAAAGTGAGGGTTGCTGCAGAGAAGAAGGCGAAACAGGCCAAGCAAAGGGTATGTGCTTAGTATCACCCACTGAATATCTGTTGACTTTTTCTCAACCCTTGAGGCTGCCAAACGGAGAGCAACATCGCAAATAGTTGAAGGCCTCCCCGAAGGAGTGCATTGAGCACTCCCTGCTCCCCAAGACCAGCAACAAGGGAATATAGATGAGGACCTTATCAATGCTAGCAGCAGCGATGACAAGTTTTCGATGCACCCCAATGACTCCCACAATTTCCTCAAGCTTTGTTCCGCCCTTCGTATCCTTGTGTAGAGGTGCCTTATTGATTCTGATATAGATTTCGCAGATCACCTCATACACGAATACTGCACGGAGCTCATCCCTGTACGTCTATCATGCCCAACTCTATCTACTGATATACTGATTTTCTGATGCAGCTTTATGGTTCTGGCATCATTAAGCCAAACCATCACTACACGACTCATGTTAGCGAATGTGTGCGGAACTTCGGGCCACTCCACAATTTCTGGACATTCCTCTATGAGCGTCTCAACAAAGTTCTCAAGTCATTCAAGACCAACAACCATGGCCAAGGTGAACTCGAAACAACTTTATTCTCTGAGTTTCAGAAGATGTGTCAGACAAGCCAACTGGTATGTTGTACTAAATTACATTTCCTCTCAGACACTAATATACCTGTATCATAGACCTATTCCTTGCTACATGACCCAATAAAGTCGCTTCAGTGCAACATTGCAGAGATTATACTCCACGCTGTGAATGAAGAACGGGGTATGGTAGCAGGGTTGGCTGTGTTGTCGCAGGCCCTTGATGAGGAACTTACAGATGGAAAGTAAGTGTTGACCTTGCCTGAGAATGGTACTAATGGCTTGCCTGTGTTAACAGGCAACATACCATATGCTCTCAGCCCTTGACGCCAGCCTCAAAACATGTCGTTGGACACATACCACCTCCTCACTGACAAGATCTGCTTCCAGTACCCCCTCACACCTGTTCACTGCCATTCGGACGCCACAGTAGCTTCCAATAGCTTGCTGCTTGACCACAAGGCGATATTTTTGAGTACATTGTTGTCAATGGCAAGTGATATTATGTGTCTTAGACAGTTGGTTGGAACAAGTCTTCATTTATCTGGGTCCTCATCCTGGGCTCCTCTCAAGTCACTGCCTACAGAGAACTGCTTGAAATCTTCCAGTTCAGTCAAGACTTTGAACAAACAGTCTGTCCACTGTGGTTGGCGTGGGTGCGCTGGCTCACATCATGGGAAAGCAAGTGCAATAGTATCTAGGACAATTTGTGAGTTGCCATCCTCTAACAACTTGTTAAAATGCGACTCAGAAGGGGCCCTTGTGTCACAAGGACTCAAGGGGACTGCAGAGGAGGAAATAATACTGTATTTAATGTACTAAAGAGAGTGTAACATACCTGTAGAGGAGGAAATAAGACTAAGGTAAAAGTTGCTCCTCTGCAGCAAATATCAACCTGACTAAGCTATAAATATGACCAAATATAGAAGTAGATGTCTGGAGTGGGCCTGACCACTTACTTGTCTCCAGCCGCACTGTCAATGTTCAGCTCTGGGAATTGGGGGAGTATCAGAACCACGATACGTCCCTGCCGTCATTGATCAATCCCTGCTGGATCAACAGCTAGCTGGCCCTAACAACCATATCGATAGGCCAGAACAAGACAAAAGTTTGGGCCACAATTGACCTTACAAAGGTACATGATTCTAACATGGTGGGTGATGTATGCACTTATATTATCACATAGTGACAATGGTAATGGACAGGATGCAACGATTCTTAGCTAACAAAAAACAGACTACACATTCACTCTCTTCAATGTGATGGACCTGCAACAGGCTGCGTATCACCCATATGTTCATTCTCTCTTGTCTTGTGCAAATTGGTGAGTTCCTCCAGGTGATCCCTGTCAACAGGGTGTAGTTCATCATCATTGAGGCGGTTATAGAACCCTATGAGCCACTCCACATAACCACTGACTAACTTGACTTCAGGATGTTCTTTCACCCACCAATCTGCTACCATGGACCTAGATGGCCTGCTCTTCATCAACAAAGGCAAGTGGTCGGATAGCCTTGATAGTGGTGAATCAAAATCCCTTTTGAAACCTCTCCCAATATTGGTTGTTGTGCACTGCCTCTTTTTTGGGGGTTCACACCCTTCGTCAGATTCATTGATATTGTCTGTATCCCCACCTTTGAAGGCTCGGAATGATAGCCAGTGGAGAAAGGCAATGTACTTCAAGACTTAGGTGAGTGTCTCTGTCCAATTCAAGTTATTAAGTCTTTACTCACATCAGGGCTTCACCACTCTATCCTAATCGCCATCTTTGCTTTCTCCCTGATGCCTGCTTTAATCCACCTTTCTTCCAAGCCATCTAAAAGCTCATCTGGCAATACAGTCTCGGGGTCACTGGCAAAATCCATGTCAACCACACCCATCGCCTCTTTGAGAGGAATCTCCTTTTCAGCACAGTAATTTTTGATGGCCTTTCTATGAGCACTGGTACGCTAATGAAAAGATTAATGTCTTGTGTACTAAGAGTTTATAACAGGGAGAGATGATCTTACAGTTCCCTGGCAGCCCCGATGTTTTCCCATGCCTTTCACTTTCTAGTGTTTTACAGGGTCACTTCTCTTGTTGTATTGCTTGTAAACATTTCTCCAGTAAGTCTTCACACATTCTGTTATCGCTGACACTATAAAATCAGAATCTTTAATTTCTCCTTTGCCATTGTTGGCTCGAAGTTGCTGTGTCAGATATTAATGTGAGTACTAGTACACCATTGTCCAGTGACACTAGGCTAACCTCTTCATTTTGCTGTATGTGGTTGATGACCACCTTGATAAATTGGGCATTCACCTCATCATTGATCTTGTCTTTCCAGCGAGGATGCCAAGTCTCCTTCCCATCTACAAGCTTAAAAGTTAGATTGTCCTCCAATGGCTTCACTGCACAAAGTTGCTTGGTGTGCTTTGCTTTGTTGCCGCTTATATCAACCCCACACATTTCATAGAACAATGCATGGACGAGGGGCTAGTGCAAAGGTGAGATAATTGCAATGTCATGGGTGGTTGAATCCACTGACTCACCTTGACTGTCAGATGATCATTTGTGCCACCCCTTGACACTGCAGTCATCTTCTTAGAATGACTTCCTGTTCCAGTTTCATCTTCAGGTAGGTTCTCGAGAGTGTTGACTCATGTGTCTACCTTTTCAAGCCCGGTAAGCAGCCGCCCTTGGAGTTCTTGCAGGGCAGATATCTGTGCTAACATTTGTCTGACCTCAGACAATAGGGCCCCTTGTTCTGAATCTGCACCCTGATCAAGAAACAGTGTCCTAAGGTGACCAGGATGACCATGTGGTGAGTATATGGGTTGATGATTGACCGCTGCACTAGAATATGAAGACCCTTTGCTGCTGACATTGTAAGGGGGTTCATAGCGAGACTCTAGTGGATGGGGATGGGAAAGGTGAGTCCCAAGGCTAACGCTGGGACTATGGGCTGATTGACGATAGTAATCGTAGGGTGGCACTTGATCTGGGCCTACGAGATCTGTGGGGGGTCCCCTGTCTTCAAGGGGGTCATTGAATCCATCATGGAAGGGCTGGTAGTGGCCAGGAGGGGTGCGAAAAGATGGCTTGGATGGGGAAATAAATAGGTGAGCAAGATTACACGTGTTTTATGATATACCTGTGCTCACCTGCCTCACAAAGCTATCTCTGTATATGCTGCTGCTCCCAGTAGAGGCCACTGTAGAGCCAGCACCAGATATGTTGGCATCATGCATCTCTAACTCACTGAACACACCAAGAGACCTAAAGCGTTCCTGTGAAAATCCATATTCATGCTGGCCTTCGCACAGTGGTTCTTGGAAACTGGAGGAAGGTGTAACACCCAATGGATGCCTTTGGTGTGCAGGATGGTTATACATTCATGCGGTTGCAGTTGTGGGGCACAGGAGAGCATAGGGAATTGTGAGAAGGAAAAAGTACTGGCTGGCATTTTATGATGATTGCTTGCTTTTGGTAGTTCTTTCTGAGTTTAATCACACCTTAATGACATCATAATCTTTGCTTAAGTCTAACTAAGGCAAACATAAAGCACATGTGAATCACACTCTAGGCT
>WNFC01021718.1_pt1 | contig 14010 bp, 22 predicted proteins | sample 5400541 | NCBI WGS metagenome assembly WNFC01 (sample SAMN13153342, study PRJNA577476) | soil metagenome | isolation source: 120 cm saprolite under Douglas fir tree site 2 hole 2 replicate 1 | place: USA:California | collected 2015-04-18
AGGGGGAGACACAGAAACAAACTGATTCTGCGCTCAAGCATGAAGAAGGCGTCACGGAAGGCGCGCTGTACCTCTTCCGCCGTCCCTTGAATCGCGGCTGGATCAGGAACTCCCCAATGTGCGGTCATGGGCTGGCCGGGCCACACTGGGCAGACTTCGTTAGCGGCGTTGTCACAGACCGTAAAAACAAAATCGAGCTTGGGCGCAGCCGGCTTGGCAAATTCATCCCAGTTCTTGCTTCGGAGCCCGGTGATGGGCACATGGGCGGACTCCAGCTGCTTGAGGGCTTCGGGTCGGACCGTTCCTGTCGCATGGCTCCCAGCGCTGTACGCCCGAAAATTGGGTTTGCCTTTAAAGTTCAGAAGTGCTTCGGCCATGATCGAACGCGCTGAATTGCCAGTGCATAGGAACAAAACGTTGTACTGTCCCTGCATATGACCCTCCTCAAACGTTCAAGCTGGTCCCTGCGCACCTGCTCCCGCAACGCACTTCCGGCACGGTTTCAAATGCAAACTTTTGAATTGGTCAGGCGTGGCGACTAGGTGTGCATCGCCCAATAGACCCCCGCGCGGGTCTCAACCTGCAATCAAATTCGGACTTCAATTGCAGCAGCTAGGTTCGCAGCAGGCGTTTTTGACCTGTGGCTTAACGGCCCGAACAAAAGCGCTTAAAAACTTGCCATCTACTTCGGACGCAATTGGGTCTACATCAACGCCTTCGGCAGAAAGGAAATCGCGTGCATCTTCCGCCCGATAAATACGGGTGGGCTCGATGTCGATCTGCTCGAAACCGGCGGACGCGAGCTTGGTGCGATATTCATTCTCCTCAAGCGCTCCGGCCACGCAGCCAACCCAGAGAAGCACGCTCTGGCGAATCTCTGGCCTCATCTGTCCCCGCGTAACGACATCGGATACGGCAAATCGTCCTCCGGGCTTGAGTACACGAAAGGCCTCTCGCAGCACTCGATCCTTGTCAGTAGAAAGGTTAATTACGCAATTCGAAATGATCACGTCAACTGAGTTATCCGGTAGGGGAACCTGCTCGATCTCGCCTTTCAGGAATTCGACGTTCTCCGCCCCAGCTTTACGTTTATTCTCGTTCGCCAAAGCCAGCATTTCATCGGTCATATCGAGACCGTACGCTTTACCTGTGGGACCCACACGCTTGGCCGAGAGCAATACATCGATGCCTCCGCCCGAACCAAGGTCGAGTACGACTTCTCCTGCGTTCAGCTTCGCCAATACGGTGGGGTTTCCACACCCAAGGGATGCCAAAAGAGCTTCCTCAGGAATTTCGCCCGATTGCGAAGCATTGTAGAGATTGGAAGTGATCGGATCGCAGCACAATTCCTTCGACGCAGAAGCCCCGCAGCAGCTACTGCTTCCTCGACTCTTCACTCGAAGCGCTGCCTGCCCATATTTTTCCTTCACTACTTCTTTCATGTTCGCGGTATCCATTGGCTTCCTCCTACTTGCAAATTTGAACGATATCTTGCGGCTTGAGAGCCTTATTTCGGGTACAGCATTCTGCGTAGAGGAATTGCAATAATTCCTGCAACGCGTCCGTATTGGCTGTGTAGTGCAAGAACGTGCTCTCACGGCGCACCTGCACCAGATCCTCGTTCTTAAGCTTGTCCAGATGATGGGAAAGGGTTGAATTTGGGATATCCAATTCCTCTTGGATTTCCCCGACGACAAGACCTTCCGGATGAGCGGCTAGCAGCGACTGCATGATCCTGAGTCGCGCCTCGGTTCCCATGGCCGAGAACATGTCGGCATATTTGGCCACCCGCGCTGTACTCTTCTTCGCTACGCTGCTCATGGTATTTCCATGTTTGCAGAAATATGGATATCCGTCAAGCACTCTTTTCTTGCTGGTTCTTGCTGGCGGTCGCTTAACCATGGCATATCTGCAAAGCGGAGCGAGCAATGCCGGTCGCGCCGCGCAATCTATGGGGAATCGATATTCCGTCTGACTCCCCTGAGTTCCTGACCGTGCTCGGCTTTCATGTCCTTGCCGCACTTGTTGCTGTCGCGACGGGAATCGTTGCGATGCTGAGCGCGAAACGCGTCGGTCGCCATCCTCGGTTTGGAACCCTGTAATAGCTGAAAAAGCCGGTATTCTCGTGTCTCTCCGACTTCTCATTCGGACGATTTGGGCTCGTACACGGACCGGTTTCGGGCCGCCAGAAAGTGCCCTCCTAACTTCAAACCGGTATTCGCGAGAGTAAGTCCTTTACCAGGCTCGCCAACAGCGGGGCCTTCCCCGCCATTTTCCGGCAAACGCCCTCAGCCCACGGGTCTGACTCCTGGGCGGCACTGAGCGCTACCGCCATAACAATCGTCGCCAGCAATGCGTGTTTCAGGACCCTCCCTTTGTCGTGCCGGCAGGCGTTCCCAGCCGCTGCGTCAAAAACCCGATGATTGCGCCCACGACGAAGCCCGGGAGCATAATCTCCAGGTAGTAATGCTGGCCGTTCTGCGAAGGCATCGCCGCTACCAAGAAGGCGAACGCCAAGCCTAGCGTCGCGCCCACCACAATCCCCCATTTGGTCGATTGCACCTTTCGCGCAAACCATCCGCTGAGCAGGCCCACGATCATGCCCTTAATCGACGACCCCACCATGATGCCAACCATCATCGGACGCACCTCCGGAGTGAACCATGCTGTGGCGCCATCAATGGCACCGAGTACTAACCCAAACAGCAATCCCACCACGATCTTGTTCATGCTGTACTCCTCTCCCCATAAGAATTCCCGGTTTCCGGGAATTCCTTTAAAAAGTTCGTAGGAAAAAGAGCAGGAATTTTACTCCGGCATAGGCCGTCAGTAGCCCGAGCAGAATCGCATTACGAGACCCAAACCGCTGCAATCTATGCCAAAGGGGCTCACCAGGCCTCCACTGCCTGTCCTTGCTCGAAACGGTCGATGTCTGCCAGAAACTCTGCCGCACCGGGATAACGGAGTACCGGATCTGGGCTCATGGCTTTGGCGGCAATGGCGCGCAGGGCCGGTGAGGACGACTCGGGAAGCAAGAACCACAACAACGCCCCTAAGGAGTAGATGTCGGATCGCAAATCCAGGCAGGACTCCGGGGCGCGAAACGAGGCTGTTCCCGCCACGCCTTCGATACCCCAATCCATTACATAAACTTCTCCGAACTCGCCGACCATGACGTTCTGGGGCTTGAGGTCGCGATGAATCACGCCCTGGTCATGGGCGAACGCCAAAACCTCGGCGACGCGCCGGACCACCCGGAGACGCTCGGCCAGCGAGGCCGCTCCCGCAGCATAGCCATCCAGACGCGTGCCTGCTACCAGCTTCATCGCGTAAAAGCAGCGCCCATCCGGCAGCACGCCCGTTTCATAGATGGGTACAACCGCTGGGTGTTCCAGACGGGCGATTAGTTGTGCTTCGCCGGCAAATGTGGAATCGATGACCTTCAGCGCCACCCGCCGATCCAGGTCGCAGTCGTGCACGGCATAAACCACACCCATTCCGCCTCGGCCGATCTCATCTTCGAGAACATAACGCGTCCCCGCCAGATCGGGTATCGGTGCTACGTGGCGCAAGTGGTCGAGAAGGGAGTCGCTTATCTCCATACACGCCGCATTTCCTCGCGCAATTCGCCCTCGTTCGATGTGACTCCCCGCATTCGCTCAGTCACCAATACCCGCAGCGTACCGCGGGCCCAGGCGAGATAATTAGTCAGGGTAGTTTCGGTAACGCCGTGGAGTACAGCCAGCTCAGCGTAGGAGGGCCGTTGGCCGCCGGTCAGATCGTAGGCCTCAAAGACCTGGAATTGGATGTCTTTGCCGCACTGATCACAGAACGTGCGCAGATCTTCGACCGCAAGGCCGAACAACTGTCGCTGCCATTCCCGTTCAAACACGCGCTCCGGTGAGTCGGCACCACACGCATATTCCCCGATCGGTTCAAAGTCGACATCGCCGCCCCGCTTTTGCCGATTTGCCGCAGCGTGCTGGTTCGCGGCGAAGCGCTCCACAGCCATCCTCAAATACGTCCGGAATGATGCCCTGTTTGGGTCGAAGCGCCTGAAGAGCTCGCGTTCGAGCGCGGTAGCGAAGAAGCTCTGCGTAAGATCTTTGGCGTCCTCATTGTCCTTTCCGAATTTAAGCCGGATAAAGCGATAAACCGGTTTCCAATAGAGGGCGATCACGCGCTCCAACGCCTCGTTTGGCAGCCCGCAGGTTGCGGCCTGCAGCAGAGTGAGTTGCGTGGACGGGAAATGCCCATCCGGACCGCCGATCGCAGTATCGGTATCCCACGGCACCAAACGATAATACCTTGAACCCTCAACCGTTTCCGCCGGTTGCCACATTGACCCAGTCCTCAGGCCACATCAGCAGTGACGTGCCGCTCAACCTCGCTGAACAGATAACGGTGCATGACGACAGCGCACGCGTCGAAAGCAGTCTCGACATGGAGAGGCTGCTGGCCGAAGTGCCGGCCAAGACGAGACAGGCGATCCAGTGCGTGAAGTTGGACGGGTTAAGCGTAAGCAAGGCAGCTGCAAAGTCAGGGATTTGGGAGTCGGCAGTGAAGGTATCTGTACATCGTGGTCTGAAGGCCCTGACAACGTTCATAAATAAGGAGAGGTAATGGTGAAGACAGACCAACTCATCGATATGCTGAGCACGAACCTTGAGCCCGTCCAACGCGCCCAGGTCGGAAAAACGCCGCGGCTTCTGCGGTGGTGACGCGCCCTCAAACGCATTCCAAACTCTAGCCCTTCGCCGATCCTTCCACTTGTGCCAGCAGGAGATATGTAAGCCATTGATAGTAGGAGTATTATTGGTATTTATGCCAAGTTTTTTAGCAAAGAAACTTGCCATCAGATTGGAACTGGTCAGGCTCGCAGCGTAGCCAGCGCGCAAGGTCAGAGATTGACGGTCGCTTCCCGGGTAGCGACAACTCGCCCAGAACCCTCAGCTTTACGCTTCCCAGAACCCCGTTTGCGCAGTTATCGTAGATCGAGTCGCGCTCACCTCTCGGAAGGAGGATGGGATGCGTTTTCAAAGACGCCAACTGCTTCGGATCCTGTCATTTGCTTTCGGGTCAAACTTCATCTTGAGCCGGAACCAGCTCGGCATAGCCGCGCAGACAACCATACAGCCCATGATCTCTCCTCCCCCTACGGGAGCAGCTGTTAGGTATGGGTTCGCTCGAGCAACGGAAATGGAAAAAGTGACGGGAATCGGAGGACTGTTCTTCAGAGCTCACGATCCGACAGCGTTGGGGCGTTGGTACCAGCAACATCTGGGAATCTCGCTCACACCATCGAGCTACGAGGAATCCGTTTGGCAGCAAGAGGCCGGACCCACCGTTTTCACTCCTTTCGCTGAGACGAGCAAGTATTTCGGGGATGCCCACAAGGTCTGGATGGTGAACTTTCGAGTCCGGGATCTCGACAGAATGGCAGCCCAGCTACGAGCCGCAGGAATCGCGGTCGAGATTGACCCGAAGTCTTATCCCAACGGCCGGTTCGCCCGCCTGCATGACCCTGAGGGAAATCCGATCGAATTGTGGCAACCTACAGGACGAGCCGCTCCACGCTAGGTTGCTAGACATTTCAGGACTGTTTCTGGATTTCTCCCGGGCTCCATCCTTAAATAGCTATGTGTTGACAAAAACACACTTCCAGTCGAGCTGCGAAACAAGTGATGTGACGTACGCCAGAGCGCCGAAACAAAGATTCTCGAAGTACAGCTTTTGACAGGCGAACCCTAGCACTTGTTGAAAACCGTTCCGTCGAACGCCCGAAGCCATCTTGTGAACCGTGTGAACCGTGCGGTCATTGCCGCGTTGGGTCTTCAATGGAGCACAGGCACAGAGGACCCAGACTCTTGTTTGTACCCTGAGGCCATGCGCGCCAAGCTGAGACCGCCTCCGCATTTCAGGCGAAACCGGCAGTCTTTCTTACCATAACGTTTCCCTTGTCCGAACGAAGTTCCAGGTGTTGCCCGCCGCCATTGATCGGCCCTCGTACGCTCGATTGCCGTCCTCCGCCAATCATGGCCATTGGGAAATCTAGACGGACATTCCCATCTCCGGTATTGACGTCGAGGTCTGCGGAGAAATCTGCGGGCAGCCGAAGGTCAACGTTTCCATCGCCCGTTCGCACTACCCAGGCGGAATTCATTTTGGAGCCAGGGTCTATTTGGGCAGCGATATTGCCGGTGCGAGTGTGGAGGCTGACCGCCGTGACGATGCCCTCGACCTGGAGATCCCCGTTCCCACTCTCGATACTTAATGCTCCGCTGATCCCAAGTGCCTCAATATTGCCATTGTCCGTGTGCACGGTGAGCTTGCCCTGGGCACCCTTCACTATGACTGATCCATTTCCGGAGCGTATGTCGATATCCGAGCCCATCGGAATCCTGAGCTCGACGATCATTAAGCCTTGTCTGAAACCGGCTCCCCACTGATTCGGCACGCGAACATCAATTTCAACTCGGTTGCCGGACTGACGATCAGTAACGCCCACAGCGTCGGGGGAGATTTTCTTGTCTGTGTAGAGGAGCGCCTCGATATCTTCGCGGTCCGAAGCGTATACACGAACATCGGCATTGTTGCTGGCAACTCGGATTTCTGGCCGCCCCATGGGGCTGAAGTTCTTATGCCATGCAACAGCGGTTGAAGGTGGAGACGATAGAGAAAGCAGAGCGACCAGAGTGGATAGCAGGAACATAACTCACCTCCCCACAGATTGACATACGTAACGGGATGAAAAAAGTTCCCACCCACCCAAGAGGTTGAGCGCTGGTCTGCAGCCACGCCGATCAGCACTGCCCCCGAAAATCCACACGAGTCGCCACAGTAAGCTGGCCGTGATCGAGGCCGAATATCAGCTCGATACCAGCGAGGTGTTGCGCCTTAACACGCCCGCGAGCGGCCAGAATTGGTGGAGGAAGAAATCAGGAAGCAAGTCTGAACTTAGAGGAGGACTATACCCCGACCAAGGAGACGGCGCTCTCGTACCTTTCTCACCCATTTCTCCTGCAGCGTGTGAATACGTTAAGTCGGGAGTGGTTGCGGCCCGGCGAGCCGACGCGCTTGGATATCCCGCATCGGGGGTTGGCCGAAGAAGCGTTTGTACTCACGGTTGAACTGACTCGCGCTCTCATACCCGACTTCGAACGCCGCACTCGCGGCATCGAGCCCGTTGATGAGCATTCGCTCGCGCGCGGCAAGTTCTATGACTTTGATCGCCCAGCGTGGCGATCGCGCGAAGACGCTCTCCTTGAGGACCTCGAAGTAAGCGGTACACGATCTCACGCTGAATCAGGTTGCGGAGGAAGGGTATGTCCCCTGGAGTATCGAGGAGGTCCAACAGCCGAGAACAGGGCTTCAGCAGATCGACTGTTGTTTTCCCAATCGCGATGCCACGAGGTTGGGATGAACCCTCAAGGGCATGGAACTCCTCCTGGTTGAGAATTTCCCGGACTACTGTCATATCGAGTTTGAGCAGCAAGGACAGCAGCGGCACCTCCTCACTTGCTGCGACGATTTGGCTCACCACCGGCACGTCAACGGAGCTCAGGAGGAATGTCGATTCGTCGCATAGGTACGTCGTTCCCCCGAGGGTTATACGCTTTCGCCCCTGCACGAAAACGTTCAGGCTGGGCTCGTACGTTGCGGGATAGCAAGGAGTCGGCGCAGTCCGTCGATAGAGCGTGAGACCTGGGATGGCGGTTGTCTGTTCCCCTGCCGCTTGAACATGAGCAGCAATCTTGCGGGCCAGTTCAGCCCGCATCTCAACGACCCCTGACTGTTGATCTCCGCTCTTGGCTCTCTGTTTGATCACTTGGCCAATCATTGCTCCCCCTTCGTCAACCTAGAGTACCTCTGAGACCCAAGTGCGTGTGAACAAAATGCTAGATCGCGACAGGAATAGGCAATAAATAGGAAGGATCGGGATACCGTTCGAACAACGCTCTTCTGTACGTTTGGAGTGAGAAAGCTGGGGGACACACGAATGACCAGGAGCCGAACTTGAAAAAACTACTTTCGCTCTGCGTAGTGTCTTTGCTTGTCGGTATCACGACCACGACGCTATCCGGCAGCCAGGATCGCGATGGAAATAAGGACATCCGGGGACGGTTTGTCGGAGCGTGGCGGCTGGCCTGGCTCGAAGAGGAAGGCGCAGACGGGAAAATTCACAGGGCTGACTGTACCGGGCTGCTTGTCTACACCGACGGCCACATGTCGGTCCAGGTGATGTATCGGAACCCGCAGGCAGGGACTAACGCTGCGCCAGTGCAATACGCGCAGGGCGGCTACGAGGCCTCCTTTGGCACATACGAGATCGACGAACGCGCTCACAGCTTCACCTATCACGTCGAGGGCGCACTGGTGCGGACCCTTATCGGCAAAGACCTGACGCGCGTATACGACTTTTCGGGCAAACAGCTAATCGTGAAGTCGTCTAGCCCGGATGAACACTGGAGAGTTGCTTGGGAACATTACTAGGCCGCCTCCGCAAATCATTGCACGCATAGCTTTGTGGAAAGGATGAGAAACAATGCAAAAACGCAAACTCGGAAACAGCAATCTTGAAGTCTCAACTCTGGGGCTCGGCTGCATGGGAATGAGCTTTTCCTACGGCCCACCCAAAGACAAGCAGGAAATGACCTCTGTTCTGCGTGCCGCCGTGGAACGCGGCATCACATTCTTTGACACCGCCGAAGTTTACGGCCCGTACTTGAACGAAGAGCTTGTGGGCGAAGCGTTGTCCCCTGTTCGCGACCGGGTGGTGATTGCCACCAAGTTCGGGTACAAGCTCAAGCCCAATGGAGAGCCGGGTTTCTTGGGGCTGGATAGCCGTCCTGAGCACATCAAGGAGGTCGCCGAGGGTTCGCTCAAGCGCCTCAAGACCGATGTCATCGACCTCTACTATCAGCACCGTGTGGACCCCGAGGTTCCGATCGAAGACGTCGCGGGAGCAATGAAGGACCTTATTCAGCAAGGCAAGGTCAAGCACTTCGGCATGTCTGAAGCAGCCGCAAAGACGATCCGTCGCGCACACGCAGTTCAGCCGGTCACCGCTGTCCAGAGCGAATACTCGCTTTGGTTCCGAAAACCTGAGGAGGAAGTGCTGCCGACCCTTGAAGAACTTGGAATCGGCTTCGTTCCATTTAGCCCTCTGGGAAAGGGTTTCCTGACAGGCAAGATCGACGAAACGACGACTTTCGATAGCTCCGATTTTCGCAACACCGTCCCGCGGTTTACGCCGGCGAATCGAAAAGCGAATCACGCCTTGGTCGATCTGCTTCAGAAGATCGCACAGCGGAAGAAGGCGACGCCTGGTCAAATCGCTCTGGCTTGGCTGCTGGCGCAGAAGCCATGGATAGTTCCAATCCCAGGTACGACCCAACTGCATCGTCTCGAAGAAAACATCGGTGCGGCAACAGTCGAACTTACCACCGACGATCTCCGCGAGATCGAAAGCGCCGCCTCAAAGATCACAATGCAAGGGGCTCGGTATCCCGAACACATTGAGCAGATGAGCAATCGCTAGCGAGCTCGGTTGCTGGGAGAAGCAGTATGCAAATTGGCATTTTGGGTTCAGGATTGATGGGCGGTGAGCTGGGAACGATTGTCGCGCGAGCTGGACATGAAGTTGTATTCAGCTGTGCCCGAAGCAACAACAAACTCAAGCGGCTGGCGCGCGACGCTCAAGGCAACGCACGCGCCGGCATGGAGGTGTCATGAGTAACAAAAAGATTTGGTTTGTCACTGGAGCCAGCCGTGGCATGGGCGTCGATTTCGCCAAAGCCGCCCTGGCGGCCGGCCACGCGGTCGTGGCTTCGGGCCGGGACAGCGACCGCGTGTCAAAGGCTTTGGAACAATCGAACGACCTGCTGGCCGTCACGCTGGACGTCACTAGGCGCGCCGATGCCGAGGCGGCGGTGCGGGCCGCTGTCGACCGGTTCGGCCGCATTGACGTGCTGGTCAACAATGCTGCCGGCTTTTATGCCGGCTACTTCGAGGAGCTGACGCCGGAGCAGATCGAGCAGCAGTTGGCCACGAGCCTCATGGGCCCGATGAACGTCACCCGCGCTGTCCTGCCGGTTATGCGCAAGCAGCGCTCAGGGCGCATTATCTCGATTTCCTCGGCAGCGGGCCTCGTCGGCTTCGAGTTCTGTACCGCCTACGCCGCGTCGAAGTTCGGCTTGGAGGGCTGGATGGAGTCGCTGCACGCCGAGGTCGCGCCATTCGGCATCACCACCACCATCGTCAACCCGGGGTTCTTCCGCACGGAACTCCTCACGGAGAAATCGACGAACTACGCCGAGCCGTCCATCGAGGACTACGACGAGCGCAGAGCGAAGCAGCTCGAGTTTTGGAAAGCCCAGAATGGCCAGCAATCCGGCGATCCGGCCAAGCTCGCGCGAGCGCTCATCATCATTGGGAGCCAGGAGCCGCCCCCGCGCCGCTTTATCGCCGGCGCCGATGCCATTGCCACCGCGGAGCAGAAGGTCGCCAATCTGAAGGCGCAGATCGACGCTAACCGGGACCTCTCGACGTCGCTCGCTTTCGACCGAGCGCCCGCCGCATGAAGTTGACGCCAATAAACCTTGAACATTAAGGCCACTCCATACATGCAACGTCTAGAGCATAGGACACAACCAACAGATTCATTATTGAGGGAATACAGACGTGGAAATCAAGAGAGTTGGCACGCAACCTTCCGCGAAGGGTCCGTCGGAGTGGTTCACTGGCACAGTGCGGATCGATCCACTATTTCAGGCACCCGAACCGCACTCGTTCAAGGCGCCAGCGTATCGTTCGAGCCAGGCGCGCGGACTGCATGGCATACGCACCCGCTCGGTCAGACTCTCATCGTGACAGCAGGCTGCGGCTGGGTGCAGCGTGAAGGCGGACCGATCGAGGAGATCCGGCCCGGAGATGTGGTCTGGTTCTCCCCTGGTGAGAAGCACTGGCATGGGGCCAAGCCGACCACGGCCATGACGCACATCGCCATTCAGGAAAAGAAAGATGGGAAGGTGGTGGACTGGATGGAAAAGGTCAGCGACGAACAATACCGCGTCGGGAAATAGTCGGAGTAGGGATCATGATTGCTTACAACCCCCTCCACGGATCCGGACGAGCGGGTATAACGCATCCGGCTCTTGCCTTAGGTGATGACGCCCATGCGGCGCAGGGGATAGGGATGACAGACAGAAGGCAAAGGCAGCCAGCGAGTGATCAGGCGCCGCATGCGGTCCCAAAGGACGCGGCCGTTCTGGCTCCGCCACGACAACGAGCGATGCCAAAGCCAGCCGACTCGGAACCGAAAAAGCCACAGCGCCTGCTTGTTCAGAGGCACCCCGTAATACCGGATGTGCCCACGCACTACCGCTTGCAACCACTTGCCTTGGTCAGGGATGGGTTCGTGCATGCGTCGCTGAAGCTCGGCTTTCACCTCATTCAGCTTCGCCTGCAACCTTTTGCGTATCGTCTGCCGCAACACCGTGAACCGTCCATTGCTCTTCTTCTTCACGCAGATATGCGTAAAGCCCAAGAAGCGCCAGGTGATGCGTACTGGGCGAGTCGTCAGCAATCCGGAAACTATCCAGAACGGACTTGTAGCCGATGATTCTTCGGCTCAACCGCTCAACCGGACCGATCGGGGGATTATGGACTCGGCCCCTCGGCTGTTGGCAACGGTTCCGCGCTTCCTCATGGTCGCTAACACTACCGGCAGTGCGCGGCCCCGGATTCCGGCCGGGCGGCGCATCAGACTGGTGCGGAAGGATACACTACGATGTTCGAATGGCGCCTCCGGGAGAAGAACAGATAACATGTCGTCTCCAGAGAAGGATCGGTTAGCTGCTGAGGCGATGCAATGCTGGGCCGATTTCCAGGAAGGCCTTTCCTCAGACAAGCAGAAATATCCCGTTCAACAGTTTCGAGCTTTTTGGGCGGTCACAAAGCGCTATGCCGAGTTGACAAAGTCTGATTCTCTGATTCATAGGAGTGTCGCGGGTGCAGCTAATGGACTTCTCGATTTCCTCGAAGTGGAACGTAAGCGCGTCCCAGGCGACGTTCTTCGAGATGCTGAGCGCCTGCAGTGCCTCCTTTTTAGCGAATATGACCCGCATTTCGAAGGGGATGAACCACCGGGCTTGTAAGAGGGGCGACCATGTGTATATACCTTCGTGAGCTTTCGGCAAAGTTGTTTGCGTAATGGCCCGATTTCTGCCGGAAATGGGTCAGTCCAGGATTCCGCCCATGAATCGGTCGGAAAGTGACCATGTGACTGGCCAGAAAACGGGCCGAACCACGCTTTTCACAAGCCGACTTTCCGGGTACCAATCTGACAGCGATGTTTCAGCCCACACACACGTCAACTATAAATGCGGTGGTTTGTCAGGGACAAAGATTCGAGCAGCCCTGCCCGCGGAACTGGTGCATCAGCCTGGGGCTATGGCGTATTCTGGCTCGATCAGGAGGAACAATGAACGACTACTTTCACGTCGGCGGTAGGCGGTCTCTCAAGAAGATTGGTAAAGAAGAGCCAATGTAATGACCAACGCCTCCGGGACTAAGGACAAAGGCTCTGCCGGCGACCCGATTCCTCCCAAGTGCTCTGTCATCGAGGTGCATGTAGGCGAATTGAAGCAGTTATTCAATGCCATCGATCCTTCTCCGTTTCGCGACAAGGACCTAGACCCCAAAGCTGAAGAGTTCATTGTAGGCTGGGCCAAGGAGCTGCCACGTGACGCAAGGCTTGCTCTGGTGGTTGATCTCGACCGGGAGGCCGGGTTACCCGACGAGGCTGCTGTGCTACGCGACGCGATTCACGAATTCTTCAGTCAACGCGCTCAAGCATATGGGCGGCGTCTGCGCGAATTGTTCCGCGTGGGCCGGACCAGCCTTGTGATCGGGCTCGTTGCTTTAGCGTCGGCGATTGCACTGGGCGATTTTCTAGCTGCTTTGATGAAGGGCAGCCGTATTGGCGAGATCGTTCGCGAAGGCCTTACGATCGGTGGCTGGGTTTCCATGTGGCGCCCTCTAGAGATTTTCTTGTACGACTGGTGGCCGATTCGCAGTGAAGCTCGCCTTTCTGAGCGGCTTGCAGCGATGCCGGTACGCATCAAATACATGAACGCCACAGCTCCCGATGCATGGAGAGCAGACTGGCCAGCGGTGTCGCCAAGAGGTGAACGGGCGAGCAGCGAGGCCCCACCGTGAGCTCTGAATCAGGCAAGTTGAGCCCTTACGCAACAACGAGCCATCTCGGGGCTCTTGCACTTTGATGTCGTGTCCTTTTACATGTCCTGACCACTACACACTTTGCACGGTGACTCACAACATCACCCGGCGAGTCTCTGCAACGCATCAGAACAGACGTGTAAATGACATGGGCGATTGCTCTCCAGAAGCCGATTTCTGGGTACTAATCCGGAACGTTTTCGGCTGTCCGTTGCTGGTCCATGTTTGCGGCGACCTAAGTTCAGCTGGGTTAGAACGCCTGCCTGTCACGCAGGAGGCCGCGGGTTCGAGTCCCATCGCTCCCGCCAATTCTTCCGAGCAGCAGTGTATGCAGTGTCATAACGTCGCAGCCCAGATTACTCCGGGCGTTTCTGTGATCCACGCAATCGTTGATAAACCTTCGACAGGCCGACTTGTCGTTCTAATCCTTTCGGTATAGGCTCTGGTACTCAACTGCGACTCGAACGGCGCGGCTTCGCCTGAGTGGCGCATGAAGGAAATGACCGCCAATGACGACTTCGAACGGTTCCGGACCGGCGCAGCGAAGTACGCCGCCTACCTCGAGACGCCCGAGGGCCAATTGCGCCTCGACCTCGCCTTTGCCAATTTGCAGGACTTTCTCCCGCAGGCCACACGGTCTTTGCTCGCTCTAGATCTTGGGTGCGGTACCGGCGCCATCGCGGTGCGCCTGGCGCGACTTGGTCTTCACGTCACGTTGCTGGATGCGTCTGTACCAATGCTGGATTTCGCGATGCGTGCAGCGCGGGA
>WNFC01031698.1_pt1 | contig 14010 bp, 14 predicted proteins | sample 5400541 | NCBI WGS metagenome assembly WNFC01 (sample SAMN13153342, study PRJNA577476) | soil metagenome | isolation source: 120 cm saprolite under Douglas fir tree site 2 hole 2 replicate 1 | place: USA:California | collected 2015-04-18
TCGGGCCCGGCGTCGGCCATCGCGTACAGGCCGAACATCATCATCCTGGCGACCCAGAAGAACAGGATGTCGTACCCGGTGACCAGCACGCTGGTCGGATAGAACGTGCGCAGGTCGGGCGTATCGTCCGGCCAGCCAAGCGTAGAGAACGGCCACAGCGCCGAGGAGAACCAGGTATCGAGGACGTCGGGATCCTGAGTCCAGTCTCCTCCGCCTGCCGCACCGGCCCTTGGCGGTTCCTCGTCCGCCCCGACGCAGCGGACCTCGCCATCGGCCGAGTACCAGACCGGGATCCGATGGCCCCACCACAGCTGCCGGCTGATGCACCAGTCGTGCATATCGTCGACCCAGTCGAAGTAGCGCGCGGCCAGCTGCGGCGGGTAGATCCGCACCCTGCCATCCCGCACGGCGTCCCCAGCGGCCTTGGCCAGCGGCCCGACCTTGACGAACCACTGCAATGACAACCGTGGCTCGACGGTGGTGCCGCAGCGGTCACAGTGGCCGACCGCGTGCAGATAAGGTCTTTTTTCCGCGACAACGCGGCCCTCAGCTCGCAATGCCGCACGGACCGCGGGTCTGGCTTCGAACCGGTCGAGACCTTCGAACGGGCCGCTCGCCGTGATCACGCCGCGCTCGTCCATGATCGTCAAACTGGGCAAATCGTGCCTGTGGCCGATCTCGAAGTCGTCGGGATCGTGCGCCGGAGTCACCTTGACCGCACCCGTGCCGAACTCGGGATCGACGTGCGGATCGGCCACGACCGGAATCCGGCGGCCGGTCAGCGGCAGTTCGACCGTCCGGCCGACAAGGTGGGCGTAACGCGGGTCGTCCGGATGGACCGCGACGGCGGTGTCGCCGAGCATCGTCTCAACCCGGGTGGTGGCCACAACGACGGCCGTGTCGCCGTCGCCGTACCTGATGCTGACCAACTCGCCTTCGTCGTCGGTGTGGTCCACCTCGATGTCCGACAGCGCGGTCATGCAGCGCGGGCACCAGTTGATGATGCGGTCCGCCCGATAGATCAGGCCGTCGTCGTAGAGGCGCTTGAACATGGTCTGGACCGCGCGGGACAGGCCCTCGTCCATGGTGAACCGCTCGCGGGTCCAGTCAACGCTGTCACCAAGCCGGCGCATCTGGCTGCCGATCTTGCCGCCGTAGGTGGCCTTCCACTGCCACACCCGCTCCACGAAAGCTTCGCGGCCGAGATCGTGCCGGCTCAGGCCCTCCTTGGCGATCTCGCGCTCCACGACGTTCTGGGTCGCGATGCCCGCATGATCGGTGCCGGGCAGCCACAGGGCGTTATACCCCTGCATCCGGCGGCGCCGGATGAGAGCGTCGATCAGCGTGTGATCGAGCGCATGGCCAATGTGCAGCGAACCAGTGACGTTCGGCGGCGGGATCATGATCGTGAACGGCGGGGCCGGTGAGGCCGCGTCCGCCGTAAAGTAGCCGGCCTTCACCCAGCCCTCGTAGCGGCGGGACTCGACCTCGCCGGGCACATACTGCGGCGGTAGCTGATCAGCGGTCGTCACGTCAGCAGAGTCTAGAGGGGCGGGGGCACCACTGCGGGCGGGCCGGCCCGCTCGCCGTGTGGCGGCATCTCCATCGCCGCGCTGCATTCAGAACATATGCTTAATTCGCGGTAGTTCGTTGCTCTATTCTGCTCAGCGCAGATGGTTCGCCATGTCAGGAAGATGAGGTGATGATCCGTTGGCCGGGCCGTGGACCATTAGTCGCGACCGGCGCAATAGAGCGGGCGGCACCGACCTGAGAGCCTTGCTCGCCCGAGTCGGCTCGTGGTCAAGGCGCGCGCATTTTACCCGCCCGACTTCGCCGCGGCGGGCGCCTGTCAGGCGCGGCGTCAGGCTGGGCGCGGGCCTGGCTGGCCGCCCCCGCACCGCTGGCACCATCAGGACGCGGCACGCAGTCTCGCTCCTAGCCGTCATGACCATCGTGGCTGTGCTGTTGACCTGGGCCACCGTCAACCTCGCGAGGCAGGGCATCGCGAGCAGCGACGCGGCGCTCAGAATCTCGGCCGGCCCGCTCGTCACCCCCGCGCCGAATGTCGCCGGCGGGTTGCCGCGGCGGTTCGGCTCGATCAGCCGGGAAGGGGCCAGTCCGATCGCGGCGGAACTGCGGCTTCGTTTCAGCGCCGTGGGCAGCAGGCTGATCGCCGACGCGAGACGGGCGGTTGCGGCCGCCGCAGGGGCCGACGGCAGCAGCCAGGCAGGAGGCTCACAGGCTGGTGCAGCTGCAGCGGCGAACAGCCTGGCGGCCCGCCCGGTAACAGCGGCCTGGATATCGGGGCTGTACGGCGAGCCTGGCCATATTGACCCGGTCACAGGCCGGCCCGCCTGGGTGATGTATCTCGGGCTGGACGCCAGCGCCAAGCTGGGCATTCCTTACGAGGTGGTTGCCCGGGTGATGATGGGCATACTGGGCCCCTATGCCAAGGTCGGCCCGTGGCGGGTTCCGGCCGGGCACCGCGGGGGCAGCGCCAACTGCACGGTCGCGTGGCTGGCGCAGACCCAGGTATCCGTCTGCGGCTGGGCCAGCGACCATACGATCGGGGTCCTCGCGTCACCAACCAGGGACACGGGCGTCGCTGCGCTCGCGTCGTTGATGATGAAGATGCGGTTCGACCTGCAGAGCCAGTGACTCTCGGCGGTCTTGGTCAGGCCGACTTCTCGCGCGGCGTCCTGCGCGCGACATCGCGGGGCACCAGCGTCGGGTTAACGTTCTCGAGCACAGCCTCCGCAGTGATCACGACTCGCTCGACGTCCTTGCGGCTCGGCACCTCATACATCACCGACAACAGGACTTCCTCGAGTATCGCGCGCAGCCCGCGCGCGCCAGTGCCGCGCAAGATCGCCTGATCGGCGACCGCCTCCAGCGCGTCGTCGGTGAACTCCAAGTCCACGCCGTCGAGTTCGAACAGCCTCCGGTACTGGCGGACCAGCGCGTTTTTCGGCTCGGTCAGGATCCTGATCAGCGCCTCGCGGTCCAGGTTGTGCACGCTGGTGATGACGGGCAGGCGCCCGACGAACTCGGGGATCATCCCGAACTTAAGCAAGTCCTCTGGCATCACGTCGGCAAACTGGTCCGATGCCGTGCGGTCGGTCTTGACCCTCAGCACGGCCCCGAAGCCCATGCCGCTCCGGCCGACTCGCTGCTCGATGATCTTCTCCAGGCCGGCGAACGCCCCACCGCAGATGAAGAGCACGTTGGTCGTGTCGATCTGGATGAACTCCTGGTGCGGGTGCTTGCGGCCGCCCTGCGGCGGCACCGACGCCGTTGTCCCCTCGAGTATTTTCAGCAGCGCCTGCTGGACGCCTTCGCCCGAGACGTCCCTCGTGATCGACGGGTTCTCGCTCTTGCGCGCGATCTTGTCGATCTCGTCGATGTAGATGATCCCGGTTTCGGCCTTCTTGACGTCGTAGTCGGCGGCCTGGATGAGCTTGAGCAGGATGTTCTCGACGTCTTCGCCGACGTAGCCTGCCTCGGTCAGGGCAGTGGCATCGGCGATGGCGAATGGCACGTTCAGCAGCCTGGCCAGCGTCTGGGCCAGCAGCGTCTTGCCCGAGCCGGTCGGCCCGAGTAGCAGGATGTTGGACTTTGCGAGCTCGACACCGTCTTCGGCGACCCGCTCACCGCCGGACTGAATCCGCTTGTAGTGGTTGTAGACGGCGACCGACAGGCCCTTCTTAGCTTTTTCCTGGCCAATCACGTAAGAGTCGAGGAACTCGTAGATCTCGCGGGGCTTCGGCAGGCTGTCCCATTTGATCTCGGAAGGCTCGGCCAGCTCCTCCTCGATGATCTCGTTGCACAGGTCGATGCACTCGTCGCATATGTACACGCCTGGTCCAGCGATCAGCTTCTTGACCTGCTTCTGGCTCTTGCCGCAGAACGAGCACTTCAGCAGGTCAGCGCCCTCGCCAATGCGTGCCACCGCATTACTCCCTCTCCCGCTGTCGCCGACATGGGCGATTCGAACCAGCTGCGGCCATTTGCTCCGGCGGCTGCGCCGTGCGCCGAACTAGACGGTACCTCGTCTCAGGCCGTAGTCGCTTCCTCCGGGCCGTCTTCGCGCGCGCGTCGCGCTACCGCAACTACGCGCTAAGACGACACTACATCGGGCTGGCGCTTCAGCATCGTCAGTACGTCATCAACCAGCCCGTACTCTTTGGCCTCGTGCGCCGTGAGGAACTTGTCGCGCTCGATGTCCCTGCGGATCTGCTCCTCATCGCGGCCGGTGTGCCTGGCGAGCACGGCCTCCATGGCCTGGCGCATCCGCTGGATCTCCCTGGCCTGGATCTCGAGGTCGCTTGACTGTCCGTAGCCGCTCTCGATGGCGGGCTGGTGGATCAGGATCCGCGAGTTGGGCAATGCCATGCGCTTGCCCTTGGTGCCGGCGGCGAGCAGGACCGCTGCCGCCGATGCCGCCTGACCCAGGCAGAACGTCTGGATATCAGGCTTGACGTACTGCATGGTGTCGTAGATCGCCATCATCGAGGTCATCGACCCGCCGGGCGAGTTGATGTACACGAGGATGTCCCGGTCAGGATCGATGGACTCCAGCGTGATCAGCTGGGCCATGACGTCGTTCGCCGAGGCGTCGTCGATCTGCACCCCCAGGAAGATGATCCGCTCCTCGAAAAGCTTGTTGTACGGGTTCATCTCCTTGATCCCGTACGGCGTCCGCTCGACGAACGACGGCAGGACGTATCTTGACTCGGCCAGGCCGTGTCGCACCGTGCCGGTCGGCCCCGCCGTCGCGTTGCGGTTGCTCGCTTGAGGTTCGCTGGTCATCACACCGCGCCTTCCGACGGGACCTCGTTGGCGCTGCGCACCACGTGGTCGATGAATCCGTACTCCTTGGCCTGGTCCGCCGTGAACCACCTGTCCCGGTCCGAGTCGGCCTCGACCTGCTCGACGCTCTGGCCGGTGTGCATGGCGGTGCGCTCGGCCAGGATCCGCTTCACGTAGAGGATCTGCTCGGCCTGGATCCTGATATCCGACGCCGTGCCGCCGATTCCGCCGTGCGGCTGGTGCAGCATGATCTGGGCATGCGGCATGGCGAAGCGCTTGCCCGCGGTGCCCGCGCAGAGCAGGAACTGGCCCATCGAGGCCGCCATGCCCATCGCGTAAGTGGCGACGTCGTTCGGCACGTACTGCATCACGTCGTAGATCGCCAGGCCGGCGCTCACCGAGCCGCCGGGCGAGTTGATGTAGATGTGAATGTCGCGCTTTGCGTCCTCGGCGGCAAGCAGAATGAGCTCAGCGCTGATCCTGTTCGCGAGATCGTCGTCGACCTGCTGGCCGAGGAAGATGATCCGGTGTCGCAGCAAGCGCTGGAACAGCGCATCGCCCATCGGCAGCACCGGGGCTTCCGCGGTCCGCGCGAGCACCTCGGCCGTCAGCTGAGCTTCAGGCGACGTGGTCAACGGTGCCTCCTGGATGTCTGATTGAGCAGGTGCGCTCGTCGCACCGTGCCGTCTCCGCGTCATTGGCTTGGATGGCTCCAATGCAAATGACCCTAGCTCCCGTGCCAGGCCACAACGTCCACCGCTCCGGCCTGTTCGCTCTGGGCGCAGGCTCGCCCGCCGTGAGTCGAGCGACTACCGGCACACAATGGCGAGGTTGCGAATCCGGCTCCTGCGATCGCCCGGCGAGGGCGGGCGCGACCCCGGCTGACGGTGGGGCACGACCCCGGCCGGCCGCTGGGCCTATTCGGCCTCGGCGACCGCCTCTGACTTCTCGGTTTCCGGCTGACCGGTGTCCTTGCGGCTGCGCCTGCCGCGGGCCTTGGGCTTGGCCTGCTGGTCCTCCTGGGCTTCGGCGCGCGACGCAGCGCGCTTGCCTGACCGGCCCTTGGCGGGCGCCGAGCTTGCTTCGGAGCTTGCTTCGGGCTCGGCTGCCTCGCCTTCACCTGCCTCGCCTTCGACGGCCTCGGCCGTCTCGGCTGCGTCCCCTGGTTCCTCCGCGCCGTCGCTGGCACCGCTGTCCGCATCGGCGCCGCCGACAACGACGTTGCGACCCGACTCGTCAGCGACCTTTACCCGCTCGGTGAGCAGGTCAGCCGCCTTGGAGCGCAGGACATCGGACACCACCGCCCCGAGCTGGCCCGAGCTCGTGAGCTGGCGGGCGAACTGGTCGGCCGGGACGCCCTGCTGGTAAGCGAGCTGGGCGATGTACTGGCCGATCTCGTCCTGCTCGATACTCAGGTTCTCCTGCTCGGCGAGCTGGTCGAGTATGAACCGTGCCTTGACCGACCGCCGCACGTCGTCGGCGATCTCCTTCTCGAGGTCGGCGGCGGAGACCTGGCGGCTCTCGGCATAGGCGTCCATGGTCAGGCCGGCCTGGTCAAGGTCGGTTTCCAGCGACTCACGCCGGTGTGTGATCTCGTGCTCGACCAGCGCCTCGGGCAACGGCATATCGATCCTGGCCAGAAGCGCCTCGATCGCACGATCACGGGCCTGCCCGCCCTGCCCGGCCTTGCGCACTACCTCCATTTGCCTGCGTGTGTTCGCCCGCAGCTCGCCAACCGTGTTGTATTCGCTTGCGGACTGGGCGAAGTCGTCGTCAAGCTCAGGCAGGTCCTTCACCTTCACGCTGCGCACGGTAACGGTGACGTCCGCCTGGCTCCCGGCGTGCTGGCCGCCAGCGAGCTCGGTCTGGAAGGTCGCCGTCTCCTCGGCGGACATTCCCTCCAGGACCTCGTCGAGGCCATCGAGCATCGTGCCGCTGCCGATCTCATAGGAGATTCCCGTCGCCTGCGCGTCATCGACCGGCTTGCCGTCCACCTGGGCCGCCAGGTCAATCGAGACGTAATCGCCGGACTGAGCGGGCCGATTGGCCGCCCGCAGGGAGGCAAACCGCTCTCTTAGCGCGCCGAGGTACTCCTCCACCTGGTCCGGGCTCACGTCGGCGTCGTCGACCACGACCTGGAGCTGGGCAAGATCAGGGATCTCGAAGCTCGGCCGGACGTCGACCTCAGCGGTAAAGGCGATCTCGGTGCCGTCGTCGAGCTTGGTGATCTCAACCTCGGGCTGCCCGAGCGCGGACACCTCCGCCTCGCGGACCGCCTTGAGGTAGAGCTCGGGAACGGCGTCGTTGATCGCGTGCTCAAGTACCGCGGCCCGGCCGACGCGCTGGTCAAGCACCTGGCGCGGGACGTGGCCCGGCCGGAAACCTGGGATCCTGACCTGCCGGCCGACCTCACGGTAGGCGTGGTCAAGGCTCGGCTTGAGCTCATCAAACGGAACTTCGACCGTGAGGCGTACTCGGGTCGGGCTCAGCTCCTCGACGTCCGTCTTCACGACGTGGTCACTCCTCGGATGTCCGGCTCCTGGCCTTCCGGCTACTCGTCCGGGACCAGGTCCCAGGCACCACGTTTCCGGTCGGATGGGTTTATTTAGCCACCGCGCAGGCAATGGCCTGATCACTAACGGCTACGGCGGCCAAGTCTATGGCCTGGCCGCAAACATTCACCCGTCACGGGTGGTGATCGGCCTGCCCGACTGCCGCAGCATGGTCGCCATGACTACACCCCATTCAACGCGACCGGGGGAACCAGCCGGTGCTGGCCCCCCGGTAGCCGGGAGTCAGGAGCGCGTCGGCTACGCGCAGGTGCCGGAGGTCGATGAGGCCCGTTTCGGGCCAGATTTCGCCAGGAGCGCCTGGCCGGCCTTCATGGCAGCGGGCCTCGCCGCGATTGTGGTCGGCGTGCTGCTGCTGGCGTGGCCGAAGGCGACGCTGGCGATCGTTGCCGTACTGATCGGCGCGTCCCTGATCGTGGCAGGCCTGCTGCGACTGATCGACGGATTCACGGCGCACGAGGCCAGCGGCGGCAGGCGGGTAGCGCACGTGGTGATCGGTTTGCTTGCTGTCATCGTTGGCCTGTACGCCATCAGGCATTACCACGTCACGATCGCGGTGCTTGCCATCGTCGTGGGCCTGTTCTGGGTTCTGCATGGACTCGCCGACATCGCCGTCGGCTTGTTCGCCGGGCCGTTCCCGGGACGCGGGTTCACCGTGCTGGCAGGCGTTCTCAGCTTGTTCGCGGGCATGATCGTATTGTTCTGGCCGGCTATCTCACTAACTATCCTTATCGCCGTAATCGGTATATGGCTGATCATCTACGGCGTTCTCATGGCCGTCGCGGCATTTGGACTGCGCCGGAGCGGCCTGGCCACCTCGGAACCGAGTCGGGCATCCGCATAGTGGCATCGCAGGTGCGTTCGGTTTGCCTGGACAGGGTATGACGCACAACGATTGCAGTACTCGCTGGCCGCCATGGGGGATGCACAAGGCGCCTGCGGGGCCAGGGCCGCGAGCACCAAGCGCGCGGCTGGCGAGAGAGGGGGCGGCTTGACATGAGTAATCCAGAAGAACGGCAAGCCGGCACGTCAGGCTCCACGATGGGGTACGAGCGGGGTCAGCGGGGACGCTCATGGTCCTCGGCGGGCTGTGGAGCGTGATCGTCGGTCTCGTGGCGCTGTCGACGAGCCACGTCTTCATCACGGCTCCTTCGACCGGGTACACCTACTACTGGACGTACCACGGCTGGGGCTGGGTGGAGTTGATACTGGGCATCGTCCTCTTCGCCGTCGGTGTTTGCGTCTTCCTGGGCATGAGCTGGGCGCGGTACGTGGGCGCGGGGCTTGCGGTGCTTAGTGCGATCGCGCACTTCATGCTCATCCCGTACACGCCGATCTGGGCATTCGCGATGATCGGCATCGACGCGTTCATCATCTGGGCGCTGCTTACCCCGCGGCGGGTGCCGGGAGAGCTCTAGCAACCAGCCTCGGGGGCACCGCTCCCGGCCCTGGACACCAACTGGGCCCCGCTGTGACGCAAGCGCGCAGCGGGGCTCATGGGTGCAGCCGTAAGGAGGCAGCCACGGCCGACGACCGCGTGGACGCGGGCGAGCAGAGGAAATTCCCAGACGGTGCGGGCAGACAGGGTCAATCAGCCGGTGCGCGGACGCCCCGCCGGTACGGGTTGCTGCTGGTCATCCTGACCGCGTCGTATCTACTCTCCGCGCTATTTACGACCAAGTGGATTAACGATACCCAGATCGTGCTGTTTACCCTCGCGGGCTTGATTGCGATTCGTGACTCTCGGCTGCGCCGCCGTTACGCGAGGGTCGTCATCGCGACCGGGTTCCTCTTCTCGCTGCTAGTGATAGTCGTCGCCGTTCATCAGGGCGGCGACGTCGGCCGCGGCGTGGCATCGGCTTGGACCGCGGTGCTGCTACTGCTGATAGCCGCGGCGATCGTGCGTCAGGTTCTTGCGCTCTCCGAGGTCACCATGCAGAGCATTTACGCGGCGATCAGCACCTACCTCGTCATCGGGCTGATGTTCGCGGCGCTTTACTCGGCACTCTATTACCTGCATAACCGGATGTTCTTCGCGAACGGGAAATCTGGTCACACAACGGCGGACTTTCAGTACTTCAGCTTCACGACGCTCACCACACTCGGCTATGGCGACTTTACCGCTGCGGAAAGTGGCGGCCGCGCCATCGCGATGCTGGAGGCGATGACCGGCCAGATCTTCCTGGCCACGCTGGTCGCCAAACTGGTCGCCAGCTTCCGGCCGTCAGGTCAAGGAGCCAGATAGCGCTACATCGCCGTACATTTCAGCGCCGCAGCCGTCGCGGCGTCTGCGGGATAGAACGCCTCAATGGTCAGCTCCTCGACGGTCACGTCCGTCGCGGTGCTGATGCTGGCGCTGATCGAGAAGAACGAGAGCTCCCGCTCGCCATGCAGGTAGCGCAGCGGCAGCACAACGCCCGGACGCGATCGGTGCCCAGCAGGCGATGCCGCTCCGTCGGCCGGGACAACAGCGGGGCGCCCGCCCGGGTAGCCGAGCAGCTCACTGTGCAGCTCCATCAGGCGATCATCGCCGAGGGCATCCGACCGGTGCTGCAGTTGCGTGAGCAAGTGGGCCCGCCACTGGGCCAAGTTGAGAATGCGCGGCGCCATCCCGTCAGGATGCAGGCTGAGGCGGAGCACGTTCACAGGCGGTTCGAGCAGCCAGGGTGCGCAGGCATCGACCAGCAGGCTGACGCCCGCGTTGCTGTCGAGCATCTCCCACCACCGGTTGATGACCACGGCCGGATACGGCTCATGTCCGGCAAGCACTTGCCGCAACGCGGCCCGCACGCTGCTCAGCTCAGGCTCGTCCAGCCCATGCTGTGCGTAGGCGGGCGCGTAGCCCGCCGCCAGCAGCAGAGTGTTGCGCTCGCGCAGCGGCACGTCGAGGTGCTCGGTGAGGCGGATGATCATCGCTGGCGTAGGGCGCGATCGTCCGGTCTCGACGAAACTCAGGTGGCGGGTCGATATGTCGGCCTGGATGGACAGATCAAGCTGACTGAGTCTGCGCCGCTCCCGCCACTGCCGCAGCAGCTCGCCGACCGGCCGTTGTGGCCTGGCATGCGAGGTCATCGTGGTCATGTCCAGAAGGTAGCCTGCCGGCCGCCGAGCGGCGATTACCTCCCAGGTAACGGACTTGCCTTACCCGGCACGTCATCGACAGCGCCCGCCGCGGCACCGCACGATGGGTCCGCAAGCGAAAGTTATCCATCGCGAAAGGAACTCCCATGAGTGACGTAGCCGCCCGCTATCTCGCCTGCTGGAACGAGACTGACCCGGCCGCGCGACGGAAGCTGATCGACGAGGTCTGGGCTGGCGATGCCAGTTACATCGACCCCTTGGCCGAGGCGCACGGCCGCGATGCCATCGACGCGACCATCGCGGCTGTGCAGGGCCAGTTCCCCGGGTTCGCCTTCAGTCTCGTGGGGCCCGTCGACGCACATCACCGGCAGGCGCGCTTCACCTGGGGTCTGGGTGAGGACGGAGCCGAGCCGCTCGTGATCGGCTTCGACGTCGCGGTGATCGACGGCGACGACAAGATCCGCTCGGTCCTCGGATTCCTCGACAAGGTGCCCACCTGACCGACAGGCCCCGACAAGGTCCGTGAACGCCGAACACGCGGCCGACGGCAGCTCACGGTGCGGACAGCCTCGCACCCGCCGGATAAATGACAGGTGTCCGTCGCGCGTCCTGCTGTACGGTCGGGCGGTGCCTGATGCGGATGGTTACTTCTCAGAAAGCATTGCCTCGCGCTACGACGAATCGTCGGCAGAGATGTTCGAGTCCCGCTTCGTGGCCCCGGCCGTCGACGTTCTGGCCAGGCTCGCCGATGGTGGGCGGGCTCTGGAGCTCGGCATCGGCACGGGACGAATCGCGCTGCCGCTTGCTGCCCGCGGCGTCCCCGTGCACGGCATCGACCTGTCGAGGGCGATGGTGGCCAGGTTGCAGGCAAAGCCGGGCGGTGACGCTATCGGCGTCACGATCGGCGACTTCGCCACAGCGCGGGCGGAGGGCAGCTTCCGCGTCGCATACCTCGTCTTCAACACGATCATGAACCTGACCACGCAGGAAGCGCAGCTTGCCTGCTTCAGCAACGTGGCAGCGCACCTGGAACCCGGCGGCTGCTTCGTTATCGAGGTCATGGTCCCCGATCTGCGCAGGCTGCCTCCCGGGCAGAACGCGGTGCCTTTCCACATCAGCCAGAACCGCTGGGCGTTCGACGTCTACGACGTGGCCACGCAGGCGATGAGCTCCAATTACGTAGAGATAATCCATGGCCGCGGCGAGTACAGCTATTTCCCTTTCCGGTACGTGTGGCCTTCCGAGCTTGACCTGATGGCTCGGCTCGCCGGACTGCGGCTGCGCGAGCGCCGGGACGGGTGGACCATGGAACCATTCACCAGCGAGAGCCGCCAGCACGTATCCATCTGGGAAAAGCCAGCCAGCTAGCCCCACGAATGACGCTAAGGTCCGCGGACCGGCCGGCAACACTGCGCAAGGATGTGCGAAGGAGGCTGGTTGTGAAGACTATCTGCTGGACTTCCGGCCCGGGCCGGATGAGCGGCCGCTGAGTTCGGCTAGCAGTCGCTCGCGCCTGGCTTCGAGCTGGGCGATCAGCGCCTCCTGCTCGTCGGCGCTTTCGATCGTCGCTGCCCGTTCAGCCTGATCCGTCGGCTCGTCCGCGCGCTCGCCGATGCGCCGCCGCAAGCTGGCGGCCGTCTCCCGAAGACTTGTCAGGTCCTCTTCCACGAGCTGGAGCTCTTCCCGGATCGCTGCCTGGGACCTGGTGGCACTCATAACTGGTTGCCTTCCTTCCTGTGCGGAACTTCAGTCCTGCCCTCGCCTGCCCTCGCCGCGATCAGTGTGATCTGCTCCCGGCTCTGCTCGACTCTGGGCTTCCCGTCTGCTCCCGGCGGTCAGCCCATCACGTTCCCGGCCCGGCCACACCACTCACCCTGCTAGAGGTAACGGGTCGACCCACCTGACCGGCCGCCTGCCTGCCCTCCCCTCCCTCGCCGAGGTCACCCCAGGCGCCGGCCAGATCCAGTGGCACAGGACACTGGCGGGTAAGCCGATGAAGGGGGCCATGGCCATGGACCAGAAGGAACTCGTCCATGCGGTCGCGGAGCGAACCAGATTGTCGCGTGAGGAATCGGCCGATATCACTTGGGCAGTCCTGGAGGGGCTAGCGGAGCAGCTGAGCGAAGGTGAGGCGAGGCGCTTGGCCACAGAACTTCCGGACATGCTGGCGGAGCAACTGCCCGGACCCCGGCGTCGTAGGCAGGGAGCACACCCGGTCATGGTCACCGACTTCATCAGACACGTCAGCGAGCGCACGGGGTTGATCTATGACGATGCCCGTGCCGGCACCGCTGCCGTACTCGCCACGCTGCACGAAAGGCTCAGCGAGGAGGACTACAGTCACGTCATCGGACAGCTCCCTGCGGGATACTCGGAGCTGGTGACGGCAGCCGGCTGACAGTTCATGACGGCCGGTGGGATTCGGTGGGCTCGACGCCGCGTCGCGGCGCGCTCCCCAGGAGCGACTGGCGAGCGGCCAGCTAGTGAATGACCTCTGTTCTGGCTCATAACCTCGTCGCTGATCCGACCGCGTTCGAGATGCCGGCGGGCCTGCCTTCCGAGCCTGTACCCCCGCGGCGGCCCAGTCCAACCGCTCCTCGCCGGTCGTGGCAGTCTGCTCCGGTGGTTGTGATCGACTGGCGGTACTGCTATGCGCGGACGACGGCTGCGGGGTGCGCCCGGGCGCTGGTGCCGATGAGGTTGCGGGTGCTTAGGCGACTCTGGCAGCTGTGTTCCCTGACGATCTGCGCGATGTCTACCTGGCCAGCGACGGCGTGTTCGATCGGCCTGGTCAGTGGTTGGTGATCTGGCCGCTTGCTGGTCGTGCGCCTGCCAGGACAACGGCATGCCACCGGCGTTTCGCAGGTAAGCGCCGATGTGGCGGGTCCGTGAGCGACCGTGATTTACCTGGGTCGGCCGCAATTCGATCACCCTCGACGACGACGAGCGAGCTAGCGCGCGACAAGGTCGTCATACGTTTGTAGTACGATGGCGTTGTGGCCGAGGAGGAAACCTACGACGGCATCGCGATACCCGACCTGCGCGTCGACTCGGTCATATGGACGGCAGGGCAGGCGAGCATGTCCGCGCGCGGTCAAGCCGCTATCCCAATGCGGTCGACCTCGAGCCCGAATGGGCGACCGAAGCGGCAATGGACCCGAAGAGGCGGTTTGGCCTGGACCCGGCGAGCAAGACGGGCGAGGGAATCCGCGTCGTCGGTCGGTCCGCCACGGCCGCCCGGGTGCTGACGGTCATCCTGATCCCGGACGAGCACCCCCCTACGGGGGCCTGGCTAGGGGTGACGGCGTGGGTCACCAAAGGACGAGATCTGCGTGACTACGAAGCTCACGAGACAGGCGACGACGCGGACGAGAGCAAGGCGGGACGAGCCGATGAAGGAGAACATCGCTGATCTGCTGGCCGCTGAGGCTGAGGCGGCGGAGCAGCTTCGAGACGAGGACGATCTGGGATCGACGTATGTGCCAAGGCACCCGCCAAGAGATCCGGCGCAGGTTTACAGCGTCCGGATTCCAGTCGGCAGGCTCGAGCA